>OJRB01001161.1_pt1 | contig 13533 bp, 2 predicted proteins | sample 1599061 | NCBI WGS metagenome assembly OJRB01 (sample SAMN03922522, study PRJEB24848) | human gut metagenome | isolation source: stool sample | host: Homo sapiens | place: Germany | collected 2010-02 | reverse complement strand
GCACTGCCGCATTACCCTGATGTGTCATTGCGAGGAGCGGAGCGACGTGGCAATCTCGGGAAGGCGCTTACGTTTTCGCCGGAACTCCCCTGTTATCCGGCATTGTACTGCGAGATTGCCACGTCGGCCTTTGGCCTCCTCGCAATGACAAACCTTTGATTTTCACCATTTTAACGATAGCCTGTTTATTTCGCAGGTGCAGTGCCGGGCCCGGCTGTCCGCTCCCCTACAAGGCGTGTGCGTTCGGCGATGCCGCCCTATAACTTGCCAGTCTGCAAGGCGCTCAGTGAGCGCCGCTACATTCTTCTCTCGCCCGGCGGTCTTGCGCAGTGAGCGCCGCTACACTCCATACTTCGGTGCATACCGTTTATCGGCAGCCGGTACGGGACGGCAGTGCCTTCCCGAGATTGCCACGGGCGCAAAGCGCCCTCGCAATGACAATTCGGGAGCCGGCACCATTTTAACGCCGTCCCGTTCGTATCGCAAGTGCAGCGCCGGGCCCGGCTGTCCGCTCCCCGCAGGAAGGCGCGGTGCTGCACTTCCTCAGAACTGTTTTCCCACAAAACACAAGATGGGGCTTGACATTTTGCCCGCTGCGGAGTAAACTTTGGTTAGAAATAACTAACTGAAAGAGGGGAGACGCATGGAGAAACAAAGCTTCTGGGACCGCTATGCGCGGCGGTATTCGCACTTCGTGCGCGCGGATCAGGAGGCCTATGCGCAGATGCTCGAGTGGATCCGTCCGGCCGTCCGTGACCGCACCGTGCTGGAGCTGGCAACAGGGACGGGCGTGATCGCGCACGGGATCGTGCACGAGGCGGCCTCTATCGAGGCGACGGATGCCTCTGCCGGGATGATCGACGTGGCACGAAGCCATTCCCATTCCCGCAAGCTGCACTTTTCTGTTCAGGACATGCGCTATCTGCCCTATGCCGACGGCAGCTTCGAGGTCGTCATCGCTGCCAATGTGCTCCACCTGCTGCCGGAGCCAGACAAGGCGCTCGATGAGGCTGCGCGCGTGCTCGCACCGGGCGGCCTGCTCATCGTGCCGACGTTTACGCATGCGGGGGAGGGCAGGCTTGCAAGGCTGCGCCTCTGGCTGATGCGCCGTGCCGGGTTCCCGCTGCGCTGGAAGTGGTCGCCTGCGGAGTTTCTGCAGTTCCTGCGCAGACACGGCTGGAAGGTCGTGCAGCACCATGTGCTGCAGGGCACGTTCCCGCTGACGTATGCCGCCTGCGTACGCCGCTGTGCGGATGCGGAGCATGAAATGCCTGTTACGGAACACGAAACGGCCTGAATTTGTAGTCATGTTATAAGATGTCAATATCGGCCCGGACTGCGGAATTCTGCTGCAGACCGGGCCGATTTTTTGTGAAGGTAGAGGGAGAAATATGTCCTCTGCAGCAAGCTGATTCAGCAATTCGCACAAATCAATCGGTACGATTTTATGGAAAGCTCCAAAAATATTTTTGCGGATTTACAAGCGGATTCAAACGTGGTATAGTTCAAACATAGTTTGTTAAACGTTTAGCAGTGGGAAGTGTTTTCCGACTGCGGCGAAGTATCCTGCTAGATGTCATCAGCAACGAGGCTCTCTCGTCATTGCGTGCAGGGCAAGGAATGCCCGCGCCAAGGCTTCGCACGCCGTTTGTCCGGCAGCTCGGCTTTATCAGGCGGTTTGTATGGTAATATCGTACAAAAATGCCTGCGGAAGGAGGGAAAGCGTGCGCTGACAAAGCTGTTACAAGCTGGAACGGGTCATTCCTGGATCGGAATCCACGCAGGATACCAGCCTGCCCTGTTGGGCGATATTTTTTCACCGCAAATGTTAAACGTTTAGCATTTTCGACGGAACTCGAAAGGACTATAGAATCTGAAAGGAGAGAACATTTCATGCAAAGAGTGAACCACCTGCCCAGACGTGTGATCTCGATCGTGCTGACCATCGTCATGGTCGCGTCCCTGTTCTCCGGCATCCTGCCGGGCCTCGGCGTGACGGCGAAGGCTGCAGCGAACGAAATTGCAAATGACAGTCTGAAGATCTCTGTCGGTGATCTCGGACAGATTTCTACGCTCAACATCGTGAATAATCCCAGAAATCGAAGCAATCGTGAGATCAACTTCGTCCTCCCCAATGACACCCGTCCCCAGAACGGTGTGCAGCATCAGTGGATGGGCGAAATGATCTTCTCCGTCCGCTCCAGCGCGGACGGCAGCTTCCCCGCCGACAACACCGGCTTCGTCGAGGTCGACACGAACAAGACCCTCGCAGCCGGCGGCTCGACCACCGCATCCAACATCGCTTCCGATAACCCCTATATCGAGAAGACGGTTGTCAGCGACAAGAAGGTCGAGGTCAACTTCATCGGCCAGGACCTGAGCTCCACGACGGACCGTACCATGAAGGGCTTCGATGTGAAGTCCACCTATGATATGGATACCGAGGACGGCTCCCTGCTGTGGACCATCACCCTGAAGAACAAGAGTGATGCGTATCTGGAATTCGGCGACGTCGGCCTGCCGATGCCGTGGAACAACAAGTACACGAACCAGAACAGCGTTTATTCCGAGCGCGTCACGGCCCATACCTTTGCAGGCGCGGACAGCGGCTATGCCTATGCGATCCGCTGCAGCGGCGAAGGCAACTACATCCTCTTCACGCCGGTCGCCACCTCCGGTGCCCGCATCGAGTATGTGGATAACTGGATCGGCAGCAACAACGGCGTCAGCGACAACCGTACCGGCAGCACGTTCTCCAACTGGACGGGCGACTCCGGCGAATGGCAGCCGGGCCTGAGCGTTTACTACATCCACTCCAAGGATATCCACAAGACCGGCCGCAGCTACTTTGAAGATGCGACCAGCCTCATCCTTGAGCCGGGTGAGAGCCAGACCTACCAGTTCAAGTTCTCTGCTGTCCGCGCGGGCGACAACACCCCGCAGGAAAGCGCCGAGAGCCCGAACAACGCCTCTGACTCCATCGAGCAGCGCGAGACGAACATGCGCTCTATCCTCTATCAGAACGGCCTCATCGACGCCATCGCGGTCCCGGGCTTCCAGACGGCTCTGAACATGGACACGCGCCTCGACCTGCACTATGATGACAGCCTCATCAAGGTCGACTCCGTCGACATCCAGTGCGTGCACGAGAACGATCCGTTCGACGAAGCGCATACGCCGGAGCACCGTTCCGGTATGGTCAACAACAGCCGTACCGGCCGCGGCCTGCATGACGGCAACGAGGGCTATGAGGAATCCGTGAGCTTCGTCGAGACGAAGACCGTCGACGGCGAGCAGCACCACATCTACGACCTGCACTTCGGCTGCATCGGCAACAACAGCGTTCGCGTCGAGTACAAGCTGAAGGTCGGTGACGAATGGGTCAGCAAGTTCACGCAGTTCGAGTTCAACGTTCTGACCGAGCTGGATCAGGCATCCGACACGCATGCCGACTTCATGGTCAATGAGACGCAGGACACGAATCCTGACAGCCCGACCTACGGCATCTACAGCGACTGGTACTTTGCCAGCGGCAGAGATTCCAACCAGCGCAACCACTGGGGCGATGACTGGAGCCATGACAACATCAACTTCATCGCCATGAAGAACTATCTGAACCCGGATGCCGAGCAGGTCAAGTCCATCGAGACCTACCTGATCGACTTCATGTGGAACACCTACATGAAGAACACCCAGGATAACTTCATCGTTGCGAACTACCTGTCCGCTTCCGGCGCTTACAGCACCTCCAGCGGCCCGTACACCCGTACGTTCTCCGAAGTAATGGAGGCCACCGGCTTCTTCAACATGTACCGCATCGTCAAGGCTTATCCGGACCTCATTGAGTACCGTAAGCCTGCAGCGTGGTATCTGGAGAAGGCATACGGCATCTACTCCAACCGCGTCGGCACCGGCGCCATCGGCTTCTACGGCGAGCAGCAGATCCCCGACATGATCGAGGCGCTCTATGCCGAGGGTATGGACGAGGAGGCCTTTAACCTGCAGGAGCGGTTTGCATGGAACAAGGCGAACAATTGCATCAACGCCACCTATCCGTACGGCTCCGAGTTTGCCTACGACAACACCGGTGAAGAGGGCGCCTTCGCCGCCATCCAGGCCCTGACGAAGTACTGGCCGGACAGCGACGCCGCCAAGAACGCCTACAGTGCCATGAGCATGGCCAACCACAAGACCCGCGCGATGCGCGGCATCCAGCCCACCTGGTACCAGTACGCCGACCCGGTCTTCATCGGCGGCGAGAGCTGGTGGAACTTCCAGTACACCGCCTCCCTTGCAGGCTCCATCATGGACGATTGGATGCGCTACGAGGAGCTCGAGGACGGCGATACCACCGCATGGGCTGCCCGCGTGAACTACGCGGCCAAGATCTCCAACTTCAACGCCATCAACATGGGCCAGATCTCCGACAAGTATGTCGGCAACGTTTCCTGGCGCTACAACATGTATAAGGGCGGCTACGGCGCGATGAACGTCAACGACGGCGGCACCCGCGTCATGAACAACGGCTGGCAGGACTTCTCCGGCGAAAGCGACGAGGGCCTGTACGGCTCCCTGCTGCGCATCAGCGCAGACGTCGTGAACGATCCGATCTTCGGCCTGTATGGCTACGGCGCGAACGTCACTGCCGACGAGACCTCCTACACGGTCGTCCCGACTGACGGCTTCGGCAAGCGCGTCAACATCCTCGACCAGAAGATCTACGTCGAAACGACGCAGGACACCATCACCAGCGCAAAGTTCGCTATGGACGGCAGCTCCATTGAGCTGAACGTCAAGGGCTACACTGCGGCAAGCCATGTTTCCCACATTGCTCTGAGCGGTGCAGGCCTGAAGGACGGCTTCTATGCCATCAACGTCAACGGCGAGAAGGTCGGCCAGGTCTATGTAAAGAACAATGAGGCCAACGCGACCATCACCATGCCCGCCGGTGAGACCAATGTCGTGACCATCACGGCCGATCCGAACGGCGAGAATGCCGCTCCGCAGGCCGCCATCAAGGTCTCCAGCGACGATCTGCAGGCCATCGTGACCTACACCCTGACGGCCGTTGCCTCCGACGACGGCTATCCCGACGGCAGCCTGACCTATCTGTGGGCCTTTGAGAGCCTCGCAGGCGAGGGCGCAAGCGCGTTCCTGAGCAGCGACGCCGCTCCGACAACGCAGTTCTACGTCAGCGAGGCGGGCGAGTATGTCATCTCCCTGACCGTCAGCGACGGTGAGAAGTCCACGAAGGTCGAAAAGACTCTCGTTGTCGGCGAAGCGCCCGAGCGTCTGGCCCCGACGATCGATTCCGCGACCGGCACGCCCGTTGTCGGCAATCCGACCGTTGCCGATCTCAAGGCCGAAGCCACGGTCGACCCGCTGTATCAGGGCGTCCCGCGCTTCCACTGGGAGCTGGTCAGTCAGCCCGAGGGCGGCAATGCCATGATCGGCAATCCGAACGAGAAGGAAGCCAAGCTCCGCGTCGACAAGGGCGGCGAGTATGTTGTCCGCCTGACTGTCACCGACGAGGACAAGACCTCCTCCACGGAAGTCACCGTCACCATGACGGATGCTGCCGACGGCATCCAGCGCGTGAAGACCGTCATCACGCAGGTCGGCGTCGCCCCGACGCTGCCGAACGGCGTGGTCGCTGTCCGTGACGACGGCACCTACTCCGGCGGCGCAGTCGATTGGGACGAGATCTCCGAAGACAAGTATGCACAGGCCGGTGAGTTCGAGGCCTACGGCACGCTCCGTACCCAGACGACCCGCGTGGCCGTCAAGGTCATCGTCGTGAAGGGCGACCGCAAGAACGTTGCTCTGTTCGCAACTCCGACCGCCATCATCAACACTCCGTCCGATCTCGGCGGCGTTGCCGGCCTGAACGACGGCTTCGACCCGAGCAGCTCCCATGATACGAGCCACGGTGTCTGGCACAACTGGCAGGGCGCGCATGGCGACGCAGCATGGGTCATGTACACCTGGGATGTGCCCGTCACCATCGACGGCGCGGATGCCTACTACTTCACCGACGGCAACTTTGCGCCGAAGGATGCCAAGCTCGAGTATCTGGCGGAAGACGGCCAGTGGCACGAGGTCCCGAATGTCAGCGGCCTCGGCATTGAGCTGAACCGGTACAACACCACGAGCTTTGATCCCATCACCACCACGAAGCTCCGCATGACCATGAACCCGAAGACGCTCGGTATCGGCGTCATCGAGTGGAAGGTCTACGGCTACGGCGAGTTCGTCGATCGCTCCGCACTGAAGAACGCCATCGCAACTGCGAAGGGCATCAACACGAACCTCTTTGTCGAAGGCAGCAAGTATCTGCTGGATCTGGCCATTGCGAAGGCACAGGCCGTTCTGAGCGATACGGCCGCCACGCAGGAGCAGGTTGATGCCGCAGCGGCGGAGCTGAATGAGACCATCGCCGGTCTCGAAAGCGCGGACGGCAACCTCGCCTACTCCGCTTCCGTTACCACGAGCTTCTGCTCCAGCTGGGAGTCCGTGTCCGCCGTGAACGACGGCATCGTCCGTTCCAATTCCTATGATCCTTCCAAGCCGCGCTACGGCACCTGGGGCAACACCTCTGCTTATGAGACCGTTACCTACACCTGGGCTGCAGACGTGATCATCGATTCCACCGACCTGTACCTGTGGTACGACGGCACGGAGGGCGAGTACACCAGCGGCGGCATCCTTGTGCCGAAGTCCGTGGAATTCGAGTACCTCGATGCGGAAGGTAACTGGAAGTCCGTTCCCAACGCCGAGGGTCTCGGCCGCGAGATGGACAAGTTCAACAAGACCACATTCGATCCCATTACCACCACCGCCCTCCGTGTGAAGCTGAACAAGCAGGCCAACGACTATAACGGCGTCGGCATCATGGAGTGGAAGGTCTATGGCAAGGTCGCCGGCGGCGACACCCTCCCGACTGCGGTGAAGGTCGTCATCGCCCGCATCGATGCCATCGGCGAAGTCACGCTCGACAGCAAGGACGCCATCGAGGCCGCCCGCGCTGCGTATGACAAGCTGACTGACGAGCAGAAGAAGCTCGTTCCGAACTATGAGACCCTGACAAAGGCCGAAGAGACCTATGCTGCGCTGGCTGACGCCGCTGCCGTGAAGGAAGTCGAAGACCTCATCGACGCCATCGGCGCGGTCGACGAAAACAGCAAGGACGCCATCGACGCTGCCCGCGCTGCCTATGACGCGCTGCCCACACGCCTGCAGCCCGAGGTCAGCAACTACGACAAGCTCGTCAAGGCCGAGAAGGACTACACCGATCTGCTGACGGCCGTCGAGGCTGCACAGAAGGCCGCCGAGGATGCCCGCAAGGCATTCGAGAACGCCAAGGCTGCGCAGGAGAAGGCCGAGGCCGCGAAGGCTGCCGCCGAGGCTGCGCAGAAGGCCGCCGAGGAGGCCCGCAAGTCCGCCGAGGACGCCAAGTCCGCCGCGGAGCTGGCTATGCAGGCTGCCGAGCAGTCCAACAAGGAAGCCGCCGCATCCGCTGCGCAGGCTGCCGAGTATGCAAAGAAGATGGCTGAGGCCTACGAGGAGATCGTCCGCATCAAGGCCGAGCTCGTCGAGTACCTCGCCAAGGCACAGGCCGAGGCCGAGCGCGCCGAGGCTGAGCGCAAGGCCGCCGAAGAGGCCCAGAGAAAGGCCGAGGAGGCCGCTCTGGCCGCTGCCAAGTATGCCGCCGCTTACGAGCTGGCTCAGCTCCAGCAGAACGGCGAGGGCCTGACCGGCCACGCGAAGGAAGCGTATGACAAGGCTCTTGCCGACGCCGCTGCCGCCATCGAGGCCGCAAAGACGCCCGCTGAGGTTGACGCCGCTCTGGCTGCCGCCCGCGAGGCCCTGAACAACGCTCTCTGCCCGAGCGCCGCGTTCACGGATGTCGAGGAGAACGTCTGGTATCATGACGGCATCGACTTCATGGTGAGAAACGGCTACATGAACGGCGTTGCCGCCGACACGTTCGATGTCGAAGGCAGCCTGACGCGTGCCCAGCTCGTCACGATCCTCTACCGCATCGCCGGTGAGCCCGAGACCAGCGCCGCCATCCCGTTCGCGGATGTCGCCGACGGCCAGTGGTACACGAAGGCCATTGTCTGGGCCGCCGAGAACGGCATCGTCAAGGGCGTGAACGAAACGACGTTCGCCCCGAACGATCCGATCACCCGCGAGCAGATCGCCGTCATCCTCTACCGCTATGCGCACGAGGAGAACACCGAGGACGGCAAGCTCACGAGCTTCCCCGACGCAAAGGACATCTCCGGCTACGCGCTGGAGGCCATGAACTGGGCGGTCGCCAGAGGCCTCATCAACGGCTCCGACGGCAAGCTGCTGCCGCAGGACACCGCGACCCGTGCACAGATCGCCGTGATCCTTGCCCGGTATCTGAACGCCTGATCCTTCCCCCCGCTCCCCATGCGGCCGAAGCCGCATGGGGAGCCCCCCAGCATTTCCCGGCAATTGGACCCAGACAAACAATATGCTCGAAAATCGAACTTGGGAGGAACAATAAACCATGAAGCATGTGAAACAGCTGCTTTCTGCACTGCTTGTGCTGGCTGTTGTACTCTCGCTGCTCCCGGCTGGCGTTCTGAAGGCATCTGCCGCAGAGGCACCCGCAGCGCTGGACATCGGCTACCCCACATTCAAGAACACAGAGCTTCTCGACGAGGTCTATGACCTGTCGAAGCTCGGCGTGTCCTATTCCGAAAAGGACATCATGATGGCGATCTATAAGCAGGATCTTGCCAATGGCGGCGACTCCTTCTATATGGACCGCATCCTCGCCCGTGAGGGCGTCTGCAACGGCAACGCCGGTTCGAACGGCAACGCCGACGGCAACACCTTCCTGACCCGCGGCCGCGCGCTGTATATGTACACGAGCAGCCCGTCCGTCATCGGCTTCGGCGGCAACACGGCTTATCATCAGCCGCTTGGCCGGGGCAATCTGGTCCGCGTTCTCTTCTCGAACGCCGACGGCAGCCTGACCACGAAGGAAGACACCAGCAAGCGCGTCAATGCGCCGAGTAACTGGTCTGGCACCTACTCTGTCGGCAGCAACCTGACGCTGGATGTCGTGAAGTTCATCCATCAGGAGAACGTCGCCGTTACGACGATGACGCTGACCAACAAATCCGCAGAGGATCAGGCAATTACGGTGGCAGCGGACTCCACCTTTGCGACGGAGCCCGGCAAGGTCACGGTCAATGGTGCAGAGCAGACAGAGCTGACCGGCACCTGCTCTTCCCCTGCAGGCCTTACCACCATCTATGCCCGCATGACCGGCGACGGTTTCGAGGCCGCTTCGTCCGACGACTATTGCTGGCTGTCCCGCGACGTCACCGTCCCCGCGGGCGGCAGTGTGGAGCTGAAGGTTGTCATCGCCTTTACGACGGAAGAGATCCCGGAGTCCACCGAGCAGTACCTCCGCTTCGCAGGCCTCGGAAACCTTGAGGCTGTCCGTGCGCAGAAGGCGGAATACAACCTCTACTGGGCGGAGAACCTGCCCTACATCGACGTGCCGAAGAAGGCCGTCCAGAAGGCGATCGACTATCGCTGGTGGCTGGAGCGCTTCAATTCGCTCGATGCCAACATCCCCGGCTATGACTATCAGTACCCCGTCACCATCGAGGGCGTCCTCGGCTACAACAACGCCATCATCCTGACGCAGCCGATGCACCTGCAGGATACGAAGTGGCTCCGCTCTCCGTATCTGGCTTACGGCCAGCTGCTGTCCGCGGGCAACTCCTCGCAGAGCAGCGCCTTCCTTGATAACCCCGGCAACCGCAACAACTGGAACAACCACTATGGTCAGTATCTGGCTGAGGCCGGCTATGAGGCGTTCAACGTCATCGGCGGCGGCGCGGAGGTCGCGGAGAACTTCGCGTACTACTTCGGCCACGATGCTACCGGCCAGCTGGAGCACTACGGCAACCACATTGAGGGCCGCGACCTCATCGCTTACCGCAACAACTACATGACCGGCAACGACGCCGATACCATCTCCATGCATGCTCCCGGCACCGGCACCTGGAAGGCACACGGCGAAAACGCCTACGTCTGGGCCGCTGCCGACGCCGCCGCGAAGCTCTATGAGCAGCTGGGCAACACCGAGCAGGCCAAGTATTACCGCGATCTGGCCGACAAGATCAAGGCCGACGTCCTCGAGCTCATGTGGTGCGAGGAGTGCCAGAAGTTCGAGACCTATGCCGTCCGTCCGACCGGCACACAGCATAACGCTAACCAGCCCAACCTCGTCAAGTACACCGAGTCCAACAACTACAACTACTTTGCCGTGGGCCTCGTCCCCGACGATGCCGCTTCCGTCACGAAGTACAAGGAAGCCCTCAAGGCCTTCTCCAACGGCAAGGAGTTCCCGATCTTCCCGTTCTACACCGCCAACCAGGTCCACAACCAGGAGGTCAGCGGTTCGAACAACTTCTCGAACATCAACTTCACCGTGCAGCTCCGTCTGTATGAGTCCGCTCTGCGTACCTATGACAAGGAGCAGACCTACATCACCGACGACATGCTCGCCATGATGGCCGAGTGGATGGCATGGAACGTCTACCCCGATGCAGGCGACATCCGCTATCCGAACAACAACGAGTTCCACAACATCGACGGCAGAACCTATGAGAACTACTATCGTTCCTGGATCTACCACAACATCCTCGGCAACTACACCTACCTCTTCATCGAGGACATGGCCGGTATCCAGCCGCGTGCCGATGAGAAGATCGAGCTGAGCCCGATCGACTTCTCCTATGACCACTTCATGGTCAACAACGTCCGCTATCACGGTCATGACCTGACGGTCGTGTGGGATAAGCCGGACGACGGCAAGACCTGGTACAACGAGTGCCCCGAGGGCTACTCCCTGTACATCGACGGCACGCTGGCCTTCACCCTGAAGGATCTGGCCCATGTCGTCTATGACTCCGCCACGAAGGAAATCTCCTTCCCCGACGGCGCTGTCGAGATCGTCACCAATAACGGCGGCGCTGCCATCCCCACCGCGATGAACACCGCCATCACCGAGGAGAAGGTCCTCAACATGCTGGAGAAGTCCGGCGTGCACGGCATGACGAACCTCGCCGAGGGCGCGGAGGTCACCGCCACCTTCACCCCGGACAAGGCCCGCGCCGCGTCTTGGGCAGAAAAGCACCGCGCCGACGGCAGCGACACCACCTCCAAGGCAGTCAACGAGACTGTGCCCGATCCGCAGGCTGTTGTGGACGGCACGACCGTCGATATGCCGTTCTGGGGCAACTACGGCAGCGTGAACGAGCGCGACAGCCTGACGCTGAAGCTCTCCTCCAAGCAGACCGTGGACATGGCGACGCTGTACTTCTACAACGACCGCCAGACGAACGGCTACTCCGAGCCCTCCAAGTTCGCAGTCGAGTACTGGGACGGCGAGGCCTGGCAGGCCGTCCGGCAGCAGACCCGTACCCCGTCCGCCCCGCGCGCGAACTACAACGCCGTGTACTTCGCACCGGTCGAGACGGATCAGTTCCGCTTCACCTTCACGAACAAGGACAAGGGCTTCACTGCCGTGACCGAGATCCAGCTCTTCAACGAGGGCGGCGACCGCGATCATCCCGCGCAGAACACGGCTCCGTCCGTCAAGCTCGCGGAAGACACCTCCATGACCGGCAACCTCTACACTACCCTGAAGGCGACCTGCACCGACGACGGCATGCCCTACGACAAGGACATGAGCTACGCCTGGAAGCTTGTCTCCGCTCCGGAGGGCGCCGAGGTTATCCTGAGCAGCGCCAACAAGCCCACCACGACCATCTCCGGCTCCGTGGAAGGCGAGTACACCGTTCGCTTCACCGTCAGTGACGGCGAGCTGAGCGCGACTGCCGAGCTGACCGTCACCCTGAAGCAGGGCGCAGCGGGCGGCCTCGGTGAGGACGTCGCTCCGGACGCCGCTTCCGTCGAAAGTGACTACACCTCCAGCTGGGAGAACCTGAACGGCATCAACAACCCGAGCTTCGAGCCGACCAGCTCCAACGTGGGCGCCGGCAAGGGTTGGGGCAACTGGCGTCAGAGCGCCGGCTCCGAGCACTATGTCGGCTATACCTGGGATGAGGCCGTTACCATCGGCGGCGCCGATATCTACTGGTATGACGACGGCGGCGGAACGCGAATTCCGTCCAAGCTGCGTATGCAGTACCTCGATGCCAACGGCGCGTGGCAGGATGTCAACATTACCACTCCGTTCGAGAGCAGCATTGCAAAGAACAAGTACAACCGCATTGAATTCGACCGCGTTACCACCACCCGCCTGCGCCTGTATGTGACCGTCCGTTCCGGCGCGGAAGCAAACGGCATCTACCGCTTCAAGGTCTATTCCTCCGTTGACGTCGCTTCCCTGAACGAGGTCTTCCTCGCCACGAAGCCCGGCGTCATGCCCACGCTGCCCTCCAACGTCACGGCAGTCACCTCGGACGGCGCGCTCATCAGCGTCCCCGTTACCTGGGAGACCCTGACGGCTGACATGATCGCCACCGACGGCGAGGTCGAGCTCCGCGGCGTGAACAACTCCACCGGCAAGATGACCACCTGCACGATCTATGTCCGCAGCGACATGGATAAGGCCACCATCACGAGCGTCGAGCCCGTTGAGGTCACGACGACGCAGGGTATCGTCCCGGCGCTGCCGAAGACCGTGAAGGCCGGCTACAACAACGGCGCATTTGACAACCAGACCGTCAAGGTCACCTGGCCCGCCATCACGGCTGCCGAGCTGGCCAATGTCGGCGACGTGAACTTCGAGGGCGAGGTCGAAGGCACCGCCACGAAGGCCATGCTGACGATCCACGTGCTCAAGGCCCCGGACGACCCCGCTGTTGCTGCGGTCAAGGAGCTCATCGACGCCATCGGCGAGGTAACGCTCGAGAGCGGCGACGCGATCAAGGCTGCCCGCGCCGCCTATGACAAGCTGCCCGAGGCCAAGAAGGCGCTTGTCGATAACTACGAGAAGCTGACTGCGGCAGAGGAAGCTTACACCGCCCTGGTCGACGCCGCTGCCGCAAAGGCTGTGGATGACCTGATCGACGCCATCGGCGAGGTCACGCTTGAGAGCGGCGACGCGATCAAGGCTGCCCGCGCCGCCTATGACGCCCTGACCGACACGCAGAAGGAACTGGTCAAGAACTATGAAAAGCTGCTCGCTGCCGAGGAGCTGTATGAGGAACTGACGGCATCGGCTGCGGCAATCGCCCAGAAGGCCGCTGAGGAAGCCAAGCAGGCCCAGGAAGAGGCCGAGGCCGCGCAGAAGGCCGCCGAGGAAGCCGCTGAGGCCGCCAAGGCCGCGCAGGAGGCCGCCGAGGCCGCCGCTGCCAAGGTCGGCGAGAACAACGCCGCTGCCGAGGAAGCCCGCAAGGCTGCTGAAACCGCGCAGGCCGCTGCCGAAGCCGCACAGGCCAAGGCCGAAGAGGCTCAGAAGAAGGCTGAAGCTGTCTCTTATACACATCTGACGCTGCCGACGATATGCAG
>OJRB01001153.1_pt1 | contig 13579 bp, 24 predicted proteins | sample 1599061 | NCBI WGS metagenome assembly OJRB01 (sample SAMN03922522, study PRJEB24848) | human gut metagenome | isolation source: stool sample | host: Homo sapiens | place: Germany | collected 2010-02 | reverse complement strand
TACGAGATCAGCCTCGGTCTCGTGGGCTCGGAGATGTGTATAAGAGACAGTCTCACGACAGGTGCCCATCCAAAAAGGAAATTACTATGAACTTAAAAGCCTACCCAGAAGCGGGGACTTCTGGTAAATAGCGAAGGCAGGATTTGAACCTGCGACCTCCGGCATGAACCCGACGAGCTTGCCAGACTGCTCTACCTCGCGATATTGTGCGCAGTCGGGGAACTGCGCTGCAGCTGTTTGCAATCGGTAGCTGCGAACCAAATCCCCCGCCAGGCTGTAACACCCGGCGGGGGAATACCTTTGGGAGAAGGTATGCGTAATCCATGCGGCGCCGTTCGCACCAATCACATGATGGTTTCATCTCCCTGATCCGTGTGTGGGAGGAATTTTGTTAAGGCAGTAACTTAACCATGAAGTAGACTGCCACTGTCCGGCGCATGAAAGCAAAACGGTAATCAAAATGACGAAGCCGCAAGCTATACGCCTTTGGCTTCATGCTACACTATAACACTTTGAAAACGAAAAATGTGAAAAAAGCGAAATAACTTAAGCCGCTTTCATAAAATTCACATACTCCATTCTTACGCCATCGGCCGTTGCCTTTCTCCCCATCCGGATAGCCACCTGATTCCAGGTTAATCCCTCGAAGATTTTATACTTGATAATCCGCTGCATCCTCATCGGTATGGTATTCAGCCACGCTTCCACGTCGTGCTTTATCCTCTCAGCATTTCGAAGCCGCTCCCGCAGGATTTCTTCCAGACGGTCCTCCTCTCCCGGATCCTGTACCAACGGATATGCAATCCCCTCGATATGGAAGGTCTGAGCCGTGTACGGGAACTCATGCGAGGATCCTTTCACAGCATCCTGCTCACGCCGCTTCTTGGCCTTGCGGAGCTTCAGCAACGCTTCCTTAGTTTCCTTTACCTGGGCACAGGCATCTATGTAATCGCTTAAAATCCGTTTATCCAACGGCATCACCTCCAGTTGTTAACATCTTCTGCTACCTACCGATCACCACAAATGGAACATCATTCTCATAGCAATAGCAAAACCAGTACCAAAATTTATACCAATGCTAATCCATTTTGCGGACCATTTCATACCTTCAACAATTTCTTTTTCCCATCTCTTCATCCAGTGCTATCTCCCATCACCATGCTCGTAATAATTCAACAGGTCACCAATTAAGTGTAAAATCAGTAAAAACCATGCACATCCGTATTGCCATGCGCTGACAGCCCCGCCTCCAGTACTCATATTACGGAGACCGATTACCAGCCACAGTGTTAGTGTAATCCATCTCATAATACCCATTCCATCTCACCTCCATCCTGGCACCGGCTTAAGCACATATCAACTCAGATCTGCACCACTACTCAAAAGCCGCTGCCGCGTCTCTTCCCAGTCCTTAGCCTGCGCCTTGGTCATCGTCCATGGCTTGTCCGCCTTGCTGATCGGCTCCGTTACAACTGGCTCAAACGTATACTCGCCATAGAGTTTATTACCGCCGCTGGCATATACCCGGACAGTCCCGGGTGTACACTTAAGTATGGCAGCCGCTTCCACTGCCGTATACTCCCCGATCAGCTCCCCGCGACGATAAATCTTGTATCTTTTGGTTACAGCCACTACCACCGCCTCCCCTTATCATCGACCACGGTCACCTTGCCCAGGATCCGCACATGGCAGATCACACTCATCAGTTTCATAGCCCGCCGGAAGTTAATTACTTCCTCCGGCGGCTTGTCGGCCTTCCGGATAGCCCGGCCCGCGGTCGGATCCGGATAGCCCTCATTGTTTTTGTACATCGGCACCTACTGTTGAGATTTTCACTCCACCCTAAAGACTCGCTTTTTTATTCCTCTGGATATGGAGAATGGTATTCTTCAAAATCCTCATAAAGACAGCAATCATGACATTTTTCTTCTTTTCCTTTGCATAATGGGTATAACTCTCCATTTGAGATAAAACATTTCTGGAAATTATGATAATCTTTCAGATCTTGGCGTTCTGTTTCACAATATCCCATTCTACTTTCCTCCAAATATCAAAAGCTTTACTAATGATTTCTCAACACCTGCAGCAACTCATCCAGTATTAACTTCTCCGGGAATGTTATGCAGGTAATGATATCCCCTGAGGCGCTTACCACTAAAATGAAACCAATAAAAATTGCAAAAGCAGCACCAACACAACAAGCTATTCCAGTAAACACGCAAAAATCTTCACTGGAATAGTCCACCTCACCTTTCGCCACTTTGCGATACTGGACCTTGGCTGCCTTTATCAGTTTTGCGGCTGCTGCAAAGAGCAGAATTCCAACTATCAGTTCCATAACACTCATCGCCAGTCTGTAATTCACATATTTCCGGGTAAGCATCTGCAGGTACGGCAGCATATTGGCACTTGTCCAATCTACCGCAATGCCGAACCGCTGACTTAAATCATCCAGAACCTTAATAATCTCATCTGACATCATTCATCCTCCTCACTCTCTGTACTTCCCGATCCGTGTCCCGGACCGTTCGACCAGATGCGCACTTTACGCATTTGATCCGCCATTTCGGGCCGGATGTATTATTATGTATCCGCTCGAAATGGCCATACCCCACTGGGACATACTGCCCGCAGCAGTAGCAATACCCTGCATAACGATTTCTTGCCATAGTTATCTCCGTCTACGCAAATCTCAACTGCCCACTGGTATCCTCAACCAATCTATCAGATCTACAGTTCGGTAACCGCTTCGCGATACATAATTCCATGAGATTAGCTCTTACCAGAGCCGTAGGAATCGGCGGGCAAACAGCGTTGCCGCAGCGCCGCACCTGCTCACTTCGCGGATATTTCTTTCCTTCACAGTCCTGATCAATGATGTAATCAGCCGGAAACCCCTGGCACCCATACAGTTCTTTAGGTTCCAACATACGCAACCCAATATCAACTATCTGATATTCTGTGCCATATATAGTTACCAAGCCGAATCTATCTTGTGCTGTTACAGTATCCAACGGGTCCTTAATGCTTTGTCCAGTGCCGGATCCATAATATTTCGTTAAAAAGGCGCGGACCTCTCCGAAATGACCATCTCCTGCAGTAATTGTATGTAATGGTTCTCGCATGTCCTGGCCCGTTCCACTTTTATAAAACTTGCTGATAAAGGAAGTCACCAGACCATAGCGATTGGAACTATCCACTGTCATGAGTGGATTTTCTATTTCTTGCCCGCGCACCGCATCTTTTGTGGTTTCCGAATGATACTGAATCAATACAGGCGCAACCACTCCAAAACCATGTTTTCCGGTTATTGTCGGCATAGGCTGCCTGATGTCTCCTGGCTTTCGTTCGCCACCATGATTGCACTGGATCAAAAATGGTTCCGGGTTATCCAGAATAAACTTTTTAATTCCTCTGGCTATGCGATCCATTGTTTTCTTTGCCAAAGGGCGCACTGCGCGGATTCCGTATTTCTCCTTGATTTCTTCAGATGTGTCAAAGATGGACGGGCACGGAAGTGAAAAATCCAACTGGGTATATGCTCCAACATACGGCTTAAGCAATCCGGCTTTTACCTCTTCACAGTCCACTGGTCCATGTGTTGGTTTCGGCCATATAATCGGCTTTCCATCACACCGCGCGATCAGAAAAAATCTCTTGCGCATAGTCGGCGCGCCATAATCTGCAGCCACCAGTTCCCGATACTGCACATCGTATCCCAGCTTTACCAACTGCTTTACGAACTTCTTAAATGTTTCCCCCATCTTCACTTTGATTGGATGCTTCCGGCGGTTAAGCGGCCCCCAGGTTTTAAACTCCTCTACGTTCTCCAGCATGATCACCCGTGGTCGCACCAGACCGGCCCATCTGCAAGCAACCCACGCAAGCCCACGAATAAACTTGTCCTTCGGCTTGCCGCCTTTTGCCTTGGAAAAATGTTTGCAATCTGGCGAGAACCACGCAAGTCCCACCGGATGCCCGTTACATGCTACAACAGGATCTACCTGCCATACATCTTCGCAGTAATGTTTCGTATAAGGATGATTGGCCTTGTGCATCTTAATAGCTTCCGGATCATGGTTAATGGCAATATCTACGCAACAACCAGTAGCATCTTCTATCCCAGTACTAGCTCCGCCACCACCGGCAAAATTGTCAACTATCAATTCACCATTTATCATTTCAATTATCTGCTTTCCTCCTCCAATAAACTGAACGCTGCCAGCATAATCCGTCCACAAGCTGCAGCACCTTCGTATTTTTTCATAATCTCCCGAAAATCTTCTGTAGCCTCACTCCAGAACTGCTGATCAGCGGGGCGCCCATGATATTTCAGATAAAAGTTGTAAGAGTCGCACCAGACACCCTTTGCAAGTGCGGCCTGTTCTTCACTTCTTGTCATAAAATACATCCCGCCTTCCTGTAATTGGTCTTCCGCCGCTTAAACTGATTTTCGCAGAACTGGATATCATCCACATAGTCGTAGCACACTGCATCCGTCTTTCCATCTGCCTTACGGGCAATCCGTCCAATGGACTGGGTAACCACTGCATAATCCTTTTGCGGTGATACCAGATACAGCCTGTCCAGTCTCGGAATGTCCAGGCCTTCTTTTGCCAGGCCGAAGGATGCAAACAGGATACGCTTCCGACCGGTCCGCATATCCTCGATGGCAGCTTCTCTCTCTGCCTTTCCGCGCTTGCTGGTCATGCTGCCATCAATCATGGCCGATACCTCCCGCAGCTCTTCCGGAAGCATGTTTCTGATGTTCCGCAACTGTTCTAAGCGACTTGCCAGCACCAAGCAGGAATGACCGGCCTGACTGATCAGATCTTTCACAATCAGCTCATTCCGCTCCCGGCTTTCTCCCAGGTAGGAAAGCAGCTCATTATAAACCAGTGTGCCATCTGTATCCAGGCAACTTCGATTAATTGCTAACCCAGTATCCCGCCGGCAAATCCGGACCTTCATGATCTTATCCGCTACAGCCTCATCCGGCACCTGGTAAACTACAGGCCCAAGTACTGCGAAGGTACTCTTGATCATGCCATCAGACCGGTGCACCGTCGCAGACAGACCGTATTTGTATCTGGCTGCCAGGCTGTTCATGACCTTGTAAAACATGGTCACCTGTGTCGGAGATCCTGCCAGACGGTGGCACTCATCTACGATCACTACATCCCAGGCATCCCGGTACTGCGTCAGATCCAGCTTGCTTAGTGTCTGCACAGTCGCAAAAGTCATGTGGCTGCCAAGCCGGACCTTTCCGTCTGTGATTGTTCCCAGAGTCTCCGCCGGAAAATATTGCTCTGCCCTGGCAAAGGACTGTGTCAGCAAATCCTGCGTGTGGGTAACCCACAAAACCTTACGCTTCAGCACCGCCGCTAGCGCAATACCCATCTGCGTCTTTCCAGATCCGCAAGGGCTCTGCAGGATTCCGCAGCTGGTGCGCCGCATTGCCTCTACAGCGGTTTTTTGATAGTCATACAGGGGAATGTTGCCTTTATACTCTAAAATGTCATTATCGGCCAGCTGGACGCTTATCTGATCTCTTTCAGAAAGGAACTTCCGCACCTGCTTTCCTACGCCTGTCGGAACAATCAGATCGGAACCGTCCACCCGGTAGAGCCACAGGTACTTCGGTGTATTTCCGACCCAAAGCCCCCGGCGCTCTCGCTCCCGGTACTGCGGATTCGGAATAATCAGATTTTCCTGAGCCCAAACATTCAATTCTTTTGAGGCATTCTTAATCCGGATCTCAGATCCAATCTCCACAACCATCTCTATCACCCGTCCTTGTTACTTTAAGTTCTTCCAGCCAACTTTCCAGTGTCCGTCCATATGTAGTCATGTCAGCTCTGGAAATGCTTTTCTTTCCGTCATGCTTCAGGCTGTCAAGAAGCTGGAAGTCCACCAGAAAAATCATTTCATCCGGATACCGCACCGCAAACATCCCGCGGCTGTTTCCGGTCACATAGAAGAACTGCATTGCATTGTACTGATTTTCTTCCATGCGCCTTAAGTCAAACACTTCTTTCTGGCAGTCTTTGCAGTCAAACAGATACGCCTCTCCGTTTCTGGCTGCGATCACATCACACGGCTGACCGTTTTTATTGTCCTGAAAGCGATGCACCCAAAAGCCTTCTGCTGCCAGCCGGTTGGCAAATTCTCTCTCGAATTTCGTACCGACTGATTTATTGCTCATTCTCATTGTTTTTATCTCCTCATTGCTGCGGTCTTACCATTTTCCAGAAATGTCTTTCCCGAATCTTACCTAAAAAACGCCCGCAAGCCCTTATTTTACTTAGGGTCTTACTGTCTTACCTAAAAACCCGGATAATAAGTCTATATTTTTATAAGAGAAAGAATAATGACGTTTTTTCCTCGCGTCACGAGACTATATAACAGGTAAGACTGGTAAGACAGGTAAGACCTTATTAAAAAAGCCAGTATTTATGCGGCTTCCAGGGTCTTACCAAGGTCTTACCTTTTAGGAAGTAGGTAAGACCTTTTAATCAAAAGGTAATGTCTCCTGCTCATATTTTTCGACCTGCACAAATCCATCCTTATCCGTTGTATCGTCATCCTCGGGCAGATTGAATTTGATATAGCTTGATTTGATTCCATATACCTTCGTCTGATGTACCATTTTCCCTTGCGAATTACGCACCAGATAGCCCTTTTCTGCCCATTTCCGGCTTACAGCTGTATAATCAAAGCCGTTCTGATCCAGAAAGCTTAAAAGTACATCACGGTTCACGATCAGCTTCCCGTCATCAATCTTCCCCCAGACCTCACCCTTATTCAGCGAATTTTCTTCTTTCGGATCCTCGAAACGGACCTGGTACTTTGCCACCCAGTTTAACACCTGCTGATACGCGCGTTCTGCAATATCTACATCACGCGTACTCTGCAGATATTGTTTCACCTGAACAATCTGCAGCGGCTGCTCCGCTGTAAAAAAGAGCTTCACGGCAATCTCATCTGCCAACAACATGCAGGCCATTGCCATAGCCTGTTTATCTGTTGTATCCAGCCGGCAAAGCTCCTCAAAGATTTCCCGATACCGGTCCATGATTTTGCAGGATTCTGTCTCCTGTATGTACTCGACAAACTGCCTCCCAGCAAAGCCGTAATTCTCCTGCACCATGCTGCTCACATAATGACCGTCCGCTACCAGCGGCCCATCAATTGCAATCTCGATAACGCGGTTTTTGGATCCACCACCGGAGTTTACCTTCGTGATTGGCTCCTCACCGGTAAAGATAAAGCTGTTTTTCCAGGTCTTGGTATCCTCTACGCCGCCGTATGCTTTTGCTCTGCCGCGGTCCACACCCTCCGTGATCTGATAGATCAGCTGGTCAAAATTTCCCTGCCATTTATCTTTGATGGTCTGCAACTCATCCCCCGCAAAAGGGATGCTGCAGAGAAAGGCCGCGTTACGCATGATGGCATTCTTGGTCATGTTCATGGTCTTTACCAGGCCGCCCATCCGTGGATTCCCCCAGATAGACATAGCCACCATAAGCGCCACGGTCTTGCCGGTTCCGGTCGTGCCCCATAAATGCAGCACAAACGGTAGCACCTTAAGCGGCTCCAGAAGCACAGAAGCGAAGCTTGCAGCCATCATCATGCGCAGGGGTATATTCTTCCGCAGATCACCACAAAGAGCCTTCCAGGCGTCAAAATCGCCCTTCTCAGACACATTTTTAAAGATTGCCTCGTAATCCAGACCGCCCTCGTACCGGATATCTTTCTCATATGGGGTAAAGGCTGCGCCGACCCATCCCAGACGATTAATGGACTTCTTTGGCTCCAACGCCACGGGATTATATCCTACGCAGTCACTGATATAGCGCACCAGGCTCTTTGCATTATCAGAAGTAACCTCAATGCCATACTGAGACAGAACATCTACAATCTTGTTGGTATTGGCACATACTGACCGGTCTACCGTGATATGCTGCCAGGATGCTGACTTAAAATAAGCCAGCGTGATCCGCTCCTCCGATGTATCCACGTTTTTCAAAATTTCTATCGGCATGATCGGATGACTGCAGGCAATCACCGGAATCGCCTGCATGTTCTTATCATAACGGATCGTCTTCACGCCCATATCGGTAGCACTCCACTCCGCGCAGATCAGTTCCAACGGCTGATCGGTAAAAGCCGTTTTGTTGCCGGTCTGGCGCATCCGCTGGATGTAGTCAAGCTGGAACTGCTTCAGCAGGTTATTAAACTCCGTGCTGCGCTTTAAGATCTTGGCCTCGTTCCGCAATGCCTCAATATACTTCTGCCGTTCCACATTGTCCTCAATCTCAAAGATCCGGTAAAAGATTTCATCCGGAAAGGGATTCTGGCGCTCCAGCTTAGCTATACCAGTCAATAACTCTTCGTTCGACTTTTCCAATTTCACTCACCGCCTTCTTGTCTGCGTATAATTCTTTCGGGCACTGATCCAGACAGTCAATCAGATATTCCACGTATGTGATATTGCCAAGTGCCTCATAGAAATGCCCGCTACGTTCTCTGATTGCCTCACAGAGCAGTCCGCGATACACAACCAGCCATTTCCTCGCATAAGACACAAAATCCCGCAATTCACGTTTTAAACGGTTTCTCTTATCCGCTTCCCGCTTGTCCCTGTAGGTCGTCGGCTCCTGGATTGGAACCTGGAACGCTGCTGCGAGCTGCTTCGCTGCCTCATAATTTCCGATGCCATAATAACCGGCCACAAACTTAATCTGGTCACCGCCAGCTCCGCAGGAAAAGCAGTAATACCCTTTTCCATTTGGGTAGATCTTCATGGATGGCCGGGTATCGTGATGGAACGGGCAAAGGCATTTTCCGTTTAAAATATGCAGGCCGCAGTATTCCACGGCCTGCTGCATACTCACTGCATCTTTAACTTTGCTGTAAAGCTCCGGATCACATGAACGGGATGCCTTCATCGCCAGCTCCCTCCGGAATATTTACGAATCCATCACCCACTGCAGACGGCGTTCCATGGTTCACCGGAGTAGTCTGGCCCACCGGCGGATCCTGCAACAGTTCATCTTCCGGCACCTCCGCTTCCGCCAGGCCGGCCACGCTGCGAATCTGGAACAGCTCCGTTACGAACGGGCGGTTTCCATTGGATGCCTCATACTGACGGCGGCGGAAAATACCACCAAATTCCTTACCAATCATCTGCTTCTCATTGTCACTCACATCCCACTGGAAGGTGAAGTTATTGGAACGCTCAATCGAAGTGATGATGCCCTTGAACCAGGAAAGCCCCTTGCCCTCCATGTTCTGTTTGAATACGCCGCGCCATTTTGCGCCCATCGGATTCTGGGCCTTGTCGCCGTCGAACATCTTCTTGTAAAAGTCCTTGTACTCGCCCTTTGCGATATCATACAGAATCACAAACTGCTGATTTCCGTTCTTTGATTCCTGAGTGGTTACCTGCTTAATGACGCACACATATTTTCCTTTCGGCAGCTGCTGGAACTCTCCTGTGTAAGCTGCTGCCTCATCGTATCCTGCCGGTTTCTTAATCATGACTGCTTGTCCTCCTTGGGCTTATATTTCTCCCATCCGTAGAAATCCCGGATGGTATCATCAACCAGTTTCAGGTTGTTTTCAATTTCGGGTGATTCAAACATATCTTCCGGGGTCTTTGTAATGTCTGACCCATCCGTAACGGTCCGGAAGAAATGATTTCCATTCTCGCTCATGCACCGGATGCAGATTGTAACCATGCCTTCCAGGCACACCTTGCGATCCAGCTGCTTACCGATGGTACGCAGTCTGGAAATGCCAAAATCATCAGTATCCTCGTGAAACATGATGTACACGATCTTGTCCGGATCCGTTACATCGGTCTTAATCTGCTTCACCAGGCCATACATAGCATCCGCGATATCGTCATACATCTCAAATGACGCATTTCCCTTCTTGTTCCGGTGCTGTGACATAAAGAGATGGGTCATAATATACCCGGCATCATCAATCACATAAACCTTTTCCGGATTTTTGTTGATCGTGGCAATGATCTGGTTGATATCATCGCTGGAACCGGTCTTCCGGAAACGTTTGCGGAAAGGCAATTCCTTCCGCTCTGTGTTAAGCAGCACCACCTCATGCTCGTCAAAAAACTTTAAGCTCCGGCTCTTTCCGCTGCCGGACTTTCCATAAATCAAAACGGGTAATCCCATAACATCCTCCTTAATATGGCAGCGATTCTGTTTCGTCAGTATCTTCTGCTGCTTTGCTCAGCCAGTCATCCTCAAAGAAATCCAGGTCTTTCATGCGGGCAAATATCGTGTCCCGTGTCTTTTCCGATACATTCATGCCGAAAACCCAGTACAGCATCGTCTCACTTTTAAAATAGAGCGTATGTCCGGAAGGTGATACACTGGGTCTTCCCGGCATATGCTCCCCCATCGGCTCCAATTCTGCAGGCGAAATCATTCCATCGGTCCACTCTCTGATTGCTGTCAGATAACCCTTGTCACTATGGCGCTGATATACGGACAGCTCATGATAGTTGTTCGTCAGTACCACCGGGACGCTGCAGGCAAAATCCTTTGCTGCTTTCCATGCCGCATATGGATCATGCGGTTCAAGTTCGCGCTCCATATTAAGCTTCTTGTCTTCGATGTAGTACTTATAGCAGGTTTCTTCATCCGGCATATCGCCGATCAGCTCCATGATGGCTGCCTTGAACTTATTAGTTGCATACGTGCTTTCCACATAGACGCCCCAGAAGCTGGTGTAAACCAGATAGTGGTCATCCAAATTCCCGACGTATAAGCCGCCAGTTGTCTTCAGTGCTGACTTCATGGCCTTCTTGAATTCACTGATTTTCAGAAACATCGTCTTTTCCCTCCTCATACTTTCGCTTGTAGGCATCAATGCCGCACCGGATGTAATCCAGCACTACATCCATTTCATCGAATGACAGATGCCATACACCTGTTGTCATGATCTTGACCGCTTTCGCAGCTACTTCCATGAGCAGCTGCATGCGAAACGGTCCAATTCCCTCCCGGTCCATCAGCGAATCCGCAGGCTTTCGCCCCGCGGCTCCAGATGTGCCCAGTCAACCTGTTTCTCATCCAGAAGTTTCCGGATGGCTTCGTTGTTCGGAACCGGTGGCTGCGGGATCAGGAATCTTCCCGGAATATCTTCCAGAAGGCCATCAATAACCAGCGGCTGCAGTCCTCCGTTCTTCTGAATGTTAAAGCTGAACAGGGCCGTCTTAAACTTGGTCTTGCCCATCTCACGCATATTGGCCTCCAGATTGTTCTTTAATGCCTGCTGGCGGTTCTCCAAAGCCTTTCTTCTGGCAGCCAGACGATTTTCTTCTGCTTTCAGCGCCTCGATATCGGCTTTCATGCCGGTAATAATCTTGGCATAGCCGTCGGCCTTCTCCTCAATCTCGCCCCAGAGACCGTCCATGGTATCCTGAAGGGTCTGATCGTCCACTTCCGGATCGTAAACAAGTTCCTGCAGCGCTAAAAACTGCTCTGTTAACTCATAAAGTTTCATCTTGATTTCCCTCCGCGCCTCACCTATAATGAGACTGTAAATTGATTTTTTATTTACCCGATTCCCCGGAAGTTGCCGCTTCTGGGGTTTCTTCTTTTTCTGCCGACTTTAGAAAGACAATCGTCAGTGCATCGCCATAACCAAATCCTGCAACATTCCAGCATGTTACTTCCAAGTCCTTTACTTCCGGCCACCATTCGGTCTGTGACATACAAGTCGGCTCTCTGCGCCGCCATTGTGCCTTAGTTTCTTCCCAATCCTCATCCGGCAGCACGGCATAATCAAAACTTCCCTCAGACAGAAACGGCTGACCGTCCTTGTAAATAGAGAAAGTTGCATGCCCATCAATCGGCTTTACAAACTGCTCCAGCGTCACCTCATCATCTCCTTTCACATTCCTGCCAGTAACGCGCTGGCTACGCATCCCGCAAACATCGCACAGATGCCAAACATCACCTTGCCCGCCAGATCATCCAGATCAAGTTCCGGTTCTGGTTCCGGTACACTCTCGACCAGATAAAACACCGGATCACTCCGGCACTCCACGTAGCTCAGCATCCGCGGGTGCTGGGACTGGATAAAGTTAAGCTTCGCCACTCTGATCACCTCCCTCCTCTGGCTCGTATGCCGGATACTGCTCAATAAAGCGCTCCAGGTCACTGCCCCGGATCTTGATCAGTCCAAGGCGCAGAGCCACAAGCTGTTTTCCGTTAATCAGCCGGTATACCGCCTGCGGATTAACCCGCAGAAGTTTCGCAGCTTCTTTTACTGTGTACAATGGTTCGTATGCTCTTACCATCTTCTTACACCTCCCTCGTTGCTTTTCCTGCATATTCCGTGATACAATTTCTTTATCAAATTCATACTACGGAGGTTTTTATGTTTCTCACACAACTTGCATCCGCTTCCGACACTATGTTCACCGGCCTGCTTAGTTCACTCAGCCCGTCCGATATAATTCAGTTGCTCGGAATACTTTTGTCAACAATCATCAGCACAATCGCAGTCATAATATCTGTTGTCACCTTGCGTCAAAACCATCAAATGGTTGAAGAATCAACTCGTCCATACATAGTTGTTTACACCGCTGCAACCGACTTTCAATCTCCTATGTACTATCTGGTCATCAAAAATTTTGGTCAAACAGGGGCTCACATTACCAGTTTTTCCTGCGATTTTGATTTAGCTAAGTGCTCCTACAGCCCAAAATACATTCCTTTTGAACACATCAAAGATACTTTCATTGCTCCAAATCAATCCTTCGTTTGTAATGTAAACCAACGCGAAATATTTGAAGATCCAAAACCGATTACCATAAGCATTGCCTACGAAGCCAACAAGAGGACATATACTGATTCCTTCGTTCTCAACATCAAAGCAGATTCTGATCTGATTCATAGCAGAGCCGCTTCCAAGGATAAAGAGCTGAAAATCATCTCTTATACGCTCCAGGATATGGTAGAAAAGATGCTATAACACAATTCGCCCGCTCTGTAACCGGTCCTTACATCTACATAAAACAGTCTCGCAAACTTCATAGGTCTGGGCTTCCTCCGGAAGTTCAGACTTTATTGTTTGTAAAATCTCTTCGACAGTTTTCTCCAGTACCTCTTCGGAAACAGAAATGCCATTTCCAAAAGAAATCACTGTATTGAACATCTTCCTCACCTCCTACTCTGTTGCAAACAGGTAATCCATTTGCCTTTTCCTTTCCCTCGGTGATATAATCCCTGTACAGGCTCCCGCCAGAGCTGAGTACAAAAGAAAGGAGATATATTATGGAAAATATTTACAAGTTAAGTCCTGCCAATACCGTAGCTGTTGCCAAAGAGCTCACTATTAAAGCGATTGAAAATAATTTAATCGATCCATCAACTGAGCCAGAAAAAACGGCAGAATTTGTTGCTAAATTTTATCAGACCTTAGTAGAACACCTTAACGATTAGTTCTACTGCGCCCTGGCTGTCACCAACTCAGCCAGGGCCTTTATTGTTTCCGGAAGAATCATGCTGTTCTCCATTGATCCGGTTCCCTTCAGTTCTGA
>OJRB01001147.1_pt1 | contig 13632 bp, 10 predicted proteins | sample 1599061 | NCBI WGS metagenome assembly OJRB01 (sample SAMN03922522, study PRJEB24848) | human gut metagenome | isolation source: stool sample | host: Homo sapiens | place: Germany | collected 2010-02 | reverse complement strand
ATCACTGCCATTGCCGACCGGGCCATGACCAAGTACCCAACCTATTTTAAGAATGGTTGATCCGATTTGGAGTAAAAAAGAAAAGCTGGAAAATACAAAAACGCGTATTTCCGGCTTTTTTTGAAATATCCGGCCGTTTTTCAAGAAATGGGCCTGTTTAAAAATAAACAAAAAATGTCAGAGTTATGTAAATCTACAAGGCAATGCGGAAAAAACGGAAAAAAGAATTTATGTGAAAAACACAAAAAAAACAAAGAACCTATTTACATCTATTGATAAATTTGATAATATAATGACATGAGTTGAGCTGTTTGTTGGCGATAATGAGATATCGCGCAACAAATTTTTTTGGCATTTAACTTGTATACTAGAATACCAAAAATGAAAACGCAAGTGCAATGCCTTTTTTATTTACTCAAACTTGTTTAATTTTTAACAACCAGAAACGCAGTTAAAAAGTTTGAAGAGGTGTCAGTTATGTATACACTGGGAATTGATATCGGATCCACCACATCCAAGGCAGTCATTCTGAAGGATGGAACCGAGATTGTAGCAGCTTCCATTGTGGTTGCCACTGTCGGAACAGACGGAGTCAGCCAGGCACTGGACAATGTCATGAAAGAGAGCGGCCTTACGCAGGCTGATATGGCATGCACCGTGGCAACCGGTTATGGCCGTCAGACCTATGACGGCGCGGATTACCAGGTCAGCGAGCTTACCTGCCACGCGCTGGGCGTTCATTTTGTATGTCCGGGCGCAAGAACCGTCATTGATATCGGCGGACAGGACGCAAAGGTCCTTTCCCTGAATGAGGAAGGACGCATGGTCAACTTCGTTATGAACGACAAATGCGCAGCGGGAACCGGCCGCTTCCTTGATGTTATGGCAAATATCTTAAAACTTGATATTTCCCAGCTGGAAACTGAGGCTGCAAAGGCTGTGAAGCCGGCCAGCATCTCCAGCACCTGTACGGTGTTTGCAGAGTCTGAGGTAATCTCCCAGCTGGCATCCGGAACGGATATTCCGGACCTGGTGGCAGGTATCTGCCAGTCCGTAGCAACCAGGGTTGCTTCCCTGGCAAAGCGTGTGGGTGTCCGGGAGGAGGTCTGCATGAGCGGCGGCGTGGCACAGAACGGCGGCGTACGCAATGCCATGGCAAAAGAGCTTGGTGTGGAAATTTACTACGACAAGCGGGCACAGGAACTGGGAGCTCTCGGTGCGGCAATTTACGCATACGGAAAGAGCAGTCAGGAATAGAAAATAAATAACAATAGAAAGCTTACCGCGTTCCTTTGCGGAGGACGCGAGCTGATACAGACCGGACAGGCGCCGCAAGAAGACGCGCGAACGGCCAGAACGCTTTGCCGGAAACGGCAGGGCAGGAACCTGTTTCAGAAAATGAAAACGAAAATGTATAAAGGAGGTTTTTCACAATGGCTGAAGAAGTAAAAAAGAGCAGACCTGCACCAGATCCGAACTCAGCAAAATATAAGCTGGGACAGATCGCGGCAAAGGCTTACAGTGACGCGATGGAGGCCAAAAAGCGCGGAGAGATGGTTGGCTGGTGTGCCAGCAACTTCCCGGTAGAGATTCCGGAGACTCTCGGACTGTATGTCTGCTACCCGGAGAACCAGGCAGCCGGCATTGCAGCAAGAGGCGGCGGTGAGAGAATGTGTAACGAGGCAGAGGGCGAGGGCTACTCCAACGATATCTGCGCATACGCGCGTATCTCCCTTGCTTACGCGAAACTGAAATCCGCTCCGGAGCAGGATATGCCGATGCCGGACTTCGTACTTTGCTGCAACAACATCTGTAACTGTATGATCAAATGGTACGAGAACCTGGCAAAAGAGCTGAATATCCCGATGTTCATGATCGATATTCCGTTCAACCCGGATTACGAGGTATCCGATGCTGAGACTGAGTACATCAAGGCTCAGTTCTGGGATGTCATTCATGGTCTGGAAGCATACACCGGCAAGAAATGGAGCGATGAGCGCTTCAAAGAGGTTATGGCTTCCTCCGGACGCGCAAGCCGCGCATGGATCGAGGCAACCTCCCAGGCAAAATATGTTCCGTCCCCGTTCAATGGCTTTGACCTGTTAAACCACATGGCAGTTATGGTTACCGCCCGTGGTAAAGAAGAAGCAGGCGATGCTATGGAGACCCTGTTAAAAGAGTACAAAGAGAACCATGAGAAAGGCGTTTCCACCTTCCGCGCAGAAGAGAAATACCGTATCATGTTCGAGGGCATCGCATGCTGGCCGTGGCTGCGTGTTACCTCTACCGGCTTAAAGAGCAGAGGCATCAACATGGTAACCACCATTTACGCTGACGCGTTCGGCTTCATCTACGATGACTTCGACGGAATGTGCCGCGCATACGCAAGCGTACCGAATGCTATGAACCTTGAGCATTCCAGAGACAAACGTATCAAACTCTGCAAAGAAAACCACGTTGAAGGCCTGTTAGTACATACCAACCGCTCCTGCAAACTCTGGTCCGGATTTATGCCTGAGATGAGCCGTCAGATCGGCGAGGCATGCGGCATCCCGGTTGTTTCCTTCGATGGCGACCAGGCTGATCCGAGAAACTTCTCTGAGGCACAGTACGATACCCGTGTACAGGGCCTGACAGAGATCATGGAAGCAAATAAAGGAGGAAAATAGAGATGGCAGCAAAGGAATTATTAGCGCAGCTTCATGAAGTTGCCGCAAATCCGAGAAAGCAGCTTGACAAATATCTGGCTGAGGGCAAGAAAGTTGTTGCAGTAACCTATTATACACCGCAGGAAATCGTTCATTCCATGGGCCTGGTACCGATGGGTGTCTGGGGCGCAGACATGGAGATCAACGAGGCAAAGAAATATTATCCGGCATTCATCTGCTCTATCATGCAGACGATCCTGGAGCTGGGAATCAAGGGCGAGTACAAAGGTATTTCCGCTATTATCATCCCGTCTCTGTGTGACTCCTTAAAGACTCTGGGCCAGAACTGGAAATACGCAGTAAAGGATATCCCGTTCATCCCGATGACCTATCCGCAGAACCGGAAACCGGACTTCGGCATCAAATTCACCAAGGCTGGTTATGAGAGAGTCATCAATGACCTGACCGTTGCAACCGGAGCACAGTTCTCCGAGTTCGCTCTGGCTGAGTCCATTAAAGTATACAACGAGCACAACGCAGCCATGAGAGCATTCTCCGAGGCAGCAGCAAACGCAGACATCACCGCAGCCGAGAGAAGCGATGTATTCAAGAGCGCATGGTTCATGCTTCCGGAAGAGCACACTGCAATCGTAAAAGAGCTGACCGCTGAGCTGTTAGCCGGCCCGAAGAGCACCCGCACCGCTCGTGTTCTGGTAAGCGGCATCCTGGCAGATGCACCTGGCCTGTTAAAGATCTTCGACGACAACGGCATCCAGATTGTTGCAGATGATGTTGCAGATGAGACCAGACAGTATCGTACCGATACGCCGGAGATGGCAAATCCGGTAGACGCACTGGCACAGAAGTTCGCAAACATGGACAACTGCACACTCCTTTATGATAAGGAAAAGAAACGTGTGGATTACATCGTTGAGCAGGCAAAGGCCCATGACGCAAAGGGCATCATCGTTCTGATGACCAAGTTCTGTGATCCGGAGGAGTTTGACTACGTTCCGATCAAGAGAGCATGCGAAAAAGCAGGCCTCCTGAACTTAAATATCGAGGTTGACCGCCAGATGGTAAACTACGAGCAGGCAGCCACCATGATCCAGGCGTTCAAAGAAATGCTGTAACAAGATGTTGGCCGTGGGGCGGACCGGAATCGTCCGCTTCGCGGTATAAAAGAGACTGTGGTACTATGACAGGCGAGAAACCTTTCATAGAACAGAACAGGCAGAAAAATAGGGGGATGACATTATGATCAGTAAAGACAAAATGTCCGTAACAGTAGGTGTTGCATTTGTGTGGTTTACGACGCAGTTCGGCGGCGGTTTTGCATCAGGCAACCAGCTTCGTCAGTATTTTGTCCAGTTCGGAATCTGGGCATTCGTAACCTGTATCATGACTCAGTTTTTGGGTGCTTTTTTCCAGTGGTATGCACTGAAATATGCAAAGAAGCATGAGGTTTATGATTACAGAAGCTTCAATAACAGTTTTTACGGCAAGTACGCACCGATTTTTTCCAATCTGTATGAGCTGGTATATATTGTGACGATCTGCGTAGCTCCGGCAGCAGCGTTCGCAACCGGCGTCAGCACTATGGAAAGTGCGTTTGGCGTTAATCACTGGGTCGGAACGATCTTTGTAGGAATCTTTATTTTTGCGGTAGCTGTATATGGCACCAACGTAGTACGTAAAGTGGCTGCTACTTTATCTGTACTGATTGTTGCGGGACTGTTGATCGTTTATATTCCGAATATCATCGCACAGTGGGGTGACATTTCCGCAAACATTTCCGCAAGCATGGCAAATCCGGCACCGTTTGGCAAGGCACTGTGGATCGGCTTCGTATATGCAGCCTTCCAGCTGGCATCCATCGGTCTGTTAGTACAGCACGCAAAACCGTTCGCATCTCCGGATGACGCGAAGACCTCTATGGTTCAGGGATTTTTCGTAAACGTTCTGATCTGCCTGATGGCTGTTGTTGGTCTGATGGCAATCGCAAATGATCCGAACTTCGCAACCGAGAGCATTCCGCTGCTGATCCTGGTAAACAGAGGTGTGGCACCGGGCGTGCTTCGTCCGATCATTTCCATCCTGATCGTACTTGGTTCTGTATCTACCGCGGTAAACATGATCGCTGGTATGTCCAACCGTGTATGTTCTTCTCTGGACAAAAACTTTGATCCGACTGCAAAACCGGGTGTAAAGGTTATCGTTGTTACCCTGATCTGCACTGTAGTAGCATTCGGTATTGCGCAGCTTGGCCTGAATAAGATTGTGGCAGTAGGCTACAAGTACCTGGGCTATTTAACCATTCCGGTTATCATGATCCCGTATCTGGTACATATGGCAGCTACCAAGTTCGATACCAAAGACTGAATCTGTTAGGAACATTATATTTTTCAAAAAGGAGTGTAACATAAAATGAGCAAACCATTGGAAGGTGTAAAAGTTATTGAACTGGCAACCTTTATCGCTGCGGCAACCGCAGGCAGATTTATGGCTGACCTTGGAGCAGATGTTATTAAAATTGAGTCCGCAAAGGGTGATCCGTTAAGATATACCGCTCCGTCTGAGGGACGTCCGTTGGATATGTATGAGAATACAACCTGGGATCTGGAGAATGGTAATAAGAGATGTATCTCCCTGAACATGAAAACTCCGGAGGGCAAGGAGGCATTCTTCAAGCTGCTGGATTCCGCAGATGTCCTGATCACCAACTGGCGTGTGCAGGCACTGCAGAGAGCAGGTCTTGACTATGAGAGCTTAAAGGAAAGATATCCGAAGCTGGTTTATGCAATCTGTACCGGTTATGGTGAGTATGGTCCGGATAAGGATCTTCCGGGATTTGACTTTACCGCATTCTTTGCAAGAGGCGGATACTTTGAGACTCTGCGTCAGAGAAGCGATGTCCCGTTCAACGGTGCGCCTGGTGTCGGTGACCACAACGTAGGTATGAACCTGGTAGCCGGTATTCTGGCTGCATTATATCAGGCTAAGACCAAGGGTGTCGGTGAGAAGGTTGAGACCTCCCTGTTTGAGAGTGCTGTATACAACATGGGCATGATGGTTCAGGCATCCAACTATGAAGGTATTGCGCAGCAGTATCCGATCAATATCCGCAATGGTGCTAACCCGTTCAACTCCGCATGGCATACCGCAGATGACCGTTATATCCAGACCTGTATGCCGGATTACAACACCTACTACAAGAAATTCATTGCAGCAGTTGGCCGTGAGGATCTGGTAGAGAATGAGAATTACTTCCCGATCCTGACCTGTCAGGAAAAGGGTCTGACTACGGAAGTTTATGATATTGTTATGGAAGCTTTCGAAAAGAAGACCGCAGCAGAGTGGAAAGAAATCCTGACTGCAGCAGATATTCCGTTCGCGTTGTGCCAGAACTGGATCGAGATCCGTAACGATAAGCAGGCAGAAGCCAATAACTGCTTCTACGATATGACCTATTCCAATGGCAATACCAGAAGACTGGTTCGTACCCCTGTCAAGTTTGAAAATATGGGTGTTCCGGATTACAGACGTGGACCGTTTATCGGTGAGCAGGGTGTTGATGTTCTGAAGGAAATCGGTTATAATGATGAGCAGATTGATGCACTGAAAGCAAACGGAACTCTTTATATCTGGGAAGATCCGAAAAAAGCATAAGGCGTGTTCCTTAGCATTACAGTAAGGAAGCAGGGCTGCGCAGGCGCAGAAGCCACGCAGCCCTATATGCGGCAATAACTTGTATACAAGTTGGAGAGAACATGGAATTGACGAAAAAAACAATCGGGCAGTATCTGAGGGAACAGACAGCCGTGATCGGAGATCATACCGCCATGGAAATGTTTGGCTGGAGCTGCAGCTTTGCGCAGCTGGATGAGACTTCCGATCTTATGGCAGGCAGACTGGAGGATATGGGAGTCACCCGGGGAACCCATGTGGGAATCTGGAGTGTCAACAGTCCGAACTGGGTATTTACCTTTCTGGCGCTGGTGAAGATCGGAGCGGTTCCGGTCCTGATCAATACCTGTTACCGGGATGAAGAACTGAAGGGAATCCTGAATTACTCCGATGTGGAATATGTGTTCTGCGGCGCTGGATGCAAGGATATCGTCTATGACGATGTGATCGCGGACATCCGAAAGGATACGCCGAAGGTAAAGCGCTTCCTTCATCTGGATGAAAAGGAAGCAGGAACCTGGATGAGCCCGGACAGCTTCGGCCGCCGGGAAAAGTCACCGGAGGTTCTGGTCCGTGTACAGGAACTGAAAAGCCAGGTGCAGCCGGAGGACGCGGCCTGCATGATCTTTACGTCCGGCACCACATCCCTTCCAAAGGGAATCCTGCTGAGCCATGAGCAGCTGCTCAACAACAGCCGTGCCATGGTGGAGGCGATGCACTGGAGTGTCGCGGATAAGATGTGCATAACCGTTCCGCTGTTTCACTGCTTCGGCATCACGGCCGGCGTGATTGCCTGTATCACAGGCGGCATGGCAATGTGCCTGATCCCGTATTTTCGGACAGCCCATGTGTGGGACGCCATTGATCAGTACAAATGTACGATCTTAAACGGTGTTCCGAGCATGTTTCTCGCATTGATCCGCAAACCGCAGTACGCGGGACGTCAGGCACCAGATCTGAGATCCGGCATCATTGCAGGCTCACCGTGTACCCCGGAGGAATTTCTGGAAATCTGCAGACGGTTTCCGCAGATGCATCTGCAGCCGTCCTACGGACAGACAGAAACGTCACCCTGTATTGCCATCGCGGACTGGGATGATCCAAATGAAATCAAGGCGGTATCGGCCGGACATGTGATCGAACATGTGAAGGCGCGTATCGCGGATCTTACAACCGGGAAAGAAGCAGCACCGGGGAAGGCCGGAGAGATTCAGGTCCAGGGCTATAATGTCATGCTGGGGTATTATCATCTGCCGCAGGCCAATGCCAAGGTCTTCACAGAGGACGGATGGCTGAGGACCGGGGATATCGGTTACTTTGACGAAAAAGGTGAGCTTCATATTACCGGACGCCTCAAAGAGATGATCATCCGTGCGGGAGAAAATATTTCTCCGCGAGAGATTGAGTTTGCGATCCGCCGTTATGAGGGAGTTGCGGATGTCAAGGTCGTGGGTGTTCCGGCCCAGGTTCTTCAGGAAGAAATCGCGGCCTGCGTTATCCCGAAACCGGGAGTGCAGATCGATAAAGAACGGATGCTCTCCTATTTAAAACGGCATCTGGCAGATTACAAGGTTCCGGCCTATGTATTCTGGTTTGAGAAATTCCCAATGAACGCAAGTGGCAAGATTGAGTTAAAGGAGCTGCGAAAAGAAGCAGCGGAGCGTGCCGCAAAACAGCGTGAGACGGCTGGCGGCACACAAGGGTAAGCATACAGCCGGAGCAATCCGGTTTAGATACCAATATGTATAAAGGAGGAAATAGAGCAAGATGGCAGACGCATTTTTCACAGAGCAGCATGAACTGGTCAGAAAACTGGCAAGAGAATTTGCAGAGACAGAGCTGACAAAAGAAGTCCTCGATAAAGTTGAGGAGGAGGAGGTTTTCCCGGAGGAAATCCTCGATAAGATGGCAAAAGCCGGTTTCTTTGGAATCAAGATTCCGAAACAGTATGGTGGACAGGGCGGAGACGCACGTTCCTATGTTATCGTAATGGAAGAGATCGCAAGAGTATCCGGTGTCGCAAGTATTTATGTTTCTTCACCGAACTCCCTTTCCGGCGGTCCGTTCCTTCTTTCCGGAAACGCTGAGCAGAAAGAGAAATATTTACGTCCGGTTGTAACCGGCGAGAAGAAGGTCTGCTTTGCGCTGACTGAGCCGGGCGCAGGCTCCGATGCAGGTGGCATGCAGACCACTGCAGTAAAAGACGGTGATTACTACATCCTGAATGGCCGTAAGACCTTCATCACCATGGCACCTCTGGCTGATTGGGCGGTTGTATATGCAAAGACCGACATGAGCATGGGTACCAAAGGTATTTCCGCATTCATCGTAGACATGAAGCAGGAGGGTGTATCCTGTGGTAAGCCGGAGAAGAAGATGGGTGTCGTAGGCTGCGCAACCAGTGATATCATTCTGGAGAATGTACGTGTACATAAAGACAACCTGCTTGGCCAGGAGGGCAAGGGCTTCATCAATGCCATGAAGACTCTGGATACCGGACGTATGGGCGTTGCCGCACAGTCTATCGGTGTCGCACAGGGCTGTCTGGATGAAGCAATCAAGTACGCAAAAGAGAGAAAGCAGTTTGGTCGTCCGATCGCAAAGTTCCAGGCAATCGCATTTATGATTGCTGAGATGGCAACCAAGCTTGAAGCAGCCAAGAACCTGGTTTACAAGACCGCATGGCTGATCGATAACGGTCAGGATGCTTCCATGGCAGCTTCCATGGCAAAATTCTACGCATCTGAGGTCTGCAACGAGATCGCTGCCAAGACCGTTCAGATCCATGGCGGATACGGCTTCATCAAGGATTATAAGATTGAGCGTATGTTCCGTGACTGCCGTGTATTCACGATCTACGAAGGAACCAGCCAGGTACAGCAGATGGTAATTTCTGGTAAATTACTGAAGTAATTAGGAGGGAGCAGACCATAATGAAAATCTTAGTATGTGTAAAACAGGTGCCAGACACCACAGAAGTAAAGATTGATCCGGTTAAGGGAACCCTGATCCGTGAGGGCGTTCCGAGTATCTTAAACCCGGATGACGCAAATGCGCTGGAGGCAGCACTTCAGTTAAAGGACAAAGACCCGGAGGGAACCTCCGTTGCAGTATTGACCATGGGACCGCCGCAGGCAACCTACATGCTGCGTGAGTGCCTGGCAATGGGCGCTGATGAAGCTTATCTGTTAAGCGACCGTGTATTCGGCGGCGCAGATACCTGCGCAACCTCCACTACCATCGCAGCCGGCATCCGCAAGGTAAATGAGCTGGGCAAGGTAGATATCATCTTCGCAGGCCGTCAGGCAATCGATGGTGATACCGCTCAGGTAGGACCGCAGATTGGCCAGAGACTTGGTGTTCCGGTTGTTACCTATGTACAGGATTACAAGGTTGAGGGTGACAAAGTGATCGTTCAGAGACAGCTCGAGGATGGTTACGAAGTAATCGAGGTTGGCATGCCGTGCCTGTTAACCGCTGTAAAAGAGTTAAACACCCCAAGATATATGAGCATTGGCGGTATCGTAGATGCTTACCAGAAAGAGATTACCGTATGGGATCACGTTGCAGTTGACCTGGATCCGGCAGACTGTGGACTGAAAGCTTCTCCTACCCGTGTATTCCGTTCCTTCACTCCGCCGCAGAAGGGCAAGGGCGAAATGCTTGAGGGCAGCATTCAGGAGATGGGTGCAAAGCTTGTAGGCAAACTGGTCGAGAAGCATTACATCTAAGCACAAGTGAAAGGAAAGGGTACGAAGAAATGGCAGACGTAAAGGATTTAAGCGCCTACAAAGGCGTATGGGTATTTGCAGAGCAGAGAGAAGGCAAGATCATGCCGGTAGTAATCGAGCTGCTCGGAGAGGGCCGCAAGCTGGCTGACGCTGTTGGATGCGAGCTGTGTGCCGTACTTCTTGGTGATAAAGTAGAGGGACTGACCGATGAACTGTTTGCGTATGGCGCAGACAAGGTATATCTGGCAGATGATCCGGAGTTAAAGGATTACCGTACCGATGCGTACAGCATTACCATTGGCAAGGCAATTGAAGAGTACAAACCGGAGATCGTTCTGTTAGGCGCTACCCATATCGGCCGTGATCTTGGTCCGTGTCTGGCAGTAAACTGCAACACCGGCCTGACCGCAGACTGCACCAAGCTGGAGATTGATCCGACTGACAAGAAGATCCAGCAGACCCGTCCGGCATTCGGCGGAAACTTAATGGCAACCATCATCTGCCCGGATCACAGACCGCAGATGTCTACCGTACGTCCTGGTGTTATGGAAAAAGCACAGTACCAGGAAGGCCGTAAGGGCGAGGTCGTAAAATTAAATGTTTCCTTCAAGGAAGGCGAGATCCGCACCAAGGTTCTGGAGATCGTAAAGAGCTTAAAGGAGACGGTTTCCCTGACCGACGCGAAGATCATTGTTTCCGGCGGTATGGGACTTGGCAAGCCGGAGGGCTTCGAGTTATTAAAGCAGCTGGCTGACAAGCTGGGCGGTGTTGTCGCAGCTTCCCGTGCGGCAGTTGACGCAGGCTGGATCGATCACTCCTACCAGGTAGGACAGACCGGTACCACCGTAAAACCGAAGGTATACTTCGCATGCGGTATTTCCGGCGCAATCCAGCACGTAGCAGGTATGCAGGATTCCGAGCTGATCGTTGCCATCAACACCAACGAGTCTGCACCGATCTTTGAGATCGCAGACGTTGGCATTGTGGGTGATCTGTATAAAGTGATCCCGGCAATCATCGAGGAGCTGGATAAGGCAGAAGCAAAAGACTGATCATAAAATGAACCTTTATAAGAGAGTGGGATACAGAAGTGTCCCGCTCTTTTGTTTGATTAAGGCAAAGCGGAGGACTTAGACATGACGGGATATGACATCAGGGAGGTGCTGCCGGAGGTGTTCCGGATTCCGGTGCCTCTGGAGGGTAATCCACTCAAAGAGTTAAACAGTTATCTGTTCCGGGGCAGCAGGGAGGAAAAGCAGCGCAATCTGCTGGTGGATACCGGATTTCGGACAGAAGGCTGCAAAAAAGCGCTCCTTAAGGGACTGGAGCAGCTTGGTGTATCTATGGAGGATACGGATATCCTGCTGACACATCTTCATGCGGATCACAGTGGAAATGCCCCGGAGCTGATCCGGCCGGGCGGAAGGGTATATATCAGCCGGGAGGATTACCGGTTTATGGACGGAACATTGCAGGAGCACCGTTCGGAACGATTCCGGGAAAACGGAATTGAGGAATCGCTTTTGCAGGCGATGCTGGCATGTACGCCGTCCAGAACCATGGCAGCGCCGCTTTCTTTCCGGGATTATACGCTGCTGGAGGAAGGAGATGTGATCTTAGCGGGACGGTATACGCTGCGGGCCATCTGGACACCGGGACATACGCCAGGACATTTCTGCTTTGAAGTCTGCGGTACCGGCGCCATGCTTCTGGGGGATCACGTGCTGTTTGACATTACGCCCAATATCACAGACTGGTGGGATGTGCCGGACTCCCTGGGCGATTATTTAAGGAGCCTGGACAAGCTGGCTGCCTATCCGGTTACCCTTCCGCTTCCGGGACACCGGGAGTCAGGGGATATGAAACTTCGGATCTGTCAGCTGAAGGAGCATCATAAGAAGCGTCTCGCAGACTGCCTTAGAATTGTCCGCGAACTGCAGCAGGACCCGGTGAAGAAGCCCTGCCTTTATGATATTACGGGCTGTATGAAATGGAAGATCCACTGTAATGGCTGGGATGATTTTCCGCCGGCCCAGCGCTGGTTTGCTCTGGGGGAGTGCTTTGCGCATCTGGACCATCTGAAGCAGGAAGGACTGGTACGGGAGGTCTGCGGGGAGCATGGCGTACATTATGAACCTGTGGAGAAATAAAAAGATCCGGGAAAAAACTTTTAAAAGCCTCTTTTTTTTGCTACACTGTTACCAGTGACAAAGAAAAGAGGTTTTTATGTTATATCAGATTACGGATGGTACCGTTTCGGCGGGCGGACATGTGATTTTGTCCCATGTGGATTTTGAGATAAAGGGAAATGAAAAGATTGCCCTGGTGGGGCAAAATGGCGCAGGAAAGACCACGCTTTTAAAGCTGATCGCAGGAGAGCTTTCCCTGGACCGGGACGACAGGCGCCAGGGAGCAGGTGTGACGAGTTCTCGCCGGCTGACCGTGGGGATGTTAAAGCAGCAGGCTTTTTCGGAGCGAGAACAGACCGTGGAGGAGATTCTTCTGGCATCATGCCCGTTTCGCGATACCTTTGCACGGGAACGGTTTGAATATGAGCAGGAGTATGACCGGATCTTTACAGGCTTTGGTTTTACAAGGGCTGATATGCGCAAAAAGATCGGAGATTTTTCCGGCGGCGAGCAGACAAAGATCGCGCTGATCCGCCTGCTTCTGGAAAAACCGGATATTTTACTGCTGGATGAACCGACGAACCATCTGGATATTGCCACGATCCAGTGGCTGGAACAGTATTTAAAGCGGTATGAGCACGCGGTGGTGCTGGTGTCTCATGACCGTTTTTTTCTGGATCAGGTGGCAGAGATTGTGGTTGAGGTTTCTGACGGGAAGCTGACCCGGTATGCAGGCAATTACAGCCAGTACCGGGAAGAGAAGCAAAAGCGGATCGAACGACAGCGAAAGGCCTGGGAGCGTCAGCAGGAGGAGGCGGACCGCTTAAACGGCGTGATTGAGCGTTTTCGCCACAAGCCGACGAAAGCATCCTTTGCCCGGGCCAAGAAAAAGCAGCTGGAGCGTATGGAGCGGGTGGAAAAGCCGGTGGAGGATGATGTGCATCTGTTTACCGGCAACATTGAGCCGCTTATTCCGGGCAGCAAGTGGGTGTTTGAGGCAGAGCATTTGAAAATCGGCTATGACCGGGCACTTTTAGAGATTACCCTGCGGATCCGCCGAGGGCAGAAAATTGGCATTCTGGGGCCAAATGGAGCAGGAAAAAGTACCTTTTTGAAGACGGTGGCGGGGCTTTTGCAGCCGTTTCAGGAAAAGGATAAGTCTGTGGAGCGGCGGTGTGTGCTGGGAAACAACATTACCATCGGATATTTTGACCAGCACTCGGCAGAGATTCAGTCGGAAAAGTCCGTGGCAGAGCATTTTCATGACCTGTTCCCATCCATGACAGAGAAAGAGGTGCGGAATATTCTGGGGATGTATCTGTTCCCTGGAAAGCTGGCATCCCGGCTGGTGAGTGATTTATCCGGCGGTGAAAAAGCACGGCTGGTGCTAGCGGAACTTTTGCAAAGCCGCCCGAATTTTCTGGTGCTGGATGAGCC
>OJRB01001144.1_pt1 | contig 13648 bp, 7 predicted proteins | sample 1599061 | NCBI WGS metagenome assembly OJRB01 (sample SAMN03922522, study PRJEB24848) | human gut metagenome | isolation source: stool sample | host: Homo sapiens | place: Germany | collected 2010-02 | reverse complement strand
CAACCATCCCGCCGGCGGAAGCGGAGAAATCCCCGATATTAGTGCCGCGGATCGCGACACCCAGAAATGAAGAAACCGAAATATCCATTACACTCTTTTATTTACTAATCCATTAAAAAGTATGAGAAAACATTTACAACATTTCCTCATGACGGCCGCCCTGATTCTGTTCGGAGTGTCCGCCGCTGTCGCGCAATCGGCAGTTACGGGTAAAATCGTAGATGAGACCGGCGCACCGCTGATCGGTGCCTCTGTGACCGTACCCGGCACATCGCAGGGTGTCAGCACCGACGTCGACGGCAACTTCACGCTGAAGACCGATGCCAAGGAGATCGAGATCAGCTACGTGGGCTACGTCCCGACCAAAAAACCCGTCACGGGCCCGAACGCACGCCTGGGCATCATCCAGATGGAGCCCGACGCCGTGGCATTGCAGGATGTCATCGTCATGCAGTCGGTGGCCGTGCAGCGCAAAACCCCGGTAGCCGTATCGACGGTCAACGCCGAGGAGATCAGCTACAAACTCGGCGGACAGGAGTTCCCCGAAATCCTGAAATCGACGCCGGGCGTCTACGTGACCAAGGACGGCGGCGGCTTCGGCGACTCGAAGATCAACATGCGCGGTTTCCAGGCGGCCAACGTGGCCGTGATGGTCAACGGCGTCCCCGTGAACGATATGGAGTGGGGCGGCGTATACTGGTCGAACTGGGCCGGCCTCTCGGACGTGACGCGCAGCATGCAGACCCAGCGCGGCCTGGGCGCCTCGAAAATCTCGTCTCCCTCGGTCGGCGGTTCGGTCAACATCGTGACCAACGGCATCGAGGCCAAGCAGGGCGGCACGTTCTCGTTCGGCGTAGGTAACGATGGCCTTTACAGCCTTTCGTTCAGCCTCTCGACGGGCCTCACGAAGAGCGGCTGGGCACTGTCGGTACTCGGCGCGAAGCGCTGGGGCGACGGTTACATCCAGGGAACCAACTTCGAAGGCTACAACTGGTTCGTCAACATCTCGAAGCGCATCAATGACCGCCACCAGTTGTCGCTGACCGCCTTCGGCGCCCCGCAGAAGCACGCGCAGCGCCATGCCCTCGACGACGGACTGAAGATCGAGGAGTGGCAGAAGGCCAAGAACTTCATGGGCGAAAAGGACATGTACCGCTACAACGCCGAGTACGGTTTCGACAAGAACGGCAGGCAGCGCTACTCGCACTTCAACGAATACCACAAGCCCCAGATCTCGCTGAACCACCAGTGGCAGATCGACTACAAGTCGTCGCTCTCGACGGCGCTCTACATGTCGATCGGACGCGGCAGCGGCTACTCGGGCCAGGGCCGCACCTCGGCAGACCGCAACATGTGGAAAGGTACCAACTACGGCGTGCTGAACACCACCTTCCGCAACCCCGACGGCACGTTCGCCTACGACAAGATCCAGGAGATGAACGCCGCCAGCCCCGACGGTTCGCGCATGATCATGTCGAAGAGCAACAACAACCACATGTGGTACGGACTGCTCTCGACCTACACCAACCAAATCTCCAAGTCGCTCGAACTGTCGGCCGGTATCGACGTGCGCTACTACATCGGCGAGCACAACAACGAGATCATCGACCTCTACGACGGCAAGTATTTCATCGACGACAGCAGCCGCGCCAACGTCAAGCCCGAGCAGAACGCCGCCGCGGCCGACCCCAACTGGGTGTATGAAAAACTGCAGGTCGGCGACAAGGTTTACCGCGACTACGACGGCCACGTACACCAGGAAGGCGTATTCGCCCAGCTGGAGTGGACGAAGAAAAACCTCAACGCCTTCGTATCGGGTTCGGTTTCCAACACCGGCTACTGGCGCTACGACCGCTTCTACTACGACGCCGCACACGCCGAGTCCGAGCACGTGAACTTCATCGGTTACACGGTCAAGGGCGGTGCCAACTACAACATCAACGAGAAACACAACGTATTCGCCAACCTGGGCTACATCAGCCGCGCCCCGTTCTTCTCGGGCGGCGCATTCCTGCAGAGCACCACGAGCAACGTCAAGAACCCCGACCCGCTGAACGAAAAGGTATTCTCTGCCGAGATCGGCTACGGATTCCGCTCGGGCATCCTTTCGGTCAACCTGAACGGTTACTACACGCTCTGGATGGACAAGTCGGTCGTACGTTCCAGCTCGATGGCCAACGGCGACTACGCCCGCGTGAACCTCTCGGGTGTCGACGCACGCCACATGGGCCTCGAACTGGATTTCGTCCTGCGCCCCAACCGCTGGCTGGACGTGACCGGTATGCTTTCGCTGGGCGACTGGCAGTGGGACAGCGACTCGAAGGGCTACATTTACGACACGCAGGGGCAGCCCCTGACCAAGGCTTTGGACGGCACGGTCGCCTCGGGCATCATGGCTGAAGACCACGCATGGCTCAACCTCAAACAGAAAGGCATCAAGGTCGGCGGTTCGGCTCAGACCACCGGAGCCCTCGGCGTCACGGTTCGCCCGATGAAGGGACTGCGCGTCAGCGCCGACTGGAACGCCTACGGCAACAACTACGCCGACTTCTACATCGGTTCGAACACCAGCCTTAACGGCAACTCGACCGTCGACGTGAAAGACCCGTGGAAGATTCCGTGGGGACACCAGCTCGACCTCTCGGCCAGCTACGCCTTCAAGATCGGCAACGTACGCGCCACGATCTACGGCAACGTGAACAACGTCTACGACTACAACTACATCATGGACGCGCAGTGCGCCGCAGCCGACGAAGGTATCTGGCAGAACGTATATGCCGTCATGTACTCGTTCGGTCGCACCTATACAGTAAGACTGAAAATTAACTTCTAATTACAGCGAACCATATGAACAAGCATATTGTAAAATACCTTCTGGCCCTTGCGACGATAGCATTCGTGGGGGGGGGTTGTAATGTCGACGATTACAACGAGGAGTATCTGGACGGGTTCAACCCCGACAAGGAGATCACCGACGTCCAGGTGCTGAAATACACGATGACCGACGCCGACTACGCCAGCGTCGCGTCGAACGCCGCCAACAAGGCGATCGCCGAAGCCGCAGGGCCCGATGCAGTGGCAGCCCTGGCCGCCGTAGGCACTGCAAAATGTTTCTCCGAAGCCGCTTCCGCCACGACGTACCTGCCCGCCTTCCTGGCTGCAGGTTACGACAGCTACCTCTCGAACGGCTCGACTGTCACCGTTACCTATAAGAACCAGCGCGGCGAGATATCCGAGGCCATCACCGGCATCGCTTCCGCCTCGACCTACGAGCTCAAGGCCGCCGACTACGAGGTAGCCTGGGGCGAGGATATCACGGCCGACTACTTTACACCCGGTAAGCCGGCAGCCAACTACCTGCCGCGCATCCTCAAGGAGGCCGTCAAGAACGCCGAGGCCGGCGACTACGTCATCGCCGAATACGCCTACTCCGAGCAGGAGCCTTCGACCGGAGGCGGCGAAATCCCCGAGACCATCAACAAGATCAGCGAAATCATTGCCCCCGGCGACTATACCGTGCAGGGCACCGTTTCGGCTGCCTATGCCCGCGGCTTTATCGTCGACGACACCACGGGGGCTATTCTGGTATATCTGAACGCCCCGTCGAACTACTCGCTAGGCGATGTAGTGAAGGTCAAGGGTGCCGTTACGGAATACAACAGCGGCATGCAATTCGGCAACACGGCCGAGATCACGCTCGTGGAGAAAACCAAGAATTTCGCCTTCCCCACGGCACAGGCCATGTCGGGCAGCGAGCTCGACGCCTACCTGACCGCAACGTCGATCAAATTCGTCAGCCTGACGGGTACGCTCTCGATCAGCGGCAACTATTACAACCTCAAGGTGGACGGTGCCGCGACGGCCACCGGCAGCCTCTCCTTCCCCAACAAGGGGCAGATCGACGAGAGCCTGGACGGTAAGAAGGTCACCGCGACCGGTTACCTCTTCTCCGTCAGCAAGAGCGGCGACGCACCCAAATTCGCCAACATGATGGTCGCCACGATCGCCGAGGAGGGTTCGCAGCCCGCATTCACGCCCGTGGGCGTCGTCGCATCGGCCGATCCCGGCACGTTCAGCGTGACGGGACAGATCGCAGCGACCTACAAGCGCGGCTTCCTCATCAACGACGGCACAGGGTCGATCCTCATCTATACCAATGCCGACCCGACCGGAACCTATGCCATCGGCGATCTGGTCAGCGTGGAAGGTACCACTTCGGCTTATGCCGGGCTGAACCAGTACCCCCCGGCATCGACCGTCACCAAACTCAATACCGAGGCCAATAAGTTCACCTACCCCGCGATCCGCGAAATGGACGGTACCGACATGGACGGTTACCTGACGCTGACCACGGCGCAGTACGTGCGTTACACGGGTACGCTGAAAATTGACGGCAACTACTACAACGTCATCAACGACGAAGCGCTGACGGCACAAGGCAGCCTCTCGTATGTCCTGGACGGCGCCGTAGACCCAGCACTCGACGGACAGGAAGTCGTCGTGGAAGGCTATGCGATCGGCGTATCGGGCAGCAAGTTCCTCAATACGATGGTCACTTCTGTCAAGCCGGCAGCCAATGCTTCGGCAGCTTCCTTCGGCATGACCCGCGCCGCGGTGACCAAGAACCGCTATGCGATTTACACCTTCGACGGCACGTCGTGGGCAGCCGCAGAAAACACCACGATGGTCAACCCCGAGGACTACACGCAGATGGGCGCCACCAATCCCAACTTCAGTTCGTCGTTCTCGCAGGACACCTACCTGCCCCTCTACCTGAAGTACAAATATCCCTACGCCCTGGCCGAGGAGAAGATGAACGTGGCATACCACTTCTACGACTCGACGGACAAGGTAACCCTGCTCTTCGCCGACGAGTACACTTACGACGGTGCGGACTGGATCAAGACCGAGGACACCGAGACGCTCGACGGCCCGTTCAAGAAGGTCAGCGGCAAATGGAACTTCGACCCCAGCATGACGCTCGTCGTGGCCCCCGACCGCAGCGCTTACAGCAAGAGCTTCTACCAGGCTTGCGTGGACTGGGTACTCCAGAACAAGGACGCCGCCTATACGACGGACAACCGCAGCGGCAGCCGCCTCACGGATGCGGAGTATTACAGCGGTTGCGCGGCAAGCTACACCAACCTGAACTGGCGTATCAACACGCTTCCGAAATACTACTGGAGCGAAGCCGATGAAGACATATCAGCCTACGACAACTGGGGGTCGGAAGACAAGGACGCCATGCGCGCATCGTACCAGGCGTTCTACGACGAAGTCGAAAAGCGTTTCGGCGAGGTAATGTCGGCCGCCCTGGGTACGCTCTACCCCGATGTCAAGATGATCTCCGGCATCGACGTGATCTACACCGTACAGATGATGCTCTACACGCAGCACATCGGCTCGGGCACGGGCAAGGTGACGCACGCATTCGAGTTCAAGCTCGTCGACACCGGCAAGTTCGAATACGTACGCATGTACGCACTCTCGCCGGAGTATGAACTGATGAAGGATGCCAACTTCGAATAACGGAATCCGATCCAAAGCAAAGGGCCGCTCTAACGAGTGGCCCTTTTTATTTTTCAATCATCGGACGGATCGGATCAAGGGACAGGGAAAACCGCTGCAAAAGGGGAAGCCGACGATTCGTGCGGGCGGAGCGAACGGCCTGCGGGTACGGCTATACGGACGGAGTACCCGGATATGGTCTCGGGCTGCTACCCTACTATTTCGGGCAACAGCCTGCGGCGCAGCAGGTCGCAGGTTGCGGCCGGCGCCGAATGGTCGAACAACTGCCCGCGGATACCCAGCGCCGCTGCGGCGGCGATATTGGCCGGGCGGTCATCGATAAAGAGCGTCTGCGCAGGATCGAGTCCGTAGCGGCCGAGCAGTCGCCGGTAGATTTCCGGCTCGGGTTTCACCACGCCCTCCTCGCAGGAGACCACCTCACCGTCGAAAAGCCCGTAGACGGGGAAACGGCGCAGGAAGTCGATGAACTCGCGCGACATGTTCGAAAGCACATACAACTTGTAGCCGGCGGCCTTCAGGTCGCGGACAAGCTGTTCGGTAGGCTTCACGGGTTCCTGCATGTCGATCGACAGGCGCAGGTACTCCTCGCATTTCGCACGCGGGCAGGCGTTGACCCCGGAAAGGATGCCGGTCACCTCGTCGAGCGTCAGCACGCCCCGGTCGTAATCCTCCCAGAAAGCCGGCATGGGCTCCGAACGGATGAAACTGAAAAAGTCGTGGAATTCTTGCGTACACTTACTTCTGTCGCGGGCAAAAAGTACTCCGCCCAGGTCGAAAACGATATTTTCCATGGGGCAAAGATAGCCATTTTTTCGTTTGGTTCATGATTTGCAGGCTGGCGCATAACAAAAACTCCGATTATGAACTATGGCATAAGCATCCTCTTCCGCGCCATTCCCCTTGCGATGGCAGCCTTCTGTTTCGCCTACGGCGCCTACGTTTTCGCCGCCGGCGACGACCCCTCGCGGCTCACGGCAGGCCCCGTGCTCTTTTTCCTGGGCTCGATCTGCATCGCGCTCTATTGCACCGCCGCCACCATCATCCGCCAGATCATCGGCACCTATACCGCCGCCGCGAAATACCTTTTCCCGGCCATCGGCTATGCGGTCGCCGCCATGACGGTCATCTGCGGGCTTTTCATCATCCAGTCGCACATGACCGGGGCGTTCGTCACGGGGCATGTCGTCTGCGGGCTGGGGTTCATCACAGCGTGCGTCTCGACGGCGGCCACCTCCTCGACGCGGTTCAGCCTGATCCCCAAGAACTCGGGTGACAGCACCTTCTCGGTCAACCCCGCAGGCTTCACCCGCGGGCAGAGTTCGCTGCTGATCTTCATCGTGTCGGCCATAGCCGCCGGGGCATGGGTGTGGTGCATCCTGCTCTTCGCGCTGGGAACGCTCCCGGCGCATATCGTGGCGGGAAGCGTCATGTTCGGCATCGCCTGCGTCTGTACGTCGCTCATCGCGCTGGTGGCCAGCATCGCACGCCAGGCACGGGGCAGCTATACGATGGAAGAACGCCGCCGGTGGATGGGGCTGGTGCTCGCGATGGGCGGCCTGGCCTTCGTGCTGGGGCTGATCCTCCTCTTCACGCTCCGGGGCGAGGCGATCAGCTTCGTGGGCTTCGTGCTCATAGGGCTGGCACTGATCTGCTGGAGCATATCGAGCAAGGTCATCCTGCTGGCAAAGATCTGGCACGCCGATTTCCCGCTGGCCAACCGCATCCCGATCATCCCGGTGCTTACGGCGCTGGCCTGCCTCTTCCTCGCGGCATTCCTCTACGAGGCGGCGCTCTCCGAACCCAAATATTTCGTCCCCGCACGCGTCCTGACGGGTTTCGGAGCCATCTGCTTCACGCTCTACTCCATCGTCTCGATCCTCGAAAGCGGCGCGAGCAAGAAATAGCCCCGCTGCAAGGCCATAAAAAAAGCCACCTTCCCCGGGTGGCTTTTCTTATTGCCTTTATCGTCACATGGGTCAGAACAGGTGGCAAGCCACCGTCAGCCCGGCCATGACGATGGAAACCATCGACATCAGCTTGATAAGGATGTTAAGCGACGGGCCCGAAGTGTCCTTGAACGGGTCGCCGACGGTATCGCCCACCACGGTGGCCTTGTGGCATTCGGAGCCTTTGCCGCCGAAATGCCCCTCCTCGACCATCTTCTTGGCATTGTCCCACGCGCCGCCCGCATTGGCCATGAACACGGCCAGCACGAAACCCGAGCTGAGGCCGCCGACCAGCAGGCCCATCACGCCGGCCACGCCAAACACGAGACCGACGGCTACCGGCACGACGATGGCCAGCAGGCTGGGGAACATCATCTCGCGCTGTGCGCCGCGGGTCGAAATCTCCACGCAGCGGGCATAGTCCGGCGTGCCTTCGCCCGTGAGGATGCCCTTGATCTCGCGGAACTGGCGGCGCACCTCGTTCACCATGCTCTCGGCGGCACGTCCCACGGCGTTCATCGTCAGGCCGCAGAACAGGAACGACATCATGGCGCCGATGAAGATGCCGATCAGCACCGTCGGGTTCATCAGCGTGACCTGGTAATACTCCATGAAATCGAGGATCGAAGCCTTCTCGACCAGCTGCGAGGTGCCGTTGGGCAGGTCAAGCATCGTGATGCCGTTGTGCAGCAACCCGATACGGATCTCCTCGATGTAGGATGCCAGCAGTGCCAGTGCGGTCAGCGCCGCGGATCCGATGGCGAAGCCCTTGCCCGTGGCAGCGGTCGTATTGCCCAGCGCGTCCAGCGCATCGGTGCGCTTGCGCACCTCGGGGCCGAGGCCGCTCATTTCGGCATTGCCGCCCGCATTGTCAGCGATCGGGCCGTAGGCGTCCGTGGCGAGCGTGATGCCCAGCGTCGAGAGCATACCGACGGCGGCGATGCCGATGCCGTAGAGCCCCAGCGACATATTCATCGGAGCCATCATATTCTCCATGTCGAAGCCGATGGCGCACAGATAGGCGAGGATAATCGCGGCACCGATCGTCAGGACGGGGATGGCCGTCGAGATCATGCCCGACCCGACCCCGGCGATGATGACCGTGGCCGGCCCGGTCTGGGCGCTTCCGGCGATCTTCTGCGTCGGTTTATAGGAGTGCGAAGTGTAATATTCGGTAGCCTGCCCGATGATGATACCGGCGACGAGCCCCGTGATGACCGAGCACGACAGCCCGAGCCAGTTCTGGATACCCAGCAGGTAGAGGATGCCGAACGTCGCGCCGGCAATCAGCAGCGAACTGAAATTGACACCCACGCCCAGCGAGCGGAGCAGCTCGCGCATCGAGGCGCCCTCACGGGTTCGCACGAGGAAGATGCCGATGATCGAGAGCACGATCCCCACGGCCGCGATCAGCATCGGCGCCAGCACGGCCTTGAGCTGCATCGCCATGCCGTCGGCCGTGGCGAACGCCGCCGCGCCCAGCGCCGCCGTGGCGAGCACCGAACCGCAATAGCTCTCGTAGAGGTCGGCGCCCATACCGGCCACGTCGCCTACGTTGTCGCCCACGTTGTCGGCGATGGTCGCGGGGTTGCGCGGATCGTCCTCCGGGATCCCCGCCTCGACCTTACCCACCAGGTCGGCACCCACGTCGGCCGCCTTGGTATAGATACCGCCGCCGACACGTGCGAAGAGGGCCTGCGTCGAGGCGCCCATGCCGAAGGTCAGCATCGTCGTGGTGATGACCACGAGCTTCTGCGGCCCGGCGACCTCGACGAAATGGTTCAGAATGACGTACCAGAACGAAATGTCGAGCAGGCCGAGGCCCACGACCACCAGTCCCATCACCGCACCGCTGCGGAATGCGACCTTCAGGCCGCGGTCCAGCGACTGCCGCGCGGCATTGGCCGTACGGGCCGAAGCGTAGGTCGCGGTCTTCATGCCGAAGTAGCCCGCAAGCCCCGAGAAAAAGCCGCCGGTGATGAAGGCGAAGGGAACCCAGCCGTTCTGCACCCCGGCGCCGTAGGCCAGCCAGGCGAAAAACAACGCCAGCACCGCGAAGACGATGCCGACGACCTTGTACTGCTGGCGCAGGTAGGCCATGGCGCCCTTGCGCACGTGCGCGGCGATCTCGCGCATGCGCGGCGTACCCTCGTCCTCGCGCTTCATCAGGCGGTAAAACGCCCATGCGAAGGACAGGGCGACGACGGACGCGGCAGGCACGATCCAGAAAATCGAAGGAATGTTCATATCATAAATTATAGTTAGTTGGTTGTATGCCTCTGCAAACTAATCAAGTAAGGTGAAAACAAATATAAGAAAATATCCCGGCCTCAAAAAGCCGGGCTGTTTGGTTCCGGGATTTTCCCGCTTATTTCTTCTGCTCTTTCAGCAGGTCGCGGATTTCGGTGAGCAGCAGCTCCTCTTTCGTCGGTGCGGGCGGTTCGGGAGCGGGAGCCGGAGCCTCTTCCTTTTTCTTCATCAGCCGGTTCATCAGCTTGACCATCAGGAACACGCAGAGCGCCAGGATCGTGAAATCCACGCACTGCTGGATGAATGCGCCGTAGTTCCAGTAGATCGGTTCTGCCGCTGCGGCAGCCTGTGCGGGATCGCCTCCTCCGGTCACCATGTCGCCCACGGAGTGCATGGCGTTCGACGTCACGTCGCGGACTTTCGAGATGTCGAGCCGCAGCTGCGAGAAGTCGGTGTTTCCGATCAGCGCGCCGATGGGCGGCATCAGGATGTCGTTCACGAGCGACGATACGATTTTGCCGAACGCGCCGCCGATGATCACGCCGACGGCCATGTCCATTACGTTGCCTTTGAGGGCAAACTCCTTGAATTCTTTGAGAAATGCCATATCGTTTAAGGGTTTGATGTATAATTAGTAGCAAAAATAACTGTTTTTTCCGGAAATCCAATACGACATACGATCTTCCGCATCCTGTTTTCGGGTTTATAAAATCCGCGCCGACCCGCCTTCGTGTCCGTCTTTTTTTATACCTTTGTAATTCGAACCCAAATACAAGTTATGACTCCTGCCGCCGTTACCGCCACCGTCCTGGGCTACATAGCCGTCCTTTTCGCCGTCGCATGGGCCTCGGGCCGCCGTGCCGACAACGCCGGCTTCTTCACCGGCAACCGCCGCACCCCGTGGTACATGGCGGCTTTCGCCATGATCGGCGCCGCGATGTCGGGCGTGACCTTCATTTCGGTCCCCGGCTCGGTCGCCGCCGACTCGTTTTCCTACATGCAGATGGTCGCGGGCTTCACGGTGGGGCAGCTGATTGTGGCTTTCGTCCTGATTCCCACGTTCTACCGCCTGCGGGTCGTCTCGCTCTACGAGTACCTCGATAACCGTTTCGGCGTAAAGTCACACCGCACCGGGGCGTGGTTTTTCTTCATTTCGAAGATGCTGGGCGCCGCGCTGCGCGTCTATGTGGTCTGTGCCGTGATGCAGCTGCTGGTCTTTTCGCACTACGGCTTCCCGTTCTGGGGCAACGCCCTCGTCACGATGTTTTTCGTCTGGCTCTACACCCGGCAGGGCGGCGTCAAGTCGCTGATCTGGACCGATACGCTCAAGACTTTCTGCCTCGTGGCGAGCCTCGTGCTGTCGATCGTCTTCATCATGCGGGGGCTGGGTCTCTCGTTCGCCGATACGGCCCGCGAGGTTTCCGCTTCGCCCATGTCGCGCATTTTCTTCTTCGACGATCCCGCTTCGGACCGCTATTTCTGGAAAATGTTCGCCGCGGGTATCGTCCTGCTGGTGGCCATGACCGGACTCGATCAGGACATGATGCAGCGCAACTTGAGCTGCGCCACGCCGCGCGACTCGCAGAAGAACATCGTGCTGACGGCCGTGAGCCAGATTTTCGTGATCTTTCTGTTCCTCGTGCTGGGCGTGCTGCTCTATTTGTACATGGAGCGCAGCGGCATGGCCGCACCCGCCAAGAGCGATCAGGTCTTTTCGCTGGTCGCTGTCGAAGGCGGATTGCCGCTTATCGTTGGCATTCTGTTTGTTGTAGGACTTATTTCAAGTACTTATTCAGCTGCCGGGTCGGCCCTCACGGCTCTCACGACCTCTTTCACGGTGGATATGCTCGAAGGCACGAAACGCTATGGCGACGCACGCCTCACGCGCATCCGCCGCGGGGTCCACGTGGCGATGGCGCTCGGGATGGCCGGCGTGATCCTGGCCTTCGAGTACTGGGCCGACGACAGCGTCATCAATCTGGTCTACAAGGTCGCCAGCTATACCTACGGTCCGATTCTGGGCATGTTCGCCTTCGGGATGTTCACGCGTCTGAAGGTCCGCGACCGCTGGATGCCGCTGGTGGCCCTCGCGGCCCCGGCATTGAGTGCGCTGGTGCAGTGGTGGGCGCTGAAGACCTGGGATTATCAGATTGGCTTCGAACTGTTGATTTACAATGCCGCCTTTACGATGATCGGTATGCTGTTGCTTGTGAAATGCCATGAAAAATAAGGTTTTATACACTCTTATCTCACTTTTTGCTTTAGGTAATGTCTCCGCCGTGGAAATCGGTTCCGCGACGCGGCAGGAGATCGGCCGGACCCTTTCGCGCATCGTTTCGCGCGAGGTGACGAGCGGTTACCAGAAACCGGAGCCGATCACCGTGCGCGTTCAGGCCGTCAAGGCCTCGCGCAGCCGGGTGCGGATCTACGCCACGGCGGCGTTGGCCAACTATCCCTTCCGCGAGGAGAACCTGCGGGCCATGCGCGACTCGGTGCGCGCCCTGCTGCCGCATGAGTTCCGCAAGGCCGCCGTCGAACTTTACACCGACGGCCGCGAGGCCTTCGAGTTGATTCCGCTGGCCTGCCGCAACGCCACGCAGCTGCGCAAAGCGGTCGATAAGAAGAAGATCGTGCTTTTCACCAACCGCTCCGGGCGTCCGCTCGTGACGCGCCTTTCGGCTCCCGAGACCCCCGGACGGGGACTTTCGGGACGCCATATCGCCCTGTGGCAGAGCCACGGGCGCTATTTCGACCAGACGGAGAACCGCTGGAAATGGCAGCGTTCGGCGCTCTGGCAGACCTGCGAGGACCTCTATACGCAAAGCTATGTCTTGCCGTACCTGGTTCCGATGCTCGAAAACGCCGGGGCGTGCGTGCTGCTGCCGCGCGAACGCGACGTGCAGAAATACGAAGTGCTGGCCGACAACGACGCCGCCGGGCAGTATGCGGAGGAGGGGGCGTGGGAGAGCGGCGGCGCGGGCTTCGCGCACCTCCGGCAGGTCTATCATACGGGCGAAAATCCCTTCCGCGACGGCACGACGCGCCGTGTGCGGACCGTGACCGGCGGGGCCACGGGCCGTGCCGTGTGGCAGGCCGACATTCCCGAACGGGGCGAATATGCGGTTTATGTGAGCTACGAATCGACGCCCGAAAGCGCCGACGACGCGCATTATACGGTTCGCCACCTCGGCGGCGAGACCTCGTTTGCCGTCAATCAGACGATGGGCGGCGGGACGTGGATTTACCTCGGGCGTTTTCCCTTCGCCGCCGGACGGCAGGAGGTCGTGACCCTTTCGAACCGTTCGCGGACGGGCGGGCGCATCGTCTCGGCCGACGCGGTGAAGATCGGCGGCGGCTACGGCAACGTGGCCCGCACGTCCTGCGACTCGCTGCGCCTGCCCGGCGCGGAGCATGCCGGGGAGACCAGCGGTTACCCGCGTTTCTGCGAGGGGGCGCGCTACTGGCTTCAGTGGGCGGGATTTCCGGAAGAGGTCTATACGCCGAAAAACAACACCGACGACTACAAGGACGACTACATGTCGCGCGCCCATTGGGTCAATGCCCTGATGGGCGGCTCGGAGCGTCTGCCCGACTCCGCGGGGCTGCGCATTCCGGTCGACATGGCGCTGGCGTTCCACTCCGACGCCGGGGTGCGCGACGGCGACGGCATCATCGGCACGCTGGGCATCTTCTTCACCCGCGAGAACAAGGGCAAATTCCAGGGCGGGGCCGACCGCTACCGTTCGCGCGACCTGACGGACCTCGTGCAGACGCAGATCGTCGAGGATATCCGCCGCACCTGCGAACCGGCCTGGAGCCGCCGCGGGATGTGGAACCGCGCCTACTACGAGGCGCGCGTGCCGGGCGTCCCGACCATGCTGCTCGAACTGCTCTCGCACCAGAATTTCGCCGACATGCGCTAT
>OJRB01001143.1_pt1 | contig 13674 bp, 10 predicted proteins | sample 1599061 | NCBI WGS metagenome assembly OJRB01 (sample SAMN03922522, study PRJEB24848) | human gut metagenome | isolation source: stool sample | host: Homo sapiens | place: Germany | collected 2010-02 | reverse complement strand
AACCGGAAGAACCGGAGGGCATCCTGATCGCTCACGCATCCATCCATGGAAATACTGCCCATGCGGCGAAGACCCTCAAGGGCAAATTAGAGAAAAAAGGCGTGCAGGTCAACATATGTGATCTCACTGTGACAGATCTTTCCTACGCTGTTGCCAGTGCGTTCTACTGCGGGAAGTTGGTTTTAGCCAGCTCCACCTATGACGGAGGACTGTTTCCGCCCATGAAGGAGTTTTTGGAACATTTACAGACAAAGGGATTCCGAAATCGCCGGGTTGGCCTTATTGAAAACGGCTCTTGGGCACCTGCTGCCGCGCGGCTGATGCGCACCAAATTGGAGGAGATGAAGGATATCCACCTTTACGAAACGGTAGTGTCTCTGCGTGGTGCATTGAACCAAACCAGCGAAGCGCAGATGGACGCTCTGGTGGCTGAGCTCTGCGCGGAGTAGGCGGCGAGTCTGGCTTCGTCTGTCCGCCCGATGCCTCAAAAGCAAAACATCGTCGCTGATTTATTTAGACAACAATATGGCGTTGAGTAATGCCGAAGCCTTGAGAATGAATAAAAGCGCAGCCGCAGAGTACATCTGTGGCTGTGTTTTGTGTTCAGTTGCTCACTGTTGCGTGGACTGGATATGGAGAGACAACATATCTCCCGATCTTACATGGGTTATCTTATCTGCCATCACTCTGGCAGTTTGCCTTGCAGATATGTCGGCATCCCCACTGCGGTCGTATCCGGCCTGACCTTAAACATGGCTTTTTCAATCTACCTCCCTTATCGGTTTTCCGCGATATATTTTTCCGCCATGTGGACTGCCACTGCGCCGTCCGCCACGGCGGTGACCACCTGACGGAGGGGCTTCGTCCGCACGTCGCCCACGGCGTAAACGCCGGGAATACTGGTTTCCGTGGTCTCTCCGGCCACGATATAGCCGCCGCCGTCCAGCGCCAGTTGACCCACCGCCAGCGCCGTGGCGGGCTGTCGGCCCACGCTGACAAATACGCCGTCGCAGTCCACCACGCTTTCCTCACCGGTGACGGTGTCCCGCAGGCGGACGCCGGTCAGCCTGTCCCCGGAAAGCAGCGCGGAAACGACGCTGTTCCAACGGAATTCCACGTTTTCGGCCTGTGCCAGCGGCTCGTGATAGATCTTGGTGGCCCGCAGGGTGTCTCTGCGGTGGACGAGGATCACTTTTTTCGCCACGCGGCTGAGAAGGAGGGCATCTGCCGCGGCGGAATTGCCGCCGCCCACCACGACCACCGTTTTGCCCTTGTAAAACATCCCGTCGCAGGCGGCGCAGTAGGCCACGCCCCGGCCCACCAGTTCCGACTCTCTGGCCACGCCCAGCGTTCTGGGTTCCGCACCGGTGGCCAGCACCACGGTTTTCCCCCGGAAGATCCCCTCGCTGGTCTCCACGAGCTTGGGAACCGCCGTCAGATCCATGCGGAGAACTTCCGCGTATTCGCTGCGTGCCCCAAAACGCTCCGCCTGCTTTTGCATCTTCTCCGCCAGAGAGAAGCCGTCGATCCCGTTCTCAAAGCCGGGGTAGTTGTCGATCTGCTCGGTCAGGGCCATCTGCCCACCGGCGGACAGTTTTTCCAGCACGATGGTGTCCAGCCCCGCCCGTGCCGCGTACAGGGCGGCGGTGTAGCCGCCCGGGCCGCCGCCCACCACGAGCATATCATAAACATGATTGTTGTTCATATCTGAACCCTCCGTTATTTCGCCAAGGCTTCCTGAATGAAACGGTCGATCTCTGCCTTTGAGCCGGGCGCGGTGATGGAATCCACGGCCTTTCCGTTCCGGAACAGCACCAGAGTTGGGATGACCTTGATCCCCTCGGCCCCCGCCAGCTGCGGCTCCTCGTCAATGTTGATCTTGCCGACGGCGAGGCTGTCCGCGTATTCCTCTCCGATCTTCTCATACGCGGGGCCGATCCTCCGGCAGTAGCCGCACCAGGGCGCCCAGAAATCCACCAAAACGGGCTTTTCCTCCCGGATCGCCTGCTCAAACTGCTCCTGATTCATATTCATAGCTGCCATATCTGTCAGCTCCTTTCCTTTGTTTGGGTATAGTATACTGCGTGACAAGCGGTTTTACTGTGACGGCGTCACATAATTTGAGAAAATCGGCGCGGCGCTGCTCTGGTTGTACGATTATGAATGCCGCTCCCAGCCCTGGAGATTTGCCGCGAAAATGTGAGCAGAAAAAAGTCATGACTTAATCACCGCGAGGGCTTGTATATCACCCGAAAGGGATAGCTACGAATACACACCGCAAAAAGAAAAGATACCTGGACGCGGTGAAGGCTTAGGCTCCTTGAGCTCTGCAAAGCTTTTGGAGTTCAAACAGAAAATACCAACAGCCAAAGCGACTGTGGGTATGATCAAATCAGATTGTACGAGTTGACGCTACCTTGCCAATCTCTGCAGGTCCGTAGGTTGTCTCAAGGGTCAATCGGAGCCGTTTCGGCTCCGATTTGCGCTTTTTACCACCATTCGCTCGGCGGGTTTTCCACTGTTTCCATCCAGCCCTGCCCGTTCCAATTCCATTCTGGGTCAAAAGTGGGTCAGAGGCAGTAACATCCGTAGAGGACTGGCGAGCTGCAACCTTGCGCCACAGTCCACACTATCTATCCTCATACCACAAATGGCGTAAAAGACAGCGTTTCGTGGGTATATTTTTCCCGCACCGCGTTCGCCTCGTCCTCGCTGACAGGGCGGAAGCCCTTGCCGCCAACATAGTGGTCGGTCGTATCGGAGTAGAGCCAGCCGTCTAAAGAAATCACAGTTTCCAAATGCCGCAGCGCGCCGTTTTCATAGCGGTAGTAAGAGTAGGTCCCCTCGCTCGCACCGTCGCTGCCCTCGTGGGCGAGACTGCCGTCGGTGCAGAGGTACCAGCGGCTGCGGCTCCAGCCGTCCACGACGCGAACGGCTTTTGCGCCGTCGAGCCGGTAAATATTGAAGATCACGGTATGGCCGTCGCCCCAGTCCGCGCCGAGCAGCAGCTCAAGGATCCCATCACCGTCAAGATCGCGCAGCAGCCAGCCGGGTGTCTGGTAGTAGTCGTTCACGGACAGAAGATCAGAACTGAAATCTGTTTCGGTGCCGTGTGTACCGGCGAGGCGGAGATCGCAGATATTGGCCAACACCTCATCGTACTCGGAGTATCCGGTCACGCGGGGCCAGAAAGTAAACACCGCGCCTGCAGCAAGATAGCCTGTGGAAACGGGAGATTCTGTCAATGTAACGATCAGACGCCCGGTCCCGTCTGCGGTTATATCTGCCGCGAGAGTGTCGCCAATATCCGCAGTGCCGGAGATATGCAGGATATTCATCTGCGGGTCATAGCTTCCTACTGTATTGCCGACAGAAGTAAACTTATAGATGCCAAGGTCTGCTGCATAGCTGCCATCGGCGTTTTTCCGGATCGTCAGACTGGAGCCCATGTCATCGACGTAGCTGCCGATGAAGGCATCTGCCGTACTGCTTTCATTTTCCACACGGAAGCTCTCCGCCATCATGCGAAGCTGCGTTGCCTGCACTTCAACCTCTGACTCGTCCGCATTGTCGTAGCTCCAATGAGTTTCTAACCAGTAGCAGGATTCATTGGATAGCACGGGATAGAGGTAGACGATCGTGTTGCTTAACCCTTCCTGCGTGACGCAGCGGTAGTATCCGTCCAACTCTTCTACGGCGTGACCGGCGTTTTGCAGACCGGCCAGCTCATCTGCAAGGCTGTCCTGCTTCACAACGCTAAGGTAAGCGTCGCTGTTGTCAGCCAACCACACGCGAGTTCCGAGATTACGCAGCCATTGACCAACAATGCAGATGCTCCAATCATCCACATAGAAGCGGTTCGCATCGGCAGCTTGCGTATCACCGACTTGAAAACTGTCAGGCAGAGGGGAATCTCCCACGGTGTACGGCCAAGTGATATGGGTGCTCCGGTAGGTATCTCCGTCAATTCGGATATAGGTATTGCCATTGTTCGTAACTGTGTGCTGCACGCCGTCAGCTGTGGTGATGTAGAGTGTCATCGTACTGCCGCTGAGCGACTCTGGTTCACTGATATACCGTCCGCTACTTTTGTTGATGAGTGCAACCGCCTCGGCAATCTCGTCTGCATTGAAGTCTTTATACTGCTTGTCGGTCGCCTGCGGCATAATCGTCAATTCAACACGTACCACATCATCCACGCGCAGATTCTTCGCCCACTTCATCGTTTCGTGTTCCGGATTCGTCAGAAAGCACACCGCCACAACGACGCACACGGCGACCGACGCCGCGACCACCCAGAACGCGGGCTTTTTGTAGCGCAGCGCGTTCTTCACACGCTCCTTGACGCCAACTTCACCGAACGCCAGCGGGCAGGTGATGACCGTCTTGCGCGGCATACTGCACGCAAGCAACACCGTGGAATAGGTCTTGACGGCGCTTTCGTCCATCGTGCGGATCACCCGCTCATCGCAGGCCAGCTCAATGTCGCGGCAGAGCAGCGTATAGGCGAGCCACAGTACGGGGTTGAACCAGTAAACCGCAAGCAGCGCGAAGCCCAGCGGCTTCCACCAGTGGTCACGCCGCGTAAGATGCGCCCTCTCATGCGAGAGTACATTCTGCCGCTGCACTTCGTCCAGAGTGGAGGGCAGATAGATGTGTGGTTTTACAACGCCGAGGATGAACGGCGAGGAAATGGCATCGCAAAGGTAGATATTTTCCCGCACACAGAGCGATACACTCACGCGCCGGCGCAGCCGAAGATAACTCACGAGCGCATAGAGCAGCATGGCTCCAAGGCCGATGAGCCACACCCAGCCTGCAATCTCCGTCCAGACATAGAGCGGGTTGACGCTGGCTGTTGGCACGGCGGCAAAATGCTCGCTGAGTGAGGGATTCACAGCGTTGTCGATGATGTTCACGCCGCTCGTGATGGTTGGCGCAGGGTCAAACTGCACGACCGCGGGGCTGACCGTTTCAGCACTGGGGATCAGGCTCAGTGCGCTCTCTATGGAAAATGGCAGCATAAGGCGCAGCGCGACGATGCCCCAAAGCAGAACATTCATCCACTTGGGCGAACGCTTTGATACCAGGCGCAGCACCAGCACGGCCAGCACCAGCCAGCTTGCGGAAATGCTCAGATTCAAGAGCTTCAAAAAGATGGCGGCCATAGGCTCACTCCTTTCCGCAGCGGTCGATCATGCGCTGAATTTCCGCAATGTCCTTCTCCGAAAGAGACTTCCGCGTGGTAAAGGCGGCAAGAAATGCGGGAAGGGAACCGTCGAAGGTATCCTCCACAAATTTCTCGCTCTGTACGGCGTTATAGCCCTCCTGTGAGAGAAGGGAAGTTACCGTGCCGTTTTCGTTCTGAAAGATACCGTGTTCGCACAGTTTTTTCAAAACTGTGTAGGTCGTGGATTTTTTCCATTGCAGCTCCTGTTCGCATAGTTTCACCAGCTCGCCGGAGGTCAGCGGCTCATGCTGCCAGATGAGTTCTGCAAAACGCGTCTCAACAACGCCCAGTTTGTAACCGTCCATGTGGGCCTCCTTCTTTGCCGGTCTACTTATGATAGACTTCTGATGCTTGAAGTCTATCATAAGTAGACTGTACCTGTCAAGCACATTTTGCACCATTGGAATCAATGATGACCACCCGACCTCAGAAAATGGCAAGTTAGTCGCTTTGACAAGCGGCCGTCCGGCGTTTCGAGAATATGCAAAACGCTCCGAGGGTAGTGATACCACCTCCGCCTCGCACGTTCAGAAAGTACTGCACACAGAGCAAAAACAGCATCACCAAATTGCAAACAGATTTCAAGATCCAAGACGTTTACGAAAGATCACCACTTGCTCATGATCTTGCCGTACATCTGGAGCTTTTCCTGATCGTAGCGCTGCACCATCAGCATGACGTGCTCGCCCACCATGAAGTCCGCATCCTCGTGCTGATAGGAGTAGTTACACATACAGGTCACGCCATCAGGGAGGTTGCAGAACACGCCGCCGCCATATTTTCCGGAGATCATCGCAAAGCGGCGGGAGCCTACAGGGTGACGCTCCTCCGCACCAAAGAAGGGGTTGACTTCCGTTTCTTTCGCGGAAACAATCAGTTCACCAGTACGGGGGTGATACTCCTTTACAATGCAGTCGATCTCCGAGCCCGGGTGGAACTCCGTGCGAAGATCCGGGATGGCCGCATAGCGGATCTCTCTTTGGGTCATATCAAGGTCGTAGCCATAGCAGTCCACAAGGCAGCGGCGGGGGCCTACCGCCAGCATCCTGCAGGTAATACGGGAACCGCCAGCATGAAGATCCTCACGGGCAGCAAAAAAGCGGCGCTGGCTGCGACTAGCCTGACGGCGGGACGCCTGTGCACGGTTAGCGGTACGCTCCACCTTGGTGACGATCACATCGATGCTGGCCCCCACCATATTTCGAAGCACGAAGTCGGGTCGCTCCTCTCCCAGTTCCCACATTTCGGACTCGCGGATCAGAATGGGGATGCGATACGGCACCACAACGGCACAGAGTTCCCGCTTATTTTCAAGCATTCTTGCCTCGCTGCGCGGAAGGTATCTTGCGTAGAGATCCACACCGATGATCGTTCCGGTAATGGCGCTGCGGCCGCGGAAAGAGGCATAGATGGAGTTCCATTCTTTCCGTTCCTCTTCGCTCAGCCCCCGATCCAGTTCATTGAAGTCCAGCTCGTAGAAGAGCGTGCGCTCGCTCTTTTCATCCGACGCATCAAGCGTTTCGGCGTTATCTGCTGCCAGGTATTCATCCTCCGCAGGTTCTGCAGCGGCTTCTTCCGTGACCGGCTCCTCAAAGCCCCAGTCCGCTTCATCGGCCTCAGAAACCTGTGGAACAGAAGTGGGCAAATCTGAAATCAAATTCTCCTCTGAATCCGGAAATTCCGACATCTCTTCGTGCAGCTCCGCTTCTTCCGCTCTCTCCTCTGCGGTATCGCTTTCGTCTTGGGATGTAGTTTTCTCTTCTGTGGAAAGCCCAAGCGGTTTCGCCTCGGCTGCCTCCATTGCAGGAAGCGTTTCCGACTGCTCTGCCGTTTCCTCCGCAGGCAAATCCCCCTCCGGCAACTCTGCGGGAAAGTCTCCGCTATCTGCGCCTGTCTCATCAGGCGGCGCGGTATCCGCAGGGACGCTCCCCAGGGCAGTTTCTTCACCGACAGCATTTACGATCTTTTCTTCCGGGGCAACTTTTTTCCTTGCCATATAATGTTCCTCCTAAGTGTTATATTTTTTCCGGCTCATTGGAGCCAAAAAAGCGATGGGTGCCGTTCTCCTGACGGGCGGCAAAAAAGTGGTGCCGGGGCAGATCGATTTCTCCAAAGGAACCGATCTCAGAAATCCAGATGATCCGCTCGCCCTTCATACGGGGAACGGTTGCAATGTGAGTAGCGGCGTCCAGCCATGCCACGCTGAAAAGGTATCCGGCCCCCTTTCCGTTTCCGGTAAAGCGCAGGAGAAATGGTTCATGCAGTCCGTCTTTCGAGTAAAATCCGGGCTGCACCCTTGTAAGCTCCAGCATAACGTCCAGTGCTTCCAATAGCCGAGGGTCTATCCTGCGGTCTCCGTAAGAAACCACATCACCCCGCAGCCAGACATAATTGGTGCCTGTGCGCATCTGGCGAAGCATGATCTCCATGCGCCTTTCGTCAATTTTGATTCCCTGTGTACGGTAATGGGCCTGCACCAGAGCATGGAGCTGGCGGACACGCAGGTACTTAAACTCCTTGAGTATTTCGAGAATATACTTTTGCTGATTGGATAGCAGCATTGATCTTCCTCCCTTCAAACTGCTGCGCAGATGGCGTTGAGATATGGGTCGATCATAAGATCGCTCTCACTTTCGGCAATGCAGTTGAACAGCACTGCCATGGTGTAGGCCGTGCTGTTTTTTACATTCCGCTCCTGATTGGCGCGGAGCTTACTCTCTGCCTCCCGCAGGATCATGCCGTCCAGCCGTCTGAGCTTTGCCCGCACGCGGCTTTGCGGAAGCGTGGCATTGCCAATACGGAAGCTGTCGGCATAAAAAAGCCGCTCAATGGCGTTTTCAAACACCAGAGCGGTTTCCGGTGCGAAGCATTCAAGCTCGCAACCGTCCAAAATATCCAAAAGTTCTTCTTCTGCGTCCCCATCGGTCCGTCCGTCCTGCGCTGGGGCTCTGACAGACGGACGGACTTCCATATGACTTTGATCAATCTTTCTTTTTTCTTTCTTACTTGGCGTCAATTTCTGCGGTTCTGGGAACGCGGATTTTGCAGTTCTTGAAGCGCGATCTTCACGATTCTTGGACAGCAGATTCTGCGGTTCTTGGCATGCTGCTGAGGGTTTCCCGTCAGCAAGACCCTCCAGATCCGAGGTTCTTGAACCGCGTACTTCCGATTCATCCTCCGTGATAAACGGCGCACAGGAATAGTCCGGATCTTCGATCGGTGTGACACGGGCAAGATAGATCTGATTGGCATCACCTCGCCCGCAGCGTTTTTCCCATACCAGCTTGAGCTCCACCAACTTCTTAAAAGCTGCCGTGACCCGCTGCTCACAGATGCGCAGCTCTTTGGCAAGCGCTTTGCGAGGAAAGATCACAAAGACCTCGCCGCGGTCATTGACCCAACCGTTTTTGCGGGAAAGCTGGAAACGGTTTAAGAGAAAGGTGTAGGTCACCTTGGCATCCAGGCTCATCTCGCAGTAACGTGGATCAGAAAATAACCAGCGCGGCATCTGCATATGATAAATACTCTGCACATCTGTCTGGCACATCAGTTGGAAAGTTGGACGCTCCTTCATTTTCGCTGCCCTCATAATGGGCACCTCCTCTTTCTTTTTCGATATAGGCAATGGGTCGTTTCTATTGACGCCATAAAGCGAGAGTACGGTCAGACAGCACGCTGACAATGGAATATCTTCTTTAAAAGAGGCCGATTGCTCGACCTCTTTTTCATATTCCGCGCCCGGGTGGAATGCGCGTTGGATCGTCCATCTCTTCCAGTTCCGGGTCATCGCCTTCCAGAATAGCTTCGCAGGTCATCTCCACAAGACCAATTTCCTCCGGCGTCATGTTGTCATTTCCGCAGGAGCTTCCGCTGGCTGCGGCTTCTTCGGTGGGAGAAGTCTGGGGCTGCATATCCGGCCGTTTCCCCGATGCAGGCGACGGCTGTGGTGCGGGCGGAGCGGCCGATGTGCGATTTCCTGCCGTGCGACGCTTTGCACCATCTTCTTCTCTCTTTTTCCATTCCGGCACATAGTCAAAGACGCTGCATTTTTTCAGCTTTTTGTATTCCGGCAGTTCCTCCAGCATGATCTTATAGAGCTGGGCGGGCTTATAGTGGTTGAACATCACAATGCAGAGAAACTTATTGAGCCGCAGGAATTCATCGGGCTGGAGGAGGTCTCGCTGGGTGTTGCTTCGCGTCTGGGAATAGGGGCGGGTGGTACTGTAGATGGGAGAAAACAGCGGTGCCAAGGGAAACTGATTGTTGGTGACGGAGATCGTAACCTTGCCGCACTTTTTAGCAAAGTATTCCGCACTCGTCATATCGTTGCAGCCCATGTAGAGAGGCATATCAAAAGAACCGAGCTGATTTTCCCATTCCTTCCCCGGATATTTTTCCTGCCATTGGGAGAGGGACTGCACCGCCACCTGCACCGACATATTGAAGCCGCGGATGGAATTGAAAACATCAGAGATGCCCTCCATGTAGCCGATGTTGAGATATTCTTCCAAGCAGAAGTTTGTCAGTACGGGAAGCCGCCCGCCATGGAGACGGGCGTAATTGGAGAGCTGCGGGAAGGTCAGGGAGAAAAAGAGGGAGCTTAAAAATCGATAGGCGCTATCTTGGGCGGAGATGATGACAAAGTACGCACAGGGCTTTTGCCCGGGAAGAAGCAGGTCTACATCGTGGTTTCGGGTGATCTTGTCCACCAGCGGATTTTGAAAGACCGCAAGACGGTTGCCAAGGCCGATGATGATGTTGCCCCAGAGGTTTTCTCTTGCTTTCAGAAAGAGGCCGTGGGGGCCTTTGGCGGGATGCTCCGGCGGCAGCTCCGCAAGGATGCGGTTGATCTCGTTGACGCTTTTATAGGCGAGGATCTTATAGACGTCTCCGAGGCTGCGCTGCTCCAACGGAAGAAGATTGCCGCGGGCATCCTTCAGATTGCAGACATAGTGGATAAGTGCCATCAGGAGGTTCAATTCCGCACGGCTCCAGAAGTCATCCGCCTCCTTGGGGCCGGAGGTATTTTGAATGATGGTGTTGGCCACGGTGGTTACAAGGTCAGGATTTGCTTCCAGTCCCGCAAGGCAGTTCCAGCCGTCAGAGTGTGCCATATCGAGGAAATTGACCGCCTTGACATAGAAGCCATGCTCCCGAAAATATGGTGCAAGGTTTTCAAAGAGTTCGCCTTTGGGGTCGGTCACGACAACGGATTCATGGTGTCCGCCGCTGCTTCGCTGCGCGCAGCCCATGAGGAAGGGAATGATAAAGCCTCTGGACTTATAGGAGCCGGGTGCGCCGATGCAGAGGATGTTATTGTTTTCCCCAGGCTTCATGCGGTGCGCCACGTAGGTGGCGTATTTTTCCGGATCATCCGGCCGCGCCTTAATGCGTCCAAGGAGCATTCCGGTAACTTCTTTGGCGCTGCCCAGCTCCAGATGCTCAGCAAGCTCCTTTTTTGTCGCAAATCCGGAGGTGCCGTGAGTGCCGTCCGGCAGGATATCAAAGCCGCGGGCGTCCCGGGTAAATTTGTAGCCTGAAAACCAGCTGTAGCCTTTTTTCGTAATGAGGCAGACCATAAGGGCAATGAAGGCGGAAACGCCAAGGCCAAAGGGCGTAAAAACAGCGAAGAGATTTTTGAAGGGGTTGAATACCCAAATGCTCTCGATCACTTCACCGGTGGTGTTGAATACGGATTCCTTTCCCAGCTTGAGGGAATTGAGGAACATTCCGTAGAGATACCAGCCGATGCCGCCCAGCACCGCATACAGCGGCACGCGGGCCTTATTTCGTTCATACCAGCAGCCCCATTTATTTGCGAGGCGATCCTCTATCTTTTCGATCAACTTGGATAAGCGGGGCATCCACCACGGCTCCTTTCTTCGTCAGATATTGTGTGCAAGGGGGAAGATAGAGCGACGGCGGACGGCCAAACAGCTCCGTCAGAACGCTCTCTGTCACCTTATAGATGACGGCGTAGCCGGTATCTTTATAGCGCCGCAGCAGCACCGCGTCACCCTGAGCGTCTAAGGCGGCCAGTGAAATCGGCAGGCATCCCCTCTTTTTTGCGCTTGCGATGGCGGCATCAATCCGCCGCAGGTTCATATCCGCTCCAATGACGAAGGGGCGGTTCTGGTAGATGGCGTCCCACGCGGGAGCATCCTCCGGCGGAGGGCGGTAAGCAGAGCGCAGCATCAGCTTTGAAATCTTCACGCGGTAGTCCGGAACAGCCATAATTTGAAGCTGACGCGCGCCTGTTTCATCGCAGGAGAGCAGGTGAACGGGATAATGAAGTCCTCGATAGGCTTCGCTGTATCGGATCAGCTTGGTATCCCGCTTTTCATCACGCACCTTGAGTTCCTCTATGATGTCAGCGTAGGAAGCTCCGGCAAAAAGAAAGGCGCGCTGCGTGTCTTTGCCGAAATTGGTGTGATTATGAAACGCTGCCAGTTCGTCATTGACCGCCATGCGGCCGATTCCAGAATGGATATAATGTACCGCGTAGTAAGTGCTGCCCAGATGTGCAATCGCCCCGACGCGGGCGCTGCCCCATGGATTGTGTCCGCGGCTTCTTGTAATCGCAGTAATAAACAGCGTGGAAGGCTCCGCCAGACTGTTCGCTGTTATTGTGAATACATTGATCCCCGCATGGTAAGCAGTCATCATCAGAGAGGAAAGCCGCACACGCCGCTCAATCGCCGCATCATGGTACGAGAGCGTCAAGTTTGGAACATCACCCTCTAAGGCTGCCTGCAAAAAGGCTCTACCGCTGTTTGTGAGAAGCAGCGTGTCACTTCGTTGATGGCGTTTGATCAAGCCCAGCGTTATCAAGTTTTCACGCTCTGTTTCTGTAGAGATACTGCTCAAATCATCGGGACGCACATTTTGACACCAGCAGAGAAGCCTCAGAACATCCATATCTCTTACGCTCATAAGCACACATGAACCACTCCCTTCCCAATTCCTGCGAACGCCGAAATCGCCCTTGCGCCGAAAACGGCGCAAGAACAATTTCGGCGTCCTTACGAGCCGCTATGTGGGCGCAGCCTGTTGCCCCCACATAGTAGACAGGTCAGTATGCGAAAACCGGCCAAAAACACTTCTCAAAAAAGCTGTTGTTTCAAGCCTTCCAAGCCCGCTGACACCCAACAGGCCAGCTGCGCTGCAAAGCAGCTCCAAGGCGCTTGAAATCAGGCAGCAATCTGTTGGGTGTTTTCGCAGCTTTTTCACCTGCTTTGCCCATCAGCACCATCCACCGAAATAGAAGTTTCCGGGGGCATAGTCACTGGAATGTGCGGAGAAAAAGTCATGAGCATCGGACAGGGGCAGGACGGTGATATGACAGCACTCCTGGCTTTGCACTGCCGTAGAAAGAAGGGCGACTGCCAGCGTATGCTGGTCATCATCCGGAATAAGTCTTCCTTTGATGGCGTTGCTGACCGCCTTCCACCCCTTGTTGTCCTGATCGAAAATATGCCGGCCTTCCATGGCGGTATGCTCATCAATGATCAGCATGGCCCGCTCAAAAAACGGCAATTCCTTTCCACACGCCTCATAGCTGTCCAGCAGCCGCCGAATGGTATCGCTGAGCCAGTTTGGGCTTTGATACCGGCAATGGGGCAGCAGCGTATTGATCGTGATATGGAGCCAGCCATAGCCAAAGGCCTCCACGCTGCCCGTTACATCCATGGATGGCAGAATCGGCTTTTTCGCAAAGCCCCCGCTTCCCGGTGCGTACCGCTCGCAGAGTTTTCGCAGTTCCAGAGTGGCTGCTTCAAATTGTTCCATCGTCTGCTCCAATGTCTTTTGCAGCTTGTTTGGATTCATCTGCCCGCCGTCTGTCAGGGCAACCAGAGAGCCGGTCTGTCGGAAGGCATTGCCGATCAGCTCCTGAATCCGCATCATATCCCGCTTTAGATCATTCATCGATTTGCCCCGTTCGCTTTATGCGCAGATCGGTGGGTGAAGTGGTAATGGCTTCATATTCCTTTGGTGTCGTGTGGAACGCAATGGGAACATGGTTGTAGCCGATGCAGAGAAGTCCCTCGCCGCGCCGAAAGCGGGTGATCTGCCGAACCTCATCTTCGGAAAGGTTCAGCTTATCCTGAATGAGCCGTGCCTCCTGCTCCTCCATCTGCATAACCAGTTTAATGCGGCTGGAATCGAGGATTCCTTTGCCGTAACTCCCGCCCTCCAGACTGAAAAGGTCCTGCATTCCCTGGGTGCTGGTAACTGCGATCCCGCCAAGGCCACGGATGGTCTTTACCATTTCCAGCACAAACCCGGCCGCCTGCGGGTTTGCCGTAGCACCCACAAGACTCCATAACTCGTCTGCCAGAAGCGCCGAGAGTTCGTCCTCACAGTTCATAATGAGGTCGTAGGCGATGCTGGTGGCCCAGAAGGTGCCGTCCGCGATCATATCATCCGGCATACCAGAGAGGTCG
>OJRB01001125.1_pt1 | contig 13816 bp, 12 predicted proteins | sample 1599061 | NCBI WGS metagenome assembly OJRB01 (sample SAMN03922522, study PRJEB24848) | human gut metagenome | isolation source: stool sample | host: Homo sapiens | place: Germany | collected 2010-02 | reverse complement strand
ACAATACCCATATTTTGCGCAGCGGTATGCCGGGATTACCGGCTTCGGACCTTTCATGAACATGATTTAGCAGCTGAGACGAAGGCAGAAGAGACCACTGCGGCAGAAGCGGCAGAGAGTACTGAGGCAGCAGAGGCAGAGGACAAATTCCAGTCGTCCATCCTGTTCTGTGGTTCTACTTCCCTGTACCCGATCATGTCTTCTCTGGCATCTTCCTTTACGGAGGAGTATGTAACCTGGGATAAGGTAGATTCGTCCTTCCCGGCAGAGAACATCTCCATTTACGTGGCTCCGGGCGGATCCGGTGTTGGCGTGAGCGCAGCCATTGACCATACCGCAGACTTCGGTATGCTGGCAAGAGCCATCAAGGATTCTGAAGTAGAAGCTCTTGGCGCAGACTATCAGGATTTTATCGTAGCAAGAGATGCCCTGACTGTATCTGTAAACGCAGAGAACCCGGTTTGTGATGTTATGAGCGACATGAGCACCGATCTGATCCGCCAGATCTTTGATGGTGAGATCACTACCTGGGACCAGGTAGACGCTTCCCTCCCGGCTGAGACCATCAATGTTTACATCCGTGACTTATCCGGTGGCGCTTATGAGGTATTCCAGAAATCTGTGATGGGCGACAGCGAGGTAACTGCTTCCGCAACCCAGTCCGCATCCATGACCGAGCTGGCAGCAAACATCGCAAATGACAAATGGGGCATCGGCTATGCAGGCTATGGCGCTTACAACAAGGCAAACGCAGACGGAGAAGTTTTAAAAGCGATGTCTGTTGACGGCGTTGAGGCAACTGCAGAGAACATCATTGCAGACGAGTACAAGATCCAGCGTCCGGTTATGTTTGTAACCGGTGAGAAGGTAACCGACTCCGAGCAGGCATTCATTGACTACATTTTCTCCGAGACCGGCTATGAAGTAACAGAAAAGAACGGCTACATACCGGCATTTACTCCGGCAAACTAAAAATCATGAAAACATTCCGACAATTCAGCAATCATGTTGTTACGGCACTGGTCTGCGGCCTGACCGCGGCCGCCGTACTGCTGCTGGCCTTCGTTTTGTTCTTCATCGTAAAAGAAGCACTCCCTCTGTTTGATACAGTGGGAGTGTCTGACTTTTTACTGGGACAGAAATGGATGCCGGTGGATTATACGGGAGTCACTTCCTTTGGTATTTTCAATTTTATCGCGGCTACGGCCTATGTTTCTCTGACGGGCCTGGTGCTGGCGGCTGGGATCGGCCTTGGAACGGCCATGTTTCTGGCCTTTCAGGCAACACCCCGCATGCGCACGGTGATGTATCCGCTGATTGACCTGCTGGCGGGCATTCCGTCTGTTATCTATGGCTTTATCGGTCTTTCTGTCCTGGTGAAATTGTTCTTAAAGGCGGGAGTTCATACCGGTTCCTGCGTGCTGGCGGCAGGTATTCTGCTGGCGGTGATGCTTCTGCCATATCTGGTGTCCTCCTGCTGCGATACGATGTTAAAGGAGAGAAAGAAATATCTGGAAGCTTCCGCAGCACTGGGAGTTTCTGACTGGTACGCGGCAGCCACCATGATCCTTCCTGCCGCTATGCCGAATATGTTAATGTCCATGGTGCTGGCAGTGGGCCGGGCTATGGGAGAAACCATGGCGGTGATGATGGTCATGGGCAACGCGAACCTGTTTCCGAAGCTTCTGGGAAAGAGCGAGAGCATCGCATCGGTCATTGCCCTGGAAATGGGAACCGCAGTATACGGAAGTCCTCATTACCATGCGCTGTACGCGGCAGGTATGGTACTGGTGGTACTTTTGATGACGATCAATCTGGGAATTCATATGGTGCGAAAATATCTGATGGGAGGAAATGCAGTATGAGGTGGATTGGAACCCTGACCAGATTCTGGGCCTGGCTGAGCACGGCTCTTGTGGGCCTCATCATCCTATTTCTGTTCAGCTACGTGTTTGAGCACGGAGCCGGGAATATCAGCCTGGAATTTTTAACCCAGTCCCCGAAAGGCATGGTATTAGGCTCCGAGGGAGGCATCTCCGGTCTGCCCTCCATCGTGCTGGGCTTGTTTTCCTACACGGTACTGGTACGGGATTTAGGGCTTGGACGCTGCATTTTGTCCGCCAGCGCGGCCCTGGCCATCATGATCCTGCCTTTTATCGAGGTGCGGGCAGAAAAGGCATTCCGGGAAGTGCCGGACTCTGTGGTGCAGTCTGCCTGTGCCCTGGGATGTTCGAAAGCCCACACCATCCGCAAAGTCGTATTTCCAGCCTGCCGTGGGGAACTGGTTTCCGGCATGATCCTGGGCGGCTGTTACGCCATGGGCGCTACGGCACCGGTCATGTTCACGGGAGCCGTAGCGTATGCGACCGTACCCCACAGCCTGCTTGCTCCGGCCATGTCGCTGCCGCTGCATCTGTATCTGCTGCTGTCCCAGGGGGCAACCTCCATGCCTGCAGTGTATGGGACAGCATTTGTAATGATGGTGCTGATCCTGGTGGGAAATATGGTGGCAGCCGCGTATGCGGAGCATTGTCGGAGACAGTGGAACGGGTAGAAACAGGTGGGGTGAAAATTGATGTGGCCAGAATGCGAAACGTTGTGTAAACATCCGAAAGACAGATATAAAAAGGAAAGGAACAAAATGGAAGCATATACGAATGACATCATCATGCAGATCCGTAATCTGGATGTCTCTTATGATGGGAAATTGGTTCTTCATGACATTTCCATGGACATCCGCAAAAACCGGATCACCGCCATCATTGGCCCGTCTGGCTGCGGTAAGACCACGTTTTTAAAAACGTTAAATGGCCTGCTGCAGGAAGAACGCGGCGCAAAGGTGTCCGGGAGGATTTCACTGGAAGATACAGAAATACAACAGGTTTCCCTGGAAACTTTGAGAAAAAACGTTGGGCTGGTATTTCAGACTCCGGCGCCTTTTCCGTTTTCCATTTACAAAAACCTGACCTATGCGCCGGTTTACTATGGAATCCGGGACAAAAAGAAGCTGGCGGAGATTGTAGAAGAGAAGCTAAAGCTGGCCGGCCTTTATGAGGAAGTATCCGGAGAACTGCATAAGAGCGCCTTGAAGCTTTCCGGCGGACAGAAGCAGCGCCTCTGCATTGCCAGGGCCCTGACGGTGGAGCCCAAGGTACTGCTGTTGGATGAACCCTGCTCTGCGTTGGATGTAAAGGCCTCTGCAAAGATCGAAGAATTGCTGCTGAAGCTGAGTGAGCGTTATACCATCGTCATTGTCACTCACAATCTGGCACAGGCAAAGCGTGTTGCGGACGATGTGGCCTTTTTCCAGGATGGACGGCTGGTGGAGGCGAAAATGGCAAAAGAGTTCTGGGAACATCCGGAGCAGGAAGAAACGAAAGAATTTTTACAGGGGTAACAGAGACGGAGATACGTCATTTTATCTGCCCTTTTCTTTCTGCAGGGTGATGACCTGAATGACACAGAATCCACAGATGGTGCAGGCCATGCAGAATCCCGGCATGCCATTGATGCCAAACCGGTCCAGCATGATGCCGCTTACAAGATTGGCCACGATGCCGCTGAGTCCTTTTGTACAGATGCCAAGCAGGGCCTGGGCCTTTGCGTTATCTTTGATATCTACCATATGGTTCATGTAGTAGACAGAAGCGATGGTGAAGATGGCATAGGACGGTCCCTGCATATACTGTCCCAGTGCAACCATGGGGATACTGGACGCAAGAAGCAGAATTGAGGGTTTTAAGATATAAAAGAATGAGGAAATCCGGAGCAGGGAGGCGCAGGAATATTTCGTTAAGAGGAAGCCGCAAAGCAGCATGAAGGGAACCTCCATCCAGGCACTGGTGCTGGAGATAAAACCCATGACAGCGTTGCTGCCGCCCAATATGTGCCAGACAAAGTTATTTGACGGAACCCTGATGAACCTGCGCTTTGATCCCAGCGGTGTGGCGGGGGAAAAGGGACTGGAGATTATTGAGAGCGTGATCCGGGAATATGTCCAGCATGACGGACAGCACATCCAGATCAATGTGGTGGATGACAAAACTCTGCGCGCGGCCCAGAAAAATCCGGAAAATTACCGGAATATTCTGGTGCGGGTGGCCGGATACATGGCGTATTTCACAGAGCTTGACAAGTCTGTGCAGGATGCCATCATTGCCAGAACCGCGCATCTGGCTTCGTAATGGGAAATTAAAAAATGAGAAAGGCTGGTGTGCTGCATGATGCGGTGTGCTGGCCTTTTTCCGTCCTTGCGCGTCAGTCTCTGACAGAACACAAGAGCAGCAGTTTCCGCTCCGTGGTTTCTGAGCATCCGTATGTGTGAAATCTCTGTGAAAATGTGGAAAACCCGAAAAATCTCTGTTAAAATGGGGAAAAGAATAAAGACAACATAACGAGAACCAGAAAGGAGACGATACATACCATGGAATCGTTAAAGATATTAGTAGTGGATGATGAAGCCAGAATGCGCAAGCTGGTAAAGGATTTCCTGACCATCAAGGGATTTACCGTGATCGAGGCGGAAGACGGTGAGCAGGCCGTGGACATTTTCTTTAAGCAGAAAGATATTTCCCTCATCATTCTGGATGTGATGATGCCGAAGATGGATGGCTGGGAAGTCTTAAAGACGGTGCGCCAGTATTCCCAGATTCCGGTCATCATGCTGACAGCCCGCGGGGAAGAGCGGGACGAGCTCCAGGGCTTTAAGCTTGGCGTAGATGAGTATATTTCCAAACCCTTCAGCCCGAAGATTCTGGTGGCCCGGGTCGAGGCTATTCTGCGCCGTTCCAACGTAGCAGTCAGTGAGACCACGGAGGTGGGCGGTATCCGCATCGACAAGGCAGCGCACCAGGTCGAGATTGACGGAAAACCGATCGATTTAAGCTACAAGGAGTTTGAACTGCTGACCTACTTTGTAGAAAACCAGGGCATTGCTCTTTCCAGAGAAAAAATCCTGAACAATGTCTGGAATTACGATTACTTTGGTGATGCCCGCACCATTGACACTCATGTAAAGAAGCTGCGCAGCAAGATGGGCGAGAAGGGCAATTACATCAAGACCATCTGGGGCATGGGCTATAAGTTTGAGGTAGACTGATGAAGCATAAAAAAATTTTTCAGTTTCATTCTATCCGTCACCGAATCATGCTGATCTTCATCGGTCTCACGGCAGCCATGCTTTTAGCCATCTGGAGTGTGAATACCTGGTGGCTGGAGGGTTATTATGTGGACCAGAAGTCAAAGGTGATGGAACAGGCCTACACAGATATTGACAATGCCATTCAGGAAAAGGTCGGGGAAAACGAAAGTATCGGGGATGTCCTGCGGGAAGAACTGGAGCAGGAATGGGATATCTGGAAGCAGACGGTAAAGGGGGATACCGATTCTGACGGCGCGGTAGAAATGCCGGACGCGGCGGAGACAGAACCCTCGAATCAGGCTGACGAAGCCGTGCCGGAGGACATTCCGGCCGCTCTTCCGGAGGAGCAGGGAACCCTGCTTGGCACCATTCGCGCCTACAGCGAGCAGAATAACATTGCCATCACCCTCATTGACAGTGATACCGGAAAAGCTCTGGTCAGCTCTGGGCGCGACAGCGATTTTCTGACCCAGAAGCTGCAGCGCTATGTGCTGGGAAAAGGTTACAAGCACATGGAGATCTTAAAGCAGCATGACAATTATGTAGTGGAGAAAAACCGGGATTTCCGTTCCAGCAGTACTTATATGGAGAGCTGGGGATATTTTTCAGACAACCGGACTATGTTCATCATGTCCATGCCGCTGGCCAGCATTCAGGAGAGCGTGGTACTGTCCAACCGTTTTACCACCTGGGTGGGCCTGATCGTGCTGGTCTTTGGCAGTATTCTGATGTGTTTTGTCACCAACCGCATTACCAAACCAATTATGAAACTGTCTGCCCTTTCCGAAGAAATGTCCAGACTGAATTTTGATGTTTCCTATGAGGATGACGCGGAGGATGAGGTCGGTGTTCTCGGACGCAGCATGAACTCTCTGTCCCACAGCTTGAAGGATGCCATCGGAGCGCTGCAGGATGCCAACAAACAGCTCCAGCATGATATCGATGAGAAAATTCAGATTGATGAGATGCGAAAAGAGTTCATTGCCAATGTTTCTCATGAGTTAAAGACGCCGATTGCCCTGATCCAGGGCTACGCGGAGGGTCTCTGCGATGGCATGTGCGAGGATGCGGAGAGCCGCAGCTATTACTGTGAGGTCATCATGGATGAGGCAAACAAGATGAACAAGATGGTACGTCAGCTCCTGACCCTGACCGCTCTGGAGTTTGGAAACGACACGCCGAGCATTGAGGTATTTGACATATCAGAACTGGTTCATGATCTGATTAATTCCTCCAGCATTCTTATTCAGCAGAATGAGGCGAAAGTAAGTGTGGATATGCCGGAAACTTTGATGGTCATGGGCGATGAGTTTAAGATTGAGGAGGTTGTTACCAACTATCTGACCAATGCCATGAACCATCTTGGCGGAGAGCACAACATCCGCATCTGGAGCGAGACTCTCGACGGTGTGGCAAAGATCCATGTATACAACAACGGAACTCCGATTCCGGAGGAAGACCTGCCGAATCTTTGGACGAAGTTCTACAAGGTAGACAAGGCCCGCACCCGTGCTTATGGCGGCAGCGGTATCGGTCTTTCCATTGTCAAAGCCATCATGGAAGCCCATCACCAGCAGTATGGCGTGGCGAATCACGAGGATGGCGTAGAATTCTGGTTCACCCTGGCTCTGGCACCGGAAAAACCCGAAGCAGCAGAGTGTCCGGAATAAAATACTTAAGAAAATTAGGCGGAAAATGATTGACAATAGGGCATCATGGAAGTAGAATAAAGAAAATTTCAACAAAACATTGCTTGAAACCGTTGAAGCGGAGATAAAAACAAATCGTGCACTTACAGAGAGACGGGGAGCTGAGAACCGTCAGAACGCAGCTTGTTAAATGGACCGCTGAGGGCGCAGTCAAAAGCCGCAAGGCCCAGTATTCTGCGACGTGCGGGCATACGTCAGTTGCCGGGAATATGTTGGTATTCCGAAAAGAGCACGGGACATCCGTATCATAGAGGAAGATTTCGTGAAGCAAGGTGGCACCGCGGGTGACAGGTAAATCAGATATCCCATCCCGTCCTTGACAGATTTCAGTTTATGTGAAGTCTGCCGGGGACGGGATTTTTTATTCCTTAAAATCCTCTTTTCAGGCAGACAGAGAAAAGGAGGACCGCAATATGATGACGCTGGAAGAAGTTAAAAAGCTGACAGAGGACAAAACCTACGGACGCATCCCGTTAACCCGGGAAATCTACTCCGATATCCGCACTCCCATGGAAGTGCTGCGGGTATTAAAACAGGTGAGCACCCACTGCTATATGCTGGAGAGCGTGGAGGAGTCCAAGCGCTGGGGACGCTACACCTTCCTCGGCTTTGACCCAGTGCTGGAACTGACCTGCCGGGACGGGCTGCTTCGCATCAAGGGAGCCACTACGGTAGAGCAGCAGGTGGAGCATCCGGGCGACGCTATCCGCAAGATCCTGCTGGAGAACAGAAGTCCGAAGCTTCCGGGCCTGCCAACCTTCACCGGCGGCCTGGTGGGATATTTCGCTTACGATTACATCAAATACGCGGAGCCGACCCTGAAACTGGAAAAGGGAGATGAGGATTCCTTCCAGGACGTAGACCTGATGCTGTTTGACAAGGTGATCGCTTTCGATAACTTCCGCCAGAAGATCATTCTCATCGTCAACATGAAGACCGACGCGCCGGAGCAGGAATACTACAAAGCCCAGATGGAACTGGACAAGCTGGTGAATCTGATCCGGAATGGAAGGCCGGCACCGGAGCAGCCGTTAAAGCTGAAAGGGGATTTCGAACCGGTCTTTTCTAAAGAAGCCTACTGTGAGATGGTGGAAAAAGGAAAACAGTACATCCGGGAGGGAGATATCTTCCAGGTTGTACTTTCCAATCAGCTGGAGGCGGAAATGGAGGGCAGCCTCTTAGATGCCTACCGGGTCCTTAGAACTAGCAATCCATCGCCGTATATGTTCTATTTTTCCAGCGATGACATTGAGATTGCCGGAGCTTCCCCGGAGACTCTGGTAAAGCTGGAAGATGGAAAACTCTTTACTTATCCGTTAGCCGGTACCAGACCGAGAGGCGCGACACCGGAGGAAGATGAGCGGCTGGAGCGGGAACTTCTGGCCGATGAAAAAGAGCGGGCCGAGCACAATATGCTGGTGGATCTGGGGCGCAACGACATTGGAAAGATCAGTCAGATTGGAACTGTGGAGGTGGAAAAATACATGGCGGTGGAGCGATATTCCCATGTGATGCACATTGGTTCTACGGTAGGCGGGCAGATTCGTCCGGAATATGACGCGGTGGACGCGGTTGACGCAATTCTCCCGGCGGGAACACTTTCCGGAGCTCCAAAATTCCGTGCCTGTGAGATCATCCAGGAACTGGAGGGCGGACGGCGCGGCATTTACGGAGGTGCTATCGGCTATCTGGATTTCTCTGGAAACCTGGATGTCTGCATTGCCATCCGCATTGCCTACGCGAAGAAGGGGAAAGTTTATGCCCGGTCCGGAGCCGGCATTGTGGCTGACAGCGTGCCGGAAAGCGAATATCAGGAATGTCTGAATAAGGCCAGAGCCGTGATCCTTGCAGTGAAGAAAGCAGAGGAGGGAATGGAATCATGATTGTGCTGATTGATAATTACGACAGCTTTTCCTATAACTTATACCAGATGATTGGAAGTATCCGGCCGGATATCCAGGTCATCCGCAACGACCGGATCAGCGTAGAAGAACTGGAGGCCATGAAGCCGGAGGCTGTCATTCTTTCCCCAGGGCCGGGCCGTCCGGAGGACGCCGGTATCTGCATCGATGTGGTAAAGCGACTCGGAAAGAAAATTCCGGTGTTCGGTGTCTGCCTGGGACATCAGGCCATCTGCAAGGCCTACGGCGCAGAGGTTTCCTATGCGAAGCAGCTCATGCATGGCAAAGTATCCAGGGCCACCTGCAGTAAGGACAGCGTGTTGTTTGCGGGACTTCCGGAACAGATTCCGGTGGGGCGGTATCATTCCCTGGCGGCGGTCAGGGAAACCATGCCGGAGGAACTGAAGGTAACAGCGGTAACCGAGGATGGAGAGATCATGGCAGTGGAACATGTGACCGATCCGGTTATGGCGGTGCAGTTTCATCCGGAATCCATTCTGACACCGGATGGAAAAGCCATCGTGGAAAACTTTCTGGGAATGGAAGAAGCATTTGCGGAATAAATGATACTTATTATATAGAAGAAACGGCAGGAATCCGGACAATAAAAAAGAAAGGCAAGGCGGTCCATATGATTAAAGAAGCAATCCATAAAGTATTCAAAAAAGAGAACCTGACATACAAAGAGGCAGAGGCTGTTATGAATGAGATCATGGAGGGAAAGGCCAGCGCAGTTCAGATGAGCTCTTATCTGACGGCGCTCAGCATGAAGGGCGAGACTGTGGAGGAAATCACCGCTTCCGCGGCCGGTATGCGCGCGCATTGTGTTCGTCTCCTGCACGATATGGATGTCCTGGAGATTGTGGGAACCGGCGGGGATGGTGCCAATTCCTTTAATATTTCCACTACGTCATCCCTGGTCATCTCCGCGGCTGGTATTCCGGTAGCCAAGCATGGCAATCGCGCAGCCACCAGTAAATGTGGCGCTGCCGATGTGCTGGAGGCCCTTGGCGTCAACATTACCATCGCTCCGGAAAAGAGCCGGGAACTGCTGGAGAAAATCGGTATCTGCTTTCTGTTTGCCCAGAACTATCATTTTGCGATGAAATATGTAGCTCCGGTGCGAAAAGAACTTGGCATCCGAACAATCTTTAATATTCTGGGACCTCTGGCGAATCCGGCAGGTGCCAACATGGAGTTGATGGGCGTGTATGATGAGAGTCTGGTAGAGCCGCTGGCGCATGTGCTGGCGAACCTGGGCGTGAAGCGTGCCCTGGTGGTATATGGAACGGACGGACTGGATGAGATTTCTTTAAGTGCGCCGACAAAAGTCTGTGAGGTAAAAGACAGAACCTTTGTTTCTTATGAAATCACACCGGAGCAGTTCGGACTCATCCGCTGCAGCAAAGAAGATCTGGTGGGCGGAACTCCGGCAGAAAACGCGCAGATTACCCGGGATATTCTGGCCGGAAAACCTGGCCCGAAGCGTGATGCCGTGCTGCTGAACGCAGGCGCGGCCATTTACATGGCAGGCAAGGCCGATTCTATCCAGGCAGGCATTGATCTGGCAAAGAAGATGATTGATAGTGGAAAAGCTGCGGCACAACTGGACAAATTTGCAGAGCTTTCCAATCAGGAATAGAAATGCGCGTGAAAAGCGAGGGGAAGAATCGTATGATATTAGAAGAACTTGCGGCATTGGCGAGAGCGCGTGCTGCGGAAGAAAAAAAGAAAATTCCGGCTGGTGAGATGCGTCGCATGGCAGAATATTTGCCGGTAACGGGAGCGTTTCCCTTTGAAGAAGCACTTCGGGCACCGGGCCTGTCCTTTATTTGTGAGGTAAAAAAGGCATCTCCTTCCAAGGGACTGATTGTGCCGGATTTTCCATATCTGCAGATTGCGCGGGAATATGAGCAGGTCGGTGCCAGTGCCATCTCCGTGCTGACTGAGCCGTACCGGTTTCTGGGAAGCAATCGGTATCTGCAGGAGATTGCGCAGAGCGTGAGCACTCCGGTGCTGAGAAAAGACTTTACCGTAGATCCCTACATGATCGATCAGGCAAAAACCCTTGGCGCGTCTGCCGTGCTTCTGATCTGCGCGATTCTGGATGACGGGGCAATCTGTGAGTATATGGCACAGGCCAGGGAACTTGGCCTGTCTGCGCTGGTGGAGGCACATGACGCAGAGGAAGTGGAGCGTGCGCTGGCAGCAGGCGCGTCCATCATTGGTGTGAATAACCGTGACCTGCGCACCTTCCAGGTGGATGTGAATAATTCGGTCCGTCTGCGGAAACTGGTGCCGCCGGAAATTGTGTTTGTTTCAGAGAGCGGCATCCGTGGCCAGGAGGACACGAGCGTATTGTATGAGAATGGAACCGACGCGGTGCTGATCGGAGAGACTCTGATGCGCAGCGTGGATAAAAAGGCAGCGCTGGATCGGCTTCGGCAGGGGGAAGCGTGTGCGGCAGGAGCGAGCAGCGAAATTAGGAATAGGTAAAAACCAGGAAATAGATTGTATCCAGGTGCAGAAAAGGGGACAGAATTCATGACGAAAATTAAAATATGCGGGTTGAAAAGGCCTGAGGATGTTGCCATGGTGAATCAGTATCGGCCTGATTATGCCGGATTTGTGCTTGCGCCAGGGAAACGGCAGGTGACCCCGGCTCAGGCAGCAGCGTTGGTGCAGGCATTATTGCCAGAAATCTGTCCGGTAGGGGTGTTCGTCAACGCGCCGGAGGAACTGGTCTGTGGCCTGGTGGAAACAGGAACCATCCGTGCAATCCAGTTTCACGGGCAGGAAACGGAAGAAGAAATCACCCGGACGAAGCGTCGTTTTCCGGATGTTCCGGTCATTCGCGCCGTTTCCATGAAGCAGGGGCATGAACTGAGGCGCTGGGATGCAAGCGATGCGGATTATCTTCTTTTGGATGCCGGAAACGGAGGAACCGGGCATACCTTCGACCACAGCCTGATTACACAGGCGGGGATTATCCGAAAGCCCTGGTTCCTTGCGGGTGGAATGCGACCGGATACGGTACAGGAGGCCGTTGCGTCTTTTCTGCCCTTTGGCATCGACTGCAGCAGCGGGGTAGAGACGGAGGGATGGAAGGATCCGGTTAAAATCCGGAAGATGATAGAAAATGTGCGTGGATTTGTTTCATTGAAAAAAGAAATGTGATAAAATAAAGGGCATCTGGTGCGTCCGGCTCCCTCTTTTGTTTCATAGGAAATTGCGGACTGCACATGACTTACATCGGGAGGAGAGACATATGGAAATCAGAAATGACCAGGACTGGAAGCAGGACCTTCCTGCTTTTCGGGAGAAAACAGCAGCTTTTTATGCGGGTGAACTCAGCAAGGACGCCTACAAGGGATTTTCCGGATTATACGGCAGCTATGCCCAGAAGGGCGGGAAAGCGAGCATGCTGCGCCTTCGCATGACGGGCGGCTGCGTGTCAAAGGAAAAACTGAAATTTATTGCGGATACGATTCGGAAGTATGAGGTGAAAAAGGCGCATTTTACTACCTGTCAGACCATCCAGCTTCATGATCTGGATGGCAGCATTGTTGCGGACATCATGGAGCAGGCTATGGATGCAGGAATCATCACCATGGGCGGCGGCGGAGACTTTCCGCGCAATGTTACCTGCAGCCCGCTTTCCGGGGTGGAGAAGGACGAATACTTTGATGTGCTTCCATGGGCAAAGGCAGCAGGCGAATACCTGATGGGATTTATCCGTGCGGAAAAGATGCCGCGTAAGTTAAAGGTGGCATTTTCCAGTTCTCCGAGCAACCTGTCCCATGCTACCTACCGTGACCTTGGTTTTGTGGCCCGTCCGGACGGCAGCTTTGATGTATACAGTGCCGGCGGTCTGGGCAATAATCCGCGGTTTGGCGTTCTGGTTGCGGAAGCAGTAAAGCCGGAGGATATCTGCTATTACATCAAGGCAATGTGGCTGACCTTCCGTGCTTACGGAAATTACGAGAACCGCGGAAAAGCCCGCAGCCGTTACATGCAGGAAAGTCTTGGCGGCGCGGAAAACTATAAGAAAGCATATCTGGAAAAGCTGGAAGAGGTGTATGATTCCGGTGAGGATTTAAAGATTCATCCGGTTTTGCAGACGATTGAGAAAGCAGAAGATGGCATTACGGTATCCGGAGAGCAGGTTCTGGAACAGAAACAGCCGGGGCTTTACAGTGTGATCTGGCATCCGGTTGGAGGACAGCCGGATCTTACCGTGCTGTGTAAGCTCAGTGATGCGCTTCAGGAGATGGATGGCGTGGAAATGCGTCTGGCTCCGGATGAGACTGCATACATCATCAATCTGACCGGGGAAGAGACAAAAAAGATACTGGCCATTACAGAAAACAATACAGCGAAAACAGAATTTGAGGCATCCGTAAGCTGCATCGGCGCATCCGTATGTCAGGTGGGCGTGCGGGATTCCCAGGCGCTTCTTCAGGCCTGCGTAAAAGCTGTGCGGGAGGCAGATCTTCCGAAGAACGCCCTGCCAAAGATCCATATTTCCGGATGCCCGTCTTCCTGCGGCACCCATCAGACTGGCGTCATGGGATTTCGCGGGGCAGCGAAGAAAGTGGACGGAAAGGCAGAATCTGCGTTTCTTCTGTTCTTAAATGGATGCGATGTACAGGGAAAAGAAAAGATGGGAGAAGAACTTGGCGCCATCCTGGAAAGCCAGATCCCGGACTTTTTGGTAACCCTCGGAAAAACAGTGGCAGAAGCCGGGGAAAGCTTTGCGGAATGGAACGCAAAAAATCCGCAGGGCGTAAAAGAGACTGCAGCTCCGTTTATTGGAGTGGAGTAGACGCGATATTCTGGATTTCCATGTTAAAATAAAAAAATGAAAAAAGTTGGAAAATACTGTTGACTTTTGTCGTGACATTTGATATTATAATCCTCGCCCCGTGAGAACGGGGCAGGAAATCAAAAAGATTTCCAAAAAGAATTAAAAAAGTTGTTGACAAAGCGAAAGCGATGTGATAAGATATTGAACGTTGCCGCTGAGAACAGCAACAACATGAACCTTGAAAATGAAAGATTGAACA
>OJRB01001111.1_pt1 | contig 13916 bp, 10 predicted proteins | sample 1599061 | NCBI WGS metagenome assembly OJRB01 (sample SAMN03922522, study PRJEB24848) | human gut metagenome | isolation source: stool sample | host: Homo sapiens | place: Germany | collected 2010-02 | reverse complement strand
CCCCCCCCTCCCCCTGCCACAAAACGCCAATCATGCAGCACCAGGAATCAGCAGATGCGGGGAAGCTGCATTCCTGAAGGCATCGTCAACACCCGCTCCACTCCAAGAAGTCCCGTCATCAGCAGGGGAGCCGTCCCCAATTCCTCCACACGGCCTATGACGCAGGCTCCGGCAGATACGCCGCAGCCGCGCATCAGGTTCAGGGCCTCTTCCTCATGCTCCCGTGGAAGAACAGCCAGATAACGTCCCTCACAGGCCACTTGAAGAGGGTCCAGCCCCAACAGCCCGCACGCTGCCCTGACATCCTCACGCACGGGAATGGACATTTCATTCAGCTTCACTGTCAGGCCGGCAGATTCCGCAATCTCCGAAAGAGTGGCGGTCAATCCGCCGCGGGTCACGTCACGCAGGCAATGCACGGGAATGCCGGCACGAATGACGGCGGCCACGGACTCATGCAACGGAGCGGAATCACTTTCCAGGCCGTCTCCGAAAGACAGCCCGGCGCGCAGGCTCATAATCGTCATGCCGTGCCTCCCCAAATCCCCGCTGAGCAGCACGGAATCCCCCGGACGAACGGAAGAAGGGCTGATCTCCAACCCATGGCGCACAATGCCAACCCCGGCAGTATTAATGTAAATGCCGTCCCCCTTTCCGCGCTCCACCACTTTTGTATCCCCCGTCACAATACGGACGCCCGCCGCACGGGCCGCGGCAGCCATATCCCGTGCCACGCGGGCCAGGACTTCCAGCGGAAGCCCTTCTTCCAGAATAAAGCCCGCCGTCAAATACAACGGCTCCGCGCCGCTCATGGCGAGATCATTCACCGTTCCGTGCACCGCCAGTGAACCGATGGAGCCGCCGGGAAACTCCAAAGGCTGCACCACAAAGCTGTCCGTCGTCATCGCCAGCCTCCCCGGAGGAATCTCCAATACGGCGGCGTCATTCTGCACGCCTCCAGAAGAACACCCGAAGGCGCTCAGAAACACGGAACGGATCAGCTCATTCATCAAGCGGCCTCCGCCGCCATGAGCCATCTGGATACGGTCGGAAACAGGCTCCGGAACAGGACACTCAAACATGGCATCAACTTCTTTTATAATGATAATAAGCGGCGCAAGCCCCTTCCCCGGACACCATGGGAGCCCCCAGCGGGGCCAGCGGCGTGCAGGACGATCCGAAAAAAGGGCACTCTCCAGGACGAATCAGCCCCCTCAGCACCTTCCCGGCCAGGCATCCGGAAGCTTTATCCGCTCCCGGCTTCCCCTTTCCGCATTCAAAACGCAGAACGGCATCCATGTCATTCCACTCCCGGCGCAGCCTCATGCCGCCGCCGGGAATCAGCCCCAGACCGCGCCAATGGCGGTCTTCCGGCTCAAAAACTTCATTCATTCTTTCCTGTGCCGCCCTGTTCCCACCGGGCTTCACATAACGTCCGTACGCATTCCGCACTGCATATTCCCCGGCTTCCAGCTGGCGGACGCACATCAGAATGCCGCGGAGCAGGTCCGGAGCCTCAAACCCCGTCACCACCATGGGCGTCCGGTAACGGGAGGCCAAACGCCCGTAATCCATTTCCCCCGTGACGGCGCAGACATGGCCGGGAGCCAAAAAAGCGTCCGGCCTTCCCTCATCCTGGTCCATCAGCCATTCCAGAGCCGGGGGGACCAGCACATGGGCGCAGAGAACGGAAAAATTGGCATACCCCAGTGCACGGGCCTGCTGCAGGGCAAGAGCCGTAGCCGGGGCCGTCGTCTCAAAACCTACGGCGAAAAACACCACTTCCGTATCCGGATGGCTTCCGGCATAAGCGACCGCTTCCAGCGGAGAATACATCAAAAGCACGTTCCCTCCCCCGGCCTTGGCGGAAAACAAATCCCCGCGGGAGCCCGGCACCCGCATCATATCCCCGTAGCTGCACAAAACCACGCCGGGCCTCAGGCTTAATTCCACGGCCTGGTCAATCAACTCCACCGCCGTAACGCAGACCGGACAGCCGGGGCCATGAATCAGGCGCAGGCCGGGAGGCAGCAACTCCTCCAGCCCCAGAGAAGCAATCGCATGCGTCTGGCCTCCGCATACCTCCATTACCGCCCACGGACGCGTCACAGCGTGGCGCAATTCTTCAATCAGCTGCCGGACTTCCTCCTGCATAAATCATTAATTGAATTCGGAAAACGCCCCTCCCTACAGCGGATCCGTATTTTCCACAATTTCTCTCATTTCCCTGCGGGTTTGAAGAGCGGTCTCCTCGTCCAGCACGCTCAGGGCCATGCCCACGTGAACGATGACGTAATCCCCCGGCACGGCTTCCGGCACACAGGCTAGGTTCACTTCACGGGTCACGCCGCCAAAATCCACCACCCCCAATCTGAACAAAGGGTCCGTCTCATTGACGCTCACAATCTTTCCGGGAACGGCCAAACACATATTCTATCCTTTCCATTGGCGTACGACCGCCGCAACCTGCCCCAGGGAAATTCCCCCGTCATTGCACGGCACCCGCTGGGGCAGAGCCAACTGGCACCTTCTAGACTGGGCCATCCCCGCCAGTCCTTCAAGCAAAAAGGCATTCTGAAAACATCCGCCGCCCAGCACCAGCCTATCCAGGCAGAAACGCTCCGCCACGTCAAAAACCAGATTCACCAGGCTCTCATGAAACTTGCGGGCGATGCAGCCGCGGGAAACGCCTTCCAACAAATCTTCATCCACAGACTTCATCAGCGGCCGCCAATCCAGTTCCAGCAATCCCTCTTCTTCATGCATGACCCATTCATACGCGTCCCCCGGCATTTTTTCCCCGGAAGCTTCCGCGGCCCATGATTCCAGCATCATGGCGGCATGGCCCTCACACCCCGCCGCACCGTCAAAACCGCACCAGAAGGCCACGGCATCAAACAACCGCCCCATGGACGAGGAGGACGGACAATGGATATTCCGGGCCATCATCGCCTCCAGAACCTCGCGTTTCCGCACAGGCATCCCCCTCTCCAGACGCTTATCAAGCCCGTACGTACGCCACGGCCCCATCTGACGGGCCAGGGAACAGGCGCACCGGGAAGGTTCCCGAACCGCTTCGTCCCCACCGGGAAGAAGAAACGGCCTGAGGCGGGCCACCCTGCGCGGCTCACCCTCTTCCTCCAACACAAAAAATTCCCCTCCCCATACCGTTCCGTCCGTACCGAACCCCGTCCCGTCCCAAGCTATGCCCAAAGCGGGAAACGGCGTTTCATTTTCCACGGCGCAGGCCAGCACATGAGCCTGATGATGCTGCACAGGGACAACCGTTGCATTCCACTTCCGCGCCAGACGCCGGCCAAGGGCAAAAGTGGGGCCGTCCGGATGGGCGTCCACGGCAATTACCTGCGGAACGGCATCCAGGGTTCTGCCCAGCGCCTCCACCGTCCGCTCAAAAGCGTTCAGGGAAGCCGCACTGCTCAGGTCACCGAGATGCTGGCTCATGACAGCCACACCCCTTTTCAGCCAGCAGATGGTATTCTTCAGTCCGGCCCCCAGGGCGAGCACGTCGGGAGCCGCCGCAGATGTGCGCCACACAGGCCGCGGGGCATATCCGCGGGCGCGGCGAACCATCATGGCCCTGCCGTCCGTAACGCGGACCACGGAATCGTCCACGGGCCGCACTACCGGACGGTCATGCACCAAAAACACATCCGCCACATGGCCCAGTTTCTCCAGCCCCTCCTCCACGGAGACGCACAGGGGCTCGCCGCTCAGGTTCCCGCTGGTCACCACCAGAGGCTTTCCCCACACATCCATCAGCAGCGCATGAAGAGGGGAAGACGGAAGCATTATCCCCACAAAACGGCTGAACATGCACACGGAAGGCGCCAGATCCACATCCTTCCTCCCCTGGGCCAGCACAATGGGGGCGGCCGGAGAAGCCAGCAGGCGCCTTTCCTCCTCCGACAGGCGGCACAGCCTCTCCGCCGCAGCCACATCCGGCACCATCACGGCAAAAGGCTTGGCGTCACGCTCCTTCAACCGCCGGAGACGCCTGACGGCAGCTTCCGAAGAAGCATCCGCCAGCAATTGAAAACCTCCTACGCCCAGCAGGGCCACAATCAAACCGTCCGCCAGCACCCATGCCACCTGTGCCGCGGGGGTATCAAACCCATGGCCGAACCCCAGTTCTGAACCATCTGAAAACAGCACCTTCACGGAAGGGCCGCAGGACGGGCAGCCGATAGGCTGTGCGTGAAAACGCCTGTCCTCCACATCCTGGTACTCCCTCCGGCACTCCGGACACATTCGGAACCCCTTCATGCTGGTGCCCGCTCGGTCATACGGCATTGTCTCAATAATGGAATAGCGGGGACCGCAGTGCGTGCAGTTGGTAAACGGATAATGATACCGGCGGGAAAACGGGTCGTGCATTTCTTCCAGGCACTCCGGGCACGGAGCCAGATCCGGCAGCATCACCGGAACGCCTCCGGGGGTGGAATCGCTTTCCTCAATGCGGAATTCCTCAAAACCGGCAGGCTCGCATACGGTCCGCTCCACTCCATAAACCCGGGCATGCTCCGGCAGACCGTCCATCAGCGCGGTCCAGAAACGCTCCGGAGCGCCGGGCTCCCCTTCCACATGAATCTCCACGCCGGACTCCGTATTGCGCACAAACCCCTTCAATCCGTGCCGTACCGCCAAACGGTACACATGGGGACGGAAGCCGACCCCCTGAACCATGCCGGCTATCTCAAATTTCAATGCCGCGGCGGCCTGTTCAATGGTGGTGATGGCCATGATGCTGAATCGTGCCTTCCCGGGCGCGGCGCGCACGTTCCACAATCTCCTCGCACCAGACCTCCATTCCTTCGCCGGTCTTGGAAGAAACCTCAATCACATGCGCATGATGAGCCACCTTGTTCAGTGCAGCCAGGGCGGCGTCACGGTTAAAATCCACGGCATCCGCCAGATCGGACTTGGTCACCAGGGCAACATCCGCAGAATGGAACATGGGAGGATATTTCAACGGCTTGTCCTCACCCTCCGTCACGGAAAGCAGCACCACGCGCACGCCTTCCCCCAGGTCATAGGAAGCCGGGCAAACCAGATTGCCCACATTCTCAATAATCAAAACGTCGAGATCGTCCAGAGGCATTTTCTTCATGGCCTCCGCAATCATGCGGGCGTCCAGATGGCACATGGTGCCCGTTGTAATCTGCACCACGGGGATATCCGCTCGGCTCAGGCGTTCCGCATCATTATCCGTCGCCAAATCCCCTACGATAACCCCCATGCGCACACGGCCGCGGAGCATCTCCGCCGTCTTCTGCAACAGGGAAGTCTTTCCTGACCCCGGAGAAGAAAAAACATTGATAACCAAAAGGTTTTTTGCAGCAAAAAAACCTCTGTTGCGCTCTGCCAGCCGATCATTGGCATCCAACACCGGAACATGGACGTCCATGCCGTGGCCGTGACTTTCATGGGAGAGCTCCCCCCCGCATCCACATTCTTTACACATAATCAATACTGATATTAGATTCCCAAAGAGAAAAAAAACTCATTCATTTCATGTCATACTCCTATGAAATCAAACAAAACTGCCCCGGTTTTCTTTTTAAAGCGGGAGGAAAATATTTTTCTATAAAGGGAAAGATGAAATGCTCCATACGCAGAAAAACTTTTGAGAACACCTTCTTATCATTTCCCCTTGCTGTTCAATATCGTTGTTTGACATCCGGTTACAAATCCGCAGGCACTTAAACCTTCATTCCCCATAGCCCGCGCAAAAAATCCGGATCATTTAAAAAACACTAAAATCGCCAATAATTAATCCTTTTCCCATTTCCCTCACTTCATGTAAAACCGGAATAACCGTCCCCATCCTCCTGCATAGGGTCATTCATCTGGTTTCCACTGAAATTCCTTCATCATAAGCATGTGGACTTGCCAAGGCATAGGAATTCTGTAAACTGTTTCGTCCTCAGACAACATCCTTTTTTCCAGGTTATGCCAGACGCTCGCTTTCAACCACTTCCCGGATTCCGCGATTTTGCACCGGCGGACTGCGCCGTGCGCAACTATCTTTTCAACGCATGGAAGAAGGTGGCGCATCGTTACGGATTCCTGGAATGGGAGGGCCCGACTGTGGAAGCCACGGAGCTTTATCTTAAAAAGAGCGGAGGCGAGCTGCCCACCCAGCTCTTCCGCTTCACGGACCAGGGGGACCGGGACATCACCATCCGCCCGGAACTCACCGCCTCCCTGGGACGCATTGCAGCCGCCTACCAGCGCGAATACACCAAACCGCTCAAGTGGTTTGAAATCGGCTCATGCTTCCGTTATGAAAAACCCCAGAAAGGGCGTCTGCGCGAATTTTATCAATTCAATGCGGACATTCTGGGAGAAGCCTCCGCGTGGGCGGATTCCGAACTGATAGCCCTGGCCATCGACTGCATGAGGGAACTGGGCTTTACGCAAAACGACTTCATTGTGCGCGTCTCTGACCGGGAAGCCTGGATCAGGTTTGCTTCGGAACACGGCGTGCAGGAACAGGATATTCCCGCTTTCCTCGGCATCGTGGACAAATTTGAACGTGACCGCCCGGAAGAATGCCAGCGCAAGCTGGACGCCTTTCATATCAGCCGCGGCGATCTGGTAGCCTTTATTGAAAACCCGCCCGCCGGAGCGTCCGAACGCTATGACATCCTGATGAAAGACCTGACGGCCCGCGGGTTGGACGGCTATGTCAAGCTGGACTTATCCGTAGTGCGCGGACTGGCCTACTACACCGGTCTGGTTTTTGAAATCTTTGACACACAGCGCAGCCTGCGCGCCGTAGCCGGCGGAGGACGTTACGACACGCTGGTAGGCGCCCTTTCCAACAACGCAGTGGACATGCCGGCAACCGGCTTTGCCATGGGGGATGCCGTCATCACCCACCTTATTGAACAGACGCCCCATGCCAGGGCGCTGAAAGATGCGGCGCTGGCCTCCGCAGGCTGCGACATCTTCATGGTTCAGGCGTCTGAAAGCCGCCGCGCGGAAGTTCTTGCCATCGCCTCCGCCCTCCGGGACCAGGGATACAGTGTGGACCTTCCCCTCACGCTCACCAAAGTCAACGGACAGCTTCAGAAGGCCGTCAAATCCGGCGCCCGCGCGGCCTTGATCGTGGGAGATGAATTCCCGGTCATGGAACTTCGCGACCTGGGCGCGCGCACCTCATCCCCCGTCGCCATGGACGACCTGTTTGACGCCGTGGCTTCACTCACCGGAAGCAATTGACACCGTTCTTTCCCCTTCTTCCATTTTCAATAAAGATGAACTCATACCGCACTCATACCTGCAGCGAATTGCGCGCTGCGAACATCGGCAAGCCGACCACCCTCATCGGCTGGGTAGATTCCGTCCGGGACCATGGCGGCGTCATATTTATCGACTTGCGCGACCGCTCCGGCATCACGCAGGTAGTCTTTCACCCGGAAGTCAATCAGGATGTGGCGAAAGCCTCCCAGCAGCTCCGCTCCGAAGACATGATCCAGATTTCCGGCACCGTGGCCGCCCGCCTGAAAACGGATACGGTGGACACGACCAATGCGGACCTCCCCACCGGGGAAATCGAAGTCTCCGCAGACACCCTGAACGTCATCAACAAGGCTGACGTGCTCCCCTTCCAGCTGGATCGGGCCCTCTCCAACGAAGACCTGCGCCTCAAATACCGCTTTCTGGACCTGCGCCGCCCGGCCATGGCCCGCAACATGCAGATCCGCCACCGCGTCACCAAAGCCACGCGCGACTATCTGGACGAGCACGGCTTTCTGGAAATTGAAACGCCCATCCTCTCCAAATCCACGCCGGAAGGCGCACGGGACTTCCTGGTGCCCTCCCGCCTGGCGCCCGGCAAATTCTACGCGCTGCCCCAGGCCCCGCAGCAATACAAGCAGCTGCTCATGGTAGCCGGCATGGAACGCTATTTCCAAATTGCCCGCTGCTTCCGTGACGAAGACCTGCGCGCGGACCGCCAGCCGGAATTCACCCAGGTGGACATTGAAGCTTCCTTCATCACGCCGGAAGACATCTACAACCTGGTGGAAGGCCTGCTCAAACGCGTGTACAAGGAATCCCTGGGCGTGGACATTCCCACCCCCTTCCCCCGCATGACCTGGAAGGAAGCAATGGATCAGTACGGTTCCGACAAGCCGGAACGCCGCTTCGGCATGAAGCTGACGGACGTCTCCTCCATCTTTGAAAACAGCGGCTTCAAGGTATTCGCCTCCGCCGTAAGCAACGGCGGCGTGGTCAAGGCCATCAACGCCAAGGGATTCGGTTCCGCCTCCGTTGGCCAGATTGACGCCCTGACGAAAACTGCCGTGGAAGCCGGAGCCAAAGGCCTGGCCTACATCAAGGTGCGCGAGGAAGACTGGAGAAGCCCCATCTCCAAATTCCTTTCCGACGAAGAAAAGCAAAAACTCACGGAAGCCCTGGACATCGAAACAGGAGACCTCGTTCTCTTTGCCGCCGGCCCGTGGGAACCCTCCTGCGATATCCTGGGCCGCGTGCGCCTGCAATGCGCCGAATTCATGGAACTGCTCAAGGACAACAAGGAACGCGACTTTCTGTGGGTTATTGAATTCCCGCTGGTGGGCTGGAATGAGGAAGAGCAGCGCTGGGTCGCCATCCACCACCCCTTTACCCGCCCCGTCAAGGAAGACGAACAAAAACTGCTCAGCGGGGAACTCTCCGCAGACCTTCGCGCGCAGGCCTACGACGTGGTGCTCAACGGCACGGAGCTGGGAGGCGGTTCCATCCGCATCCATGAACGCGACTTGCAGTCCGCCATGTTCAAGGCGCTCGGCATCACGGAAGAACAGGCCCGCGAACAATTCGGCCACATTCTGGACGCTTTCAGCTTCGGCGCTCCGCCCCACGGCGGCCTTGCGCTGGGCCTTGACCGCCTGGTCATGATGATTTGCAACGCGGAATCCATCCGCGAAGTCATCGCATTCCCGAAAAACAACCGGGGAGCGGATCTGATGAGCGACTCCCCCGCCGCCGCGGAAGACCGTCAGCTGCGCGACATTCACATTCAGGTGAAACTGCCTGCTAAAAAATAGCCGGATCCCTAACCCCCCCCCGGATGGCAATCATTCCATCCGGGTTTTTTTTTCATGCAGGAAAAACAAAACTCCCTTTCCCGGCAGGTAGCGCACCATTCCTCCTGCGCCTTCGCCTCGCCCGGAATACGGACAACCTTCCCATCGTCAATGACGGCCAAAAAACTCCGGGCCAGGCATGCCGGACATACAGCCGGATTTCCCAACCGGAATGTGGCGTCTTCAGAATAAAACCAGGATAAACTGGTATCTGGGACAATCCGTTTTCCTATCCTTTCAGCACACACTCATCCCGGGATGCCGCGAAAGAGCCGGCGCCGATTTCAATATTCAAAATCCGGCAGGGATGCTGGCGCTGTTCCAAGGCGCAATGCCGCATTCCCTGAATCAGCACCCTCAAATCATCCGCCCGGTCATCCTTCCTCCATCCGGAAATGAGCAGACGGAGGCACTGGACCTTCCCGTCTTCATTCGTCTGGAACCAGATGGCCATGGTCTCATCCGCAGCCATGCGGCCTCCCCTGTCGGCAAGCTTGAACATTCCGGAATCCTCCGAACACTCCATGCTGTCCCAAACCACATCCTTGATACCGCATTCGGCTGAATTCCTGACGGCAATCTTTCCGCCGGGAAACCATCCCATATGAAACAGCAGACATCGCATCAGGTAGGCACGTCTTAGGGCGCAATCCTCCCGATGGGTGCCGAGACCGAGAGATTTCCTGGCTCCGCAGAACTTGCTTCCCCGGTCGATAGTCAGCCGGACCTTATAACTTCCGGATGTATTCTTCCGCAATTCGATTGATCTATAGATGGACATGCAAATATTCATACAATATCCAAAAACTATATATATAAAATCAACCGGGCCTAGAATAAAAATGTTAGAAAATTACACAACTTAATAGAAAACAACATTATCAACAAAATACCGGAATAAAGAAAAATCAAAATATTCCACACCACGAACACTCCTTTCATGAACGGCAATACCGGCCGTTCCCAGAAAAGCTATTCCCCTTCCTGACAAAAAATAATCCTAAGGCATGAAACACCGGCGCCGCATACCCCTCTCCTTTTCAGGAACAACGCAGCTCCCTCCGGCAAAACGCTCAACCTGGGCAGGGGAACTTCATCTTCGGCACTACGAGGAATTTGGCATGGAATTCATTCAATAAAAACTCAACATCATTCCGTCCCCCCCACCAGGCGCCAGCCCCGTTACAGGGAATAAACAGGAGGCAGAAGAACTTCCCAGGCCCTGCTTCAAAACTTCCGCCGTGTCATTTACCGGGGACAGGGGATGCCGGTCCCCCCCTTGCGGCATGCTACGCGGGAGAACTATTTTCCTTTTCCCGGCTTCCCGCCCTTCTCCGCCAGCACCATGCCAAATAAAACGCGGCAGCCCCTCCATTGAGCAGTCCTGCCATAAACAAGACCGGAGCTCCTCGGTTCCATCCCCATGCGGCGCGTATATCCCCGCGGGCCATTTCCGCATACCCTCGCGTCATGCCGCACAACGGGCATTCACGATGCGGCACGGCAACAGAAGCCGCCAGAGAATTCATCCTGTCAGGGCTAATTGCCAGAGCCATGAGGGAGGGCGCCAGCAACAGGCAGGACAGAACAGCCCATACAGGCAGCCATACTTTCCTGACCACCCAGCTATCACGGCATGAACGCCATGAAGAGCGCCCGCCATTCATCGCCGATCTTCCTAAAAAGGTTCAGGAACTACAAATCCTGGGAGCCTGTTCCATCCGCAGGGGACATTCCATCCGCCTCCCCGGACCGCCTCAATGACTCCCTGTTTTCCTGCTCCATCTGCCGAAGCTCCTTTTGAATTTCCAGAGCCTTCTTTTCCACATAATCCTGGTGCTGTTCCATGTAAGTCACGGTAGCGCTGGCCATCCATGCCTGGACAATTCCCGCAACGGCGGACAGGACCAACGCGATAATGGCAACAACCAGAGCCCCTTTGGGCGAACCTTTACTGACAGCCACAATGCTCATGATCAGTGCAATAATGGCAAGCAGCCCCGCAGGAATCAGAGTAATCCAGCCCAGGCACGGGAAAAAACCGATCAATGCCAATACCAGGGCGATAATGCCGAGAACAAGAGCGGCCGTGCAGGAAGGAGAACCGCTGCAGCAGGACGAAGGAGAACAAGAATCAGAAGTATTCATCATGACGTTATTTTATAGGGTTCAGTGAAAATTCCTTTGGGAACCTTCATTCTTTCCCCTTACTGGAAGAAAACTTCCCTGTCAAGATGCAAGCTCTGCCATTCAGGACATCCGGACGTCATTCCGTTCCGCCAGGCATCAGATATCCTTCTTCCCCTTTTATGGCGGCATCAATGAGGATAATCCCATTTCCGGCAGGCCCCGCATAAAAACAGGAACCGGCTCCAATGCGGAGAACCAAAAACAACGCCTGCGTTACTTCCCATGCAGCAGCTCCTTCAACGCCGTCCCCAGCCGCGTGACCTGTCCGGATTCATGCGCAGCCGTTACCGTAATGCGCAACCGGGCCATTCCGCGGGGAACCGTAGGATAACGGATGGCGGGAGCCAGAAAGCCCTGTTCCAGCAGGGCATCCGCCGCAGCCAGGGCAGCATCATTCTCTCCCACCACAACAGGGAAGATGGAAGAAACAGGCCTTCCCGGCATCCCCAGTGCGGCGGACAAACTGTTTGCCAGCACGGAAACACGTCGGCGCAATTCCTTTCCCTCCCCGCTGCAGATCACTTCCACCGCGGCCAGGGCGGCGGCGGCCAAAGCGGGAGGCGGAGCCGTGGAATAAATCAGGGACCGCGCGGAGTTAACCATCACATCCGCCCAGGCGCGGGAACAGGCCACATAGCCCCCGCTCACTCCGGCCGCCTTGCTCAAAGTCCCCATCTGAAAATCTATCCGGGAGGAAACACCCAGCTCTTCCGCCAGTCCGGCCCCGTGTTCTCCCAGCACACCGAATCCGTGAGCTTCATCCACCAGCAGCAACGCGCCGAATTCATCCTTCAGACGCACAATTTCCCGAAGGGGGGCGCGGTCTCCATCCATGCTGAAAACGGATTCGGTCACTACCAGAATCCCGCCGGAAGGATTCGCGTCCCGCAAATGCTGCAGTTTTTTCCTTAATGACTCCATATCGTTATGCAGGAACGTAGACAAACGCGCCCCGGACAAACGCGCCCCGTCAATCAGGCTGGCATGGGACAACTTGTCCATCAGCACCGTATCCTCCCGGTCTGCAATAGAAGCAATCACTCCCAGGGAGGTAGCATAACCGGAGGAAAAACTGACTGCCGCTTCAGTCCCCTTCAAAGCGGCCAGGGCCTCTTCCAGACAGGAATGTTCCCGCCGCGTCCCCGTCACCAGGCGGGATGCCATGGCTCCGGCCCCTTCATCCCGCACCGCACGGGAAAAAGCCTCCGCCAGGGACGGATGGTGGGCCAGCCCCAGATAATCGTTGCTTGCCAGATTGACCACTTTCCGGCCATCCGCCAGACGGGCCATTCCTCCGGGCAGGCATTCCACATCCCGCAGGACGCGCAGCAGCCCCGCAGACTTCAACTCTGACAAAAACCGTTCAGGATTCTTCATAAGCGTTCACTATTCAACAATATTCAACCGTCCACAGCCAGACTCAGCACCACATTATGGCCGCCCATGGAAGCGGCGGATTTGACCAGCATCCGCCCCCCGGCCAACGGCAACTCCTCCGCAGAACAGGCGCCGCCTTCCGGGAAGGTGGCCCAGGGAGGATTGGGAGGCAATACCCCCTCCCTGGCAAAGACCAGCATCAGGGCCAGCTCCAGAATTCCGCTGCCTCCAATGGCATGCCCCGTCCACGGCTTCATCATCCTCAAATCCGGCAGTCCGTCTTTAAAAACCCTTTTCAAAGCAGCCCGTTCGGACACGCTATTCCCCGCCGTGCCGCTGGCATGGGGACAAACGGTCAGAGGAACCGCTCCATCCCGACTTTTCAAAGCAGCCTCCAGCAGGGCGGCTATGCTCTTTCCGTCCTCCGGCATGCCCAGCGGGCTATAGGCATCGGAATTCACCAGATAATCCTTCACATAAATACCTGGATCAGAAGACAATTCCAGGGCTATGGCCGCCCCTCCCTCGGAAATGCACATGCCGTCGGCCAGAGGGCCGTAGGGATCATTCAAACCATTGCGGGAAAGCATGCCGGAGGCCCAGTACGTCCCCAGCAGCTCCCGGCACAAAGGCAAATCCAGACCGATAGCCAGCGCTCTCTTAACAACTCCCTGCCGCATCAGCATGGCGGCCATGCCTACGGCATCCAGGCCGGCGGCACAGCCGCTCGCCAGCACGTGATAAGGCCCGCAAATTCCCAATTCGATGCTGACGCAGGAAGCAAGTTCGCTATGCAGGGAATTGGGAACGGCCAGAATTTTCATGGGCCGCCGTCCCGGCCACGGGCTCAGCCATCCGGAAGCATTCCCGCGGGAACTGCCCACAATCAGGGCGGCATCCCTCAATTCCTTCCTTCCCCATCCGGCATCCTCCACGGCCTGGCGCGCCAACAGCAGCGCCAGCTGGGAGGCAGGGCCGTTCCTGCGGCTGCATAACAATTCCCTGTCTGGAATCCATCCGCTCAATACATCGCCCCAGGGATTACCTTCGCCCCACAATTCGCTCAACGGCTTCAACACTCTGCGCCCTTCCCTTACCCCGGCAAGATGGACTGCCGCCCCCATGCCGAAGCCGGAAGCCAGGCCCAGGCCGCATACCCGCGGTTCCGGGCTTCCAGGACTCTTACCCCTGTCTCTTATACACATCTCCGAGCCCACGAGACCGAGGCTGATCTCG
>OJRB01001109.1_pt1 | contig 13935 bp, 10 predicted proteins | sample 1599061 | NCBI WGS metagenome assembly OJRB01 (sample SAMN03922522, study PRJEB24848) | human gut metagenome | isolation source: stool sample | host: Homo sapiens | place: Germany | collected 2010-02 | reverse complement strand
TACGAGATCAGCCTCGGTCTCGTGGGCTCGGAGATGTGTATAAGAGACAGGTAGTCTGCTGCAGCATCAGCTCGGAAACAAGGATGTGCCACGGATCCGTTGTCCGCCGCCACGGGTAATCCCTCCCTTCGCGCCTGAACCATTCTACCAGCGCGTTCCGGAAAGCATGGATGTTAAAATGGGGGGTGCCGTCAGTCATGCTTTTGTTCAAGAGCCTGGCGCATGGCGGAAATATCCGGCTTGATGCCGAACCAGAGTTCAAAGGAAAGGGCCCCCTGGTGAACCAGCATGGAAAGGCCGTTGGAAACTCTGGCGCCCTGAAAGCGGGCTTCCATCTGGAAGGCATCGTCATGCGTCTGTAAATCATAAACCAGATGGTGGGCGGAAAGCAGTGCAGGGGGGACGGGGGAAGGGTCCGTAGGCTTCAGGCCGAGGGAGGTGGCGTTGACGATCAGGTCCGCTTCCTCCACGGCGGCATTGAAACGGGGCGTATTGTTCTGGTGGGCCGCCAGGCGGTCGGAGGCCCCTTCCAGCCTGTGTTCGTCAATGAAAAAGGAACTCAGCCTGTTTTTAAGCTCCTGAAGCTTTTCTTCCGATCTTCCGGCCAGCGTCAGCCGTTCGCAACGCTGCATGGCGCAGGTGTAGGCCAGGGCAAGCCCGGCCCCGCCGCAGGAGCCCAGAAGGGCCACTTTCAAATCGCGCAAATCCACGGAAAATTCCTCCCGGATGGCGCGGGCGAACCCCGGGCCGTCCGTATTGAATCCGGAGACGGAACCGTCCTGTTGGAAAACAAGAGTATTGACGGAGCCGGTAGCGCGGGAAAGGGCGTCTGTGTCACTGCACAGGGAACAGGCCGCCTGCTTGTGGGGAACCGTAACGTTGGCCCCCGTGAATCCCCTTTTCCTGAGGAGCCGCACCACCTCCCCGAATTCTTCCGGAGCGGCCTGGATGCGGATATACCGGGCGCGAATGCCCGCCGCATCCAGCGCGGCCTGCTGCATGGCGGGGGATTTGGAATGGGCAATGGGAAAACCGATTACGGCCAGTCTGGCGGGAACGGTTTCCCCGGCATCAAACGGATGTTCTTCATCCAGAAGATCGGCCAGGGTATAGTAGGGTTTCATGGAAAATGTGGGAACGGCTTCAGGCGTACGCGCCGGACTATGAATGAAATGCTGCCGGATTTCAAGGCAAACGCCTATCATTCCTTTTCCCGCGCGGCGGTTTCCGTTCGCTTCTTTCCGGAAAGTTCATGCCGGGAGGGGGCCGGAAAACCGTCTTTCCCGGAAAGAATGCCTTCTCCGTAAATTCACCAGGCGGAACCCGGCGGCTGCCGGGTTCCGCCTGGAAAGAGCGGGTATGGAATGATCTGGTTACCGTTTATTCCCCGCAGCCGCCGTCCTTGTATCCGCAGGAGCGGCAGGATTTGCATTTGCCGTCCTGGACATAGGCCAGGGAGTGGCACTGCGGGCAGAGGGAGGCGCCGTTGAGCATCGTTCCTTCCGGAACCTTTCCGGCGGGAATTTCCGGCAGGGCCGGAGTAGCGGGATGCGCCGGAGCGGTGATGATGCGGGGGGGCAGCACGCTTACCGTCGTATCCGGAGCCTGGCCCGGAAGGCTGACGCTGGGGATGGAGAAGACGTCCCGCAGGCGGTAGCCGTTGCTTTCCGGGAAAAGCCACGCCAGAATCTTGGCAATCAGATCCACCACGGAAGCGCAGGAGCGGATTTCCGTGCAGGTGTCCGCCTCCGTGTCGTCCCCCACGCGGCAGAACCCGGAGGGCTCGAAGGAGTAATTGCGGAAACCCTTGACCACTTCCTTGAGAGGCACGCCGAACTGAAGGGCGGTGGAGAGGAGCTTGCAGTAAGCTTCAAACATGCCGGAGGCGAAGGAGCCGACTTGTCCCAGGCGTCCGAAAACTTCCCCGCAGGTGCCGTCCGCATAGACGCCTACCGTCAGGTAGCCCGTCAGCTGGCCGCCTACGGAGAATTTTACGGTCTGGCCCAGACGGCGGCCGGGCAGCTTGCGCTGGCGCGGCTTGGATGCCTCCGCGATGATTTCGTCAATGGCGTCCGATCCGGCATTCACCAGCTGTTCCCAGACGTGGTTGGCCTTGAACATGCGCGTTTCCGGGGTATCCACCACGTAAACGGCATTCGCCTTGGAGCCGGCGCGGAAGATGGCGATGCACTTCACACCCAGCTCGTGGGACATGATGAGGGAATCGTAAATATCCTGCACGCTGGCGGAGACGGGCATGTTGACCGTCTTGGAGCACGCGCCGGAGATGAAGGGCTGGAGGGCGCCCAGCATCAGCACATGGCCGGCGGGGGAAATGGCACGGATGCCGTTGCCGTTGGTGGCAGCGCAGTCAAAGACCGGCAGGTCCTTCTTATTCAGCCACGGTATGGATTCAATATGGGCGGCTCCGTTGACTACGGCGAGTTCATCCGCCGTCAGCACGGCCATGTTGGCCGGGTTGCTGATATAAGCCACTTTTTCCTGAATTTCACTGCGGGATTCCGTTCCGGAGAGCAGGCGGCGCCACGCGAGGCGCACGGGGCCGGCCTGGTCATTGCAGGGGTCCACAATGAGCTGGTTCACGACGTAATCCATATTCCCCTGGAACGCGGAAATCAGGCCGTCCAGGCCCGCCACTTCCAGAGCGGCTTCATTGACGAAGTCTTCCGGGTAACCCAGGGAGCGGAGGCCTTCCAGGGCCAGGCGGTTGAACATCTTCAGGGAGCCTCCGCCCGCCAGCTGCTTCCATTTCACCAGCGTGTAATCCGGCTCAATGGAAGTGGTGCCTTCATCATAGCAGCCCAGCGGGGCGGAAATGGTGCCCGTGGGTGCCATCACGGAAACAAACGCGTTGCGGTGTGCCGTGGCCTTGATCACCTTCGCCCACATGTCGGAAGCGGCTTCCGCCAGCTTGGCCGCAGGGGCGATGCGCTCCCTGTTCATCATGGTGGGGGCCTTGAAGCTCTTGAGGTAGGCATGCAGGGCATAGGAGGCGGTGAGCCCCTGCGCTTCCGGCAGGATCCCTCCGGCATTGGCGATGATGTTCTCAATCAGGTCGTCCAGCGTCTTGGAGTCCTTCTGGGAGGGCAGGGCGCTTGCCAGTTTCTGGGCTGCGTTGTGCAGGCGCAGCACGGCGAGCAGGTCTTTCTTGCTGGCGGGGTATTCCACGTAGGAACCCAGTTCCGCGCCCATTTCCGCGGAGGCCGTCCAGCAGGCCGCCGTCAGGGCGCTGCAAAGCTGGGAGGCAATCCAGCGGCCTTCGTCGGAATCGTAAGGCACGCCCAGGGCCATCAGGGAGCCGCCCACGTTGGCGAAGCCGATGCCCGTGGTGCGGTACTTGTAGGTGCCCTCCGCGATTTCTTCAATCGGGAAGCCGCCGCGTTCCACATTCAGATCCGCGCAGACCATGGCCAGGCGGGCGGCGTGGGTCAGGGCGTCCGCATCAAAAACGGGCTTGCCGTCCTCTCCCTTGATCAGGAAGCGATAGGCGTTGAAGGAGGAAAGGTTGCAGCTCGTATTGTTCAGGAAGACGTATTCCGAGCAGGGATTGGACGTAGTGATGGTGCCGATGGATTTGACGGGATTCCACAGGTTGATCACGTCGTTATTGTGCACGCCGGGTTCCCCGTTGTCCCAGATGGACTGGGCCATGGCTTCCAGAAGTTCCTGGGCGCGGAACGTCTGTTCGATGTGGGCCGGATTCGTGACCCAGCGCGTGTAGGTATTGCCGTTATTGGCGAGCGCCTGCCAGAAATCCCCCTTCAGGGAAACGGAATGGTTCGCGTTCTGGTGGGAAAGCGTTTCCCCGTACAGCAGGGCGTCCATGTGCGGGTCAAAACTGTTCCGGGTGGCCAGGGGAAGGGAAAGAATGACGCGGGCGGCGGCCTTTTCCGCCGGAGTGCCGGCAACCAGCTTGGTCTCCGCAATCTGCTTGAGCTCCACATGCACGTTGTGTTCGCGCAGGATAACCTTGGCGATGTCTTCCTGGCGGTTTTTCGTATTGATGAATTCGAAAATATCCGGGTGGTCGCTGAACATCAGGACCATGCGTGCGGCGCGGCGCGTCTTGCCTCCGGATTTGATGGCTCCGGCCATGCGGTCCCAGCCGCGGTCGAAAGAGATGGGGCCGGAGGAGCGGCCCTTGCCGCTGATGGGCTCCTTAGAGGACCGGAGGGTGGACAGGTTGATGCCTACTCCGGAACCGGACGCGAAAATACGGCCTTCCGTCGTCAGGTGGTCCAGAATATCCTCCATGCTGTCTCCCACTTCCGTCAGGAAGCAGGCGGAACACTGGGGGTATTCATACGTAGACTGGACCATGAAGGTTTTCAGATTGTTCTTGGTCCCTTTGGTATGGTAGGCCTTGTTGCCGTGGCCTGTATAGTTTTCCCTCAGGTCCGGGCGTCCCCAGCGCCACTGCTCCCAGTGGCCGATGTTGAACCAGACGGGGGAGTTGGGCGCCCATATCTGCTGCACCAGCATGGCCTTGATTTCCTCATTGAAAATTTCCGCGTCCTCCAGCGTGGCGAAGTAGCCTTCCTCCCATCCCCATACGGTATAGGTATTGGAAATGCGGTCGTAGATATTGCGGAAGCTGTCTTCATATTCTAGGGAGCCGGGTTCACTGCCGAAAAGGTACTTGTCCGCCGTGATTTTGACGGCGTTGTCATCCCAGTGGGCCGGAGCTTCCAGACCCAGGCGCTCGTAAATGGTCTTGCCGGTTTTCCAATCCATAATGCGGACGTCGCGGCGTGTCCAGTCCACTTCATCATAGGGGTGGACTTCATTGTGTGAAAATCTTCTGGTGAATTTCAAACCGCCCAGCAGGTCTTTCCTCTGGGGGAGGATGATTTCCTGGCCTGTACGCAGTTTGAGTATGGTTTGCGAGTTGTCTGTGATCATTGGATTGCGAAGTAGAAAGGTTTGGGAATAATCCCGTAGGCTTTTGCGCTTCGTCATGGGGCGGCGGCGCGTAGCGTGTGCATTATCTACTGAAAAATAATCCTGATGAAAAGGAAATATTGTACAGTATTTTTTTATATACACTATATATTGTATTATTTGTTCTGTTTTCTAGAAAAAATTCTCCTGTCTTGCGTGATTTTTTCTGTCTTCCGCATGCTTCTTTTTTGTTTGGCGAAGGGGGGGCGGCTGGGCGTTTTGGCTCTCCCCCGGAAACGGGCTTTTCATGAAAAACCCTGGTAATAAGAGTACGTTAAAGGCGCCTGGAAAGCGGAAGAACACGGTCTTTCTGCAAATATGCAACAATGGATGCCGATTGTTGTTAATGAGTTAATTATGCTGGTTTGTGGCGGAAAAGGCCCTCCGATGCCCCTCAGTTGGTTTTTACCTGTCATGTGCCATGGGCCATCTTTCCGCTTCTCCGGCAGAGAGACGTCCAGGCGGAACCCCGGAACCCGCTTCCAAGGGCATGAAGCGACCAATTCCGGAGTTTGGAACGAATGTTTTCCTGCTGCGGGCGTCGCTGGTTCAAAGGAGGGCCGCCCTTGTTTGTTCAGGGAAAAGGGCGGGTACGAAGGGACCTTTCCCCCTCCCCTAAATGGACTTGATGAACGGGCTGCCACGCGTTAATCTAACGGCCATGAGATTGGCTACCCTGATCTGGCTGGCCGGCATTGCATGCTGCGTGCCGGGCATGGCCGCCGAACCCCAGCAGAAGGAACAGACCGCCGCGGAAAAAGCGGACCGCCCCCGCCAGCAGGAGATATCCTTTCAATGCATCGCTCCGGTTCCCGGTTTGCCCGTTCCCATGGATTTGACGCAGGCGGACGGAATCCGGCTGAACGCGCTGGACGTTACTGTTTCCCTGAAGCAGCACCAGGCCTTCCTCATTTACACCTGCGCGCTGGATATCCCCAGGGGAATCAGGGGGAAAACCATTTCCGTAGGCGTGCCGTTCCAGTACGAACCGCCTGATGAACAGGCCAATGCCGCCAGGCAGGAACCCATACGCAGCCTCCCTTTTACGAAAGCGGTGCAGGACGTCGTCACATCCGTGGATGATCTGAAATGTGATTTTTCCCTGGTGGAGGGGCGGCATCTCCAGGCGGACGCTCCCTCCATGTTTCCCATTGCCGGCATAACTCACTGGCTGGTGGCCCAGGTTCCCAACAAGGCGGGAATCCATGTTCTTACCTTCCAGTTCTCCGTTCCTTATACGCAGGACGTTGCCATTACGCCGGAACCGAAGGTCCACATGGGGGAACCGCGCCTGACGCTGCTTACCTCTCCGGTAATGACCTGGACAGGGGGCACCCCCAGGGCGGTGGTCAATGTGTACAGCTCGGAGATGACCAACCAGTCCGTCAAGCTGGATCCCTATGCGGATGCCAAATCCATCGTGACGACGCCCAAAGGCGTTTATACCTGGTCTCTGTTGGGAGCGGACGGCAGGCCCTACGCTCCCTCCTTGGTGCTTACTCCGGGGCCCGGGTGGGTGCTGGACAAGGATGGGCGGATGACCGTCCGCGGAGAAAAGGGCGTCCTGACGGACCAGTATGACGTGACTGCCAGCTCCACCCTGGACAGGGACCCCTACGGGGTTCCATGTTCCCCGGACAATCTGAAAAAAAGTTCCGGTTATTGGGCGGAAAGCGTTTCCGGGGACGGCCAGGGGGAAACCCTGGAAATCAGGCTCAGGAAACCCGGCCGGCTGCTGGGAATCATGCTGGAGACCGGCATTTCCCCGGTGACCGACCCGGAAAAGGATTCGGAAGCCCGGAGGCACCCGAATATTGCCTACTCCATGTTCAGCCGCCCCAAAGGCATTCAGGTAACGCTGAACGGGACTTATACTTTTGACGCCACGCTGCGGGATGACTGGACTCCGCAGATCGTCGTGCCTCCGTATTACAGGCAGCCTGTGCATACCATCAAAATCAGGATTAATTCCATTTATCGCGGAACAGGGACATCGGACACCTACATCGGCATCCTCAAGCCGATTATACAATAAAGAACTTTCCGGGGCTCTTTTTTTCCGGAAGCGGGCGGGCCGTTTTGCGGGGATTCCGTCGGAAGCGGCGGGGCTGGGAAGAAAGATTCCCTTTCAATGGCGGAACAGGGAACTGCCCGTGCGGCCCCTGGGATAACGGCGGAAGGGGAGTGTGAGCAGATACATCAGCGCCAGCGCCGGAACCTGCATCCACAGCAGATACCAGGGCCATGGCCCGAGAAAGTCCAGCACGGACCCTCCGGCGGGAGTGGCCACGGTAAACCCGTAATTGGTTCCCAGGAACATGTTGACGGGATGAATGGCCACCAGGTACGCATTCGCCAGCAAAAAAGCCCACAGGAAGTCCCAGCGCGCCGGCTTCCATTCCAGAGCCAGAGGCAGGTAAAGCGCCGTGATGACTGTCACGCCGTGGGAAAGGAAAAAGGCAAAATACGTCCATGAGGGGAAATCATGGGCCACGGAAGGAGTCACCAGCCCCTGGAGGGTGGCGCACAGCACGCAGTAATAGGCCACGGAGCGCAGCCGCCGGGAGGGTATCCACAGGCTCAGGGCGCACACCACCTGCATGACGGAGCAGAAATGCAGGGGGAGCATCCATGTCCAGTTCTTTTCCGGTTCATCGGCCAGCATGGCGGCCAGGTCGGGAACCAGGCTGAACAGGCAGGCCGCTCCCAGCCAGAAGGTAGTGCGGTTTCTGACGGTTTTCTTGTAGGACTGCCCCAGCTCCAGGATGCAGGCTCCCGCCGCCAGGAGGACGGCCAGGGCCGCCCAGTGGGAAACCCCTGCGAATTCCAGTGGAGGGACGCCATTCATGCAACCTTCACCATAACAGAAAGAAGGGGGAGGGGCAACGCGAAAAGCGGGATGGGTTTCAGGCTTGCAAATTCGCCTTCTCCGGGCATACTTGCCTGCGGATGAAACAGGGCTTGTTCATATTGGTCTGCGGTTTGCTGGCGGCCGGCCTGACCGGGTGCGACGATTCCAGTGAACGGCGCGCCCGTTATGCGGAAAAAAAGCCCGCTCCGCGCCCTCTGGAAAGGACGTTTGACCCTCCCAAAAAAGTCCTCCCTCCTTCAAAACCTAAGAAAAAGGCCCCCGTATGGATGGATTACAAGGGTGAGGACATGCGGCAGCTTACGGAATTATCCGGCCGCAAGGTGCTCCTTGTTTTTTACGCTTCGTGGAGCCGCCCGGCCATGGATTACGTCCAGGCGGTAAAATCTTATGCCGAATCGCAGGACGGCAAGGCGTTTGCCGTGTTGATTGATGCGGATGCCTATCCGGACATAGCTCGCAAATATGGCCTGGAAGCCGTCCCTCTGACGGTTCTGTATCTGGAAGGGATGAAGCTGAAGGATATGGTCGGCGGCATTACTGCGCCGCGCCTGAACGAACTGATTGAGCAGACGATACGGGTGCAATAGAAGGGATGGGCTGCGGCAGCCTCTGCGCGGTGCGGGGGGCGGTTGATCCCCTGTAAATGAACCTTTTGTTTGTTGTGCCTTTTTTGCTCCGTACCTGTAAGGACTTCCCTTTCCTGCGTGGAGAACCGGAGAATTTCCGTTCCTGAAGGTATGGATTTTATGTGAACGCTGAAAAAACGCAGGCAGCAAGCCGGTAAAACCGGAACAGGGAAAGGGCGACATCATTCTCCTGTGTTCCTGTGACGGCCATTCCGCCTGCAACAGCATGCGGAGAGAGACGCTCTTCCTTCATTCGGGAATTGGCAGGAAACGGGGGGATGGCGTTCCTCTTCCTAGAAGGGGCTACTTTTTTTGCCGCATGAAAAAGCCGGTTCACGGGAACGTGAACCGGCGCGGAAAAACGAGTTGATAAATACTGAAAAAATCAGGCTCCCAGGTTGAACGCCTTATGTACTACCCGGGCCGCTTCCTCAATATCGGATTCGTCCACCATCACGGCAATCTTGATTTCCGAGGTGGAAATCATGCCGGTCTTGATGTTGGCATCCGCCAGGGCCTTGAAAGCGGTGGCTCCCACGCCTGAGTGGGAACGCATGCCGATGCCGACCAGGGAAAGCTTGGCCAGCCCCGCTTCCGTTTCCACCTTGACGGTGGAGCCGAGGGCGGCCATGACCGGTTTAAGGGCGGCCTGGGCGCGGCCCAGTTCGTTGGAGGGCATCGTAAAGGACTGGCGGACATAGCCGTCGTGGGCAGTATTGGCCAGAATCATATCCAGGTTGATTTCCGCTTCTGCCAGGGCACCCAGTATCTGGGCCGTGTAGCCGATTTGGTCCGGAATGCCGGTAATGGTGACGCGGGCCTGGTTGCGGTCAATGGAAATGCCTCGGATGACGACGGCTTCCATGGAGGGGGTTTCTTCTTGCACGATTGTACCGGGGTTGTTGTTCATGGAGTTGCGAACTTCAAAGACGACACCGAATTTTTTGGCGAATTCCACGGAACGCGACTGCATCACCTTGGACCCGTTGGAAGCCATTTCCAGCATCTCGTCATATGAAAGGGTTTGTATCTTCTTGGCGTCTTTGACCACGCGGGGGTCACAGGTATAGACGCCGTCCACATCTGTAAAAATCTGGCACACGTCCGCTTTCAGAGCGGCCGCGATGGCGATGGCGGAGAGGTCGGAACCTCCGCGGCCCAGCGTCTGGACCATTCCTTCTTCCGTAACCCCCTGAAAGCCGGCGCAGATAAGGATGTTGCCTTCCTGCAGGTACTTGTTCATCAGCGTCGGGTCAATGCTGTGGATGCGCCCCCGCGTGTGGCTGCCGAAGGTGGTGATTCCGGCCTGCGCCCCCGTAAAGGACATGGCTTTTTCACCCAGTTCATGCAGGGCCATGCAGAGCAGGGCGATGGACTGCTGTTCGCCGGTGGCCATCAGCACGTCAAGTTCACGTTCGCAAGGCGTTTCAGACAATTCTCTGGCAAGCCCGATCAGCTTGTCCGTCACGCCGCTCATGGCGGAAACGACGGCGACCACCTGGTTGCCTTCCCTGGCGGTTTCATGGATGCGGCGCGCTACATTGCGGATGCGGTCAATGGTGCCGACGGAGCTGCCCCCGAATTTTTGAACGATAAGAGCCATGTAACAGGATGATATGTAGGTTAGGATTGAGGAAGAAGATGTTCTATACGCAGGACGCGGGGCTCCGCCGCCACGCAGGAAATGCGGGTTATTTCCTCCAGAGCCTTCTGGAGCTGGCCCCACGGGCAGGAATGGAGGATGAAAACGAGGTCGTTCCAGGGGGCCCCGCCTTCATCAATATGGCTGGGAGCGGAAGAGGTGGCGGAAATGCCGATGCCGAAGGTGGCCAGAATGCGGGCTATTTCCGCAATGACTCCCGGCTGGTCCGCTACCTGGAAGCGGACGTAATACGGAGTGACCGTATCATTGATATGCATGATCCCGCAGGCCTTGGCATAGGGATTGAAGCCCGTATGGTATTCCGGATAGCGGCTTTCGCGCATGGCGGTGATGATGTCGCTGATGACGGCGGAAGCGGTGGGGTTCTTGCCCGCTCCGCGGCCGTAAAATAGCGTTTCCCCCACAATGTCCCCGTTGACGGAAATGGCGTTGAACACGCCGTTCACGGAAGCCAGGATATGCCAGTCATGGACAAAACAGGGCTGGACACGCAGTTCCAGAGCGTCTTCCTGCCCCTCATGGTAGCGGATGACGACAAGGAGCTTGATGGTATAGCCCAGTTTTTTGGCAAATTCGAAATCCCGGCTGGTGATATTTTCAATGCCTCTGACGTAAATTTTATCCGGGGAAATGGTTGTTCCGTAGGCCAGCATCGCCAGGATGAGCGCCTTATGGGCGGCGTCCCAGCCGTTGACGTCCAGGGAGGGGTCTTCTTCCGCGAAGCCCAGCTTCTGGGCCTGGGCCAGGGCGTCCGCGTAATCGGCCCCGTGTTCCCCCATGGCGGAGAGAATATAGTTGGACGTTCCGTTGATAATTCCCACAATGGAATTGATGTGGTTGCAAATCAGGGAATTCTGCAAGCTCTGGATAATGGGGATGCCGCCGCCGGCGGACGCTTCGAAATAAATAGGGGTGCCCATTTCCGCGGAAAGCTTGAAAATCTCCGCTCCGTACTCGGCCAGAAGAGCCTTGTTCCCCGTAACGACGGGCTTGCCGGCACGGAGGGCCAGCGTCACCAGGTCGTAAGCCTGGCGCGTTCCGCCAATCAGCTCAATAATGATGTCTATCTCCGGGTCGTTTACCAAATCCTGCCAATCATCCGTCAGCAGTTCCCGGGGAACGACGGTTTCCCTGGGCTTTTCCAGGTTGCGCACGGCGATGCGCTTGAGCCTGAAAGGAATCTTGCTCCGGGCTTCCAGAAGGGCGTGATTGCGGCACAGCGTTTCATAAACGCCGGAACCGACCGTTCCCAGCCCGGCAAGCCCAAGTTGTATAGGTTTTTCCGTCATTCCTGCCGGGGGATTATGCAAAAAAATCCCTGTAACGCAAGAGCTTTTACCGTTCCGGGATGCCGTGTGTGCGATGCTCATGGAATACCCTTCTTTCCGGCATTTCCCTCCACCCCCGCATGTTCCATGCGCGGCAGGACGATTGCTGGATTTTCAAGAATCTGTGCGGATGATGGGGGAATGGCGTTCAAGCTTGCTCCGGGAGAGGATGAATCCTGAAAAAAGGCAACAAAAAACCCTCCTTGAAGGAGGGTTGGATTGGCAGCCCCACCAGGACTCGAACCTAGAAATACTGAACCAAAATCAGGTGTGTTACCAATTACACTATGGGGCTGTCTGCTCAGGCGTTTCTGCCGTTGCGGGGCGTAGTAAACCACACGGGGCGCAGTCTGGCAAGAGAAAAATGCCCTGTCTCCCTTGTTTGAAGGTCAATGCCCCGGCTTGATGATGCGTGTATAGCTCAACCGTTTGAACATCAGCATGGGTATGGCTACTCCGATAACCAGGGAAAAGATGATGAAGAAGGCGGTGATGCCGTTTTTGCAGATGTCCACAATCAGACGGTTCATGACGGCCGCGTCCTGGTTCTCCTGCATGAACTGCATCAGGGCCAGGATGGTCTTATAGGCGTACACGCCGGGAATCATGGGCAGGAGGGAAGGGAAAGCGAATATTTCCGCCGGGCACTTCACCAGCTTGGCCGTCATGACGCCCAGCATGCCTATGGTGAAGGCGGCAATGAAGGTGGCGCTGGAAATGTCAATGGTCCAGGAGTGCAGCATGTAAAAGCGGAAAGCGTGGCCGACGGCCGCCAGAACGGCGGAAACGGCAATGGCGCGCCTGGGCGGATTGGAGATGACGGCAAATCCCGTGGCGGCAATGGCGGCCATCAGCCCGTCCAGAAGGATGGAGGAAATAAGATCCGGATTCATAAGCTGTTTACCCCTACGATGAGCATGGTTGCGGAGAGGCCGATGGCGATGCAGGCAATCATCATGATGGAATGGATGCCGCGGGAGATGCCCATCAGGATGTGGCCGTGCATCAGGTCCATGATGGAGTTGATCATCTGGACGCCGGGCACCAGGAACAGGACGCTGGCTGCCAGGGCGATCTGCGGCGTGGAGCCTATCTGGAAAAGGACGGCGCACGCGGCTGCCATGGAAGCGGTGAAGGCAGAAAGGATGATGACCCCCAGCGGGTTGTATTTCAACCGGGTAAGCTGCTGCTTGGCCAGAAAGCCCAGCATGGTGGCGGCGAACACGGTCAGCATGGCCCACAGGTCTCCGTTAAACAGGCGGCAGAAGGCGGCGTTGCCCACGCTGACCAGGAGCAGGTCCGTCCAGCGGGAAAATCTTTTGGTGCGCACCATGGAGCGGAATGCCTGTTCCATTTCCGCAATGCTGACGTTGTTGTCCACCGGGAGCCAGCTCAATTCACTGAGCTGCTGGATCAGGTTCAGGTTGAACGCCAGGGGTTTCAGTTTCCGGACGGAGGTGCGGCGCAGCGTCTCGTCATCCTTGCAGATCAGGCTCATGGTGATATTGCGCTGGAAAATGGTCATGTCCGCGCTGTATCCGTACGCGGCGGCAATGCGGGAAATGTTGCGCACGGCGCGGTTGGTGTGCACCCCCGCGCCCATGAGGGTGGTGGCGTATTCCAGCAGGAATTCCGAAAGGGCCTGTATCTGGTCGGTATGCTGCATAAAAGGGAAAGGGGAGGTCAGGGCCGGGATGCCCGTTTTCTGGAGGCGTAATCCTCCTGCTGGTCTTCCCCGGTGACGCCCACGGAGAAATAAGTGCTTTCCGGATGGGAGAAGACGAGGGCGCAGACGGAAGAAACGGGCTGCATCATCCATGTTTCCGTCAGGCTCATGCCCGCTTCCTCCCGGGCGTGGAGCAGGGTGAAGACGGTTTCCTTTTCCTGGTGGTCCGGCTGGCTGGGGTACCCGCAGGCGGGTCGCACGCCGGCCCCTTCCGGAATATTCCACAAAAGGCGCAGCTTGTCATGGGCGATGGCCGCGAAAGCCTCCACCAGGCGGTCCGCCAGAGAGCTGACCAGCAGGGCGCGGTAGGAGTCGTTTCTGGCTTCCCATTCCTTTGCCCAGCGGCGGGAGCCGTGGATGCTGACCGCCATGGCCCCCACGTAATCCCTGACGCCTTCGGGAGCGATGAAGTCCGACAGCGCCAGCCGGGGTTTCCCCTGTTTGTCCTGTTGCTGGCGCTGCGTCAGCAGCGTAGCCAGGGGAATGGTTCTGGATTCATCAGCCCAGACGGTGATGTCGTCATGGCTGGCTGTTGAATTGGCCGGGAAAATGCCTATGACGCCGCGCGCCTGGTAGCGGTTTTCCTTCACGGCCTGTTCCAGCAGGCGGAGGGCGTCCTGGTACAGCGCCGCGGCCGCCTCAGCCTTGGACGGGTCTTTGGTGCGGAACTCCCGGCGGGCGCGGTCCCATGTGCCGTGCAGCTCCCAGGCTGTCTCTTATACACATCTGACGCTGCCGACGATATGCAGTGTGTAGAT
>OJRB01001101.1_pt1 | contig 13993 bp, 12 predicted proteins | sample 1599061 | NCBI WGS metagenome assembly OJRB01 (sample SAMN03922522, study PRJEB24848) | human gut metagenome | isolation source: stool sample | host: Homo sapiens | place: Germany | collected 2010-02 | reverse complement strand
CTCGTGGGCTCGGAGATGTGTATAAGAGACAGCACAGCGGCAGGATGTATAAAAAGCACGCAAACGCCATACCCGTCATCGGTGCGCCGACGGTCGAGAGCGGCGTCGCCCCCGCGATCGACCACGGGATCAGCGGCGCGACGACGACGGCGCTGTTTTCAAGGTTGATGGCAAATTCTTCTTTATCCTTCTGCGACGGCGCGCAGAGCTGGTGTGTCAGGATGATCGTCAACGTCTGGTTGCAGGCGAGAAGGCTCGCCAGAACCGCCGTCAGCAACATTGAGGCATAGGGCGAGGTCCTCTCACTCAGCGCCGTCACGCGCCCACACAGCCCGTCGAGCAGCCCCGTCTTGCGAAAAATGCCGGAATACGCCGACGAGATCATCACGATCAGCGCCACGCGCACCATTGAAATGATGCCGCCGCCGTTGAGCATCGCGCCGACCTCGGCGTCCGACGCCGTGTAGCCTAAGATTGCGGTCTTGAGGATCGTCACCGCGTCCAGATGCCGCAGGAAAATGCACAGCACGACCGCCACTAAAATGCTGACCGACATCGCCTTTTTCACGTTCACGCGTAGGACCGACAGGATCAAAATGAGCACCGCCGGCAGGCACATGACCCAGTGAAGCGTCATCTCGCGCCCGTAGAGCGACCACAGCTCGCCCGCCGCGCCGCTGCCGCTTTTCACCATGCCGAGCGCCGCATAGACGCCGCAGCTCAGAAGAAACGGCACGAGCGCCGTCTTGAGCATGCGCTTGATGTTGTCGTAAACGTTCGTCTTCGTCAGCTCGCTCACGAGCAGCGCGCTCGTCGAGACCGGCGAGCAGCGGTCGCCGAAGTATACGCCCGAAAGCATCGCGCCGCCGAGCAGCACGGGGTCCATGCCCATCGAAATGCCGACGCTCACGCAGATGGTGCCCATCGTCGCCGCCGTGCCGAACGCCGTGCCTGTCAGCATCGAGACGCCGCAATTCAGGAGAAACGTCATCAGCAGCAAGATCTCCGGCCGGATGAGGTCGACGGCGCAGCAGATGATGAACGGCAGCGTGCCGCACGCGCGCCAGAACGCCGTCAGAATGCCGATGAGCGGAAAGACGAGCAGCACGCTTGCCGACGTCTTCACGCCTGAGCAGATCATCTTCCCGAGCTCTTTCCACGAAAAGCCCTGCTTTTTGCCGTACAGCGTGAAGATCACAAGCCCCGCCAGGAGCGCGTAGAGGATATTCGTCCTCAATACGATGCACACGAGCAGCGCAAGGCAAAATAAAACGATCGCAGCCATCCCAATCCTCCCTATCCTTTTTAACACAGTATCGCTATCTTAGCACGCACGGCGGAAAAAGGGAATCTTTTTCCTGCCGTCCGCACCCACTGCCCACAGTATAATTGCCGCCTTCGCGCTTGTAAAACTGTTAAAATTGATATATTCTACAAGAAACAACTGTAAAAGGAGCGTTCCCATGAATTTCCATTCTCTTGACTATTTTCTCGTGCTTGCGCGGGAGAAAAACTTCACCCGCGCCGCTGAAGCGCTGCACATCACGCAGCAGTCGCTCTCGTCCCACATTGCGGGACTTGAAAAGGAGCTCGGCTGCACGCTCGTTGTGCGCCGCACGCCGCTTGAGCTCACCTACGCAGGCCGGACGTTTCTGCGCTATGCCGAATCCATCGGCCAGACGCGCCAGGCCATGGAGCGCGAATTCTGCGACATCTCCGAAAATCAGAAAGGCGAGCTGCGCGTCGGCATCGCCTATACGCGCGGCCGCGCCATCATGCCGCACCTGATCCCCGTCTTTCAGCGCAGATACCCGAATGTCGAGATCACGCTGCTTGAGGGCTCGAACGACGCGATCCAGAAGGCGCTGCTCAGCGGCGGCATTGACCTCGCCATCGCCGGCTTTCCACACCCGCTCCCCGGCGTGGTGCTTGAGGATTACTATCTGGAGCACATCGTGCTGTGCCTGTCCGATGGGCTGCTCGCGCAGTGCGGCATCGACCTTGACACGCACCGCGGCGAGATCGCCGCGGGAAATTTGAGCTCCCTGCGCGGCTGCCCCTTTGTCCTCGGCTCCGCGGAGGACATCGGCGGGCGCATCGGGCGCGGACTTTTGCGCTCCTCGGGCGTCAGCAAAGCGACGTCGGAAAACGTCGAAACGCTGCTCGCGCTCTGCGAGCAGGGCGTCGGCGCATGCTTCTGCCCGGAAAATCTGCTGCACACAGCGCTCTCGCCCGAGCAGCTCGCGCACCTGCACATTCTCCCGCTCTGCCCAGAGGCTTCCTATCCCATCTGCTTTGGGTACTTGAGCCGCTCGTATCCGTGGAGCGTGCTCTCGGAATTCATCCGCATCGCCCGCGAGCAAACTGCATAAGCACCATAAAAACGCCGCCCGTACATTTATTGCACGGACGGCGCTCTTTTTTACTACTTCACCGCGGGCTGCTGCTGGGTGATGCAGTGGATATTGCCGCCGCCGAAGGCGACCTCCTTCGTCTGCACGCCCACGACCTCGCGGTCGGGGAACATTTTCTGCACCTGTTCGATGGCGACTGCGTCGTTTTCGTCGCCGTACTGCGGCAAGATGACCGCGCCGTTGACGATCAAAAAGTTCATATACGACGCGATGCTGACCTCGCCGTCCTCACGCGGGATAGTACCCTCCACGGCGTCGATGGTATCCGCGCCCTCGAGTAAGCACGGCTTTTTCGTCAGGCAGAGCTTGTGAACCTTTAATTTGCGTCCCTTGGCGTCCGTCGCCTCGCTCAGGAATTTGTACGCCGCCTGCGCCTGTTCGTAGAACGGATGGTCCTTGTCCTCCGTCCAGATGCACGCGACCTCGCCGGGCGCGATGAAACACGCGACGTCGTCAATGTGCCCGTTCGTCTCGTCGGGGTCGATGCCGTCCTTGATCCACAGCACCTTCTCGCAGCCGAGGTAGTCGCAAAGCATCTGCTCGATCTCTTCTTTCGACTTGTCGGGGTTGCGGCCCTCGGAGAGCAGGCACATTTCAGTCGTCAGCACTGTGCCCTCTCCGTCGACGTGAATGGAACCGCCCTCGAGCACGAAGCCCTCTGTGCGGTAGCTGTCCACATCCGCGATCTCGCAGATCTTGCGCGCGATCTGATCGTCCTTGTCCCAGGGGAAATACAGCCCGTCGACGAGCCCGCCCCAGGCGTTGAACTCCCAGTCCACCGCGCGAAGACCGCCCTTGTCGTTCACAAGGAACGTCGGCCCGCAGTCGCGCACCCACGCGTCGTCGCTCTCGAGCTCCACGACGCGGATATTTTCGGGGAGCTTGGCGCGCGCGTTCTGATACTGGCGCACGGATGCGCCGACCGTGACCTTTTCAAATCTTGCGATGGCTTTTGCCACGTCAGCAAAGGTCTTCTGCGCGGGCTTGCCGCCGTCGCGCCAGTTGTCGTTTCGCTCGGGCCAGAGCATCCACACGCCCTGCTGGGGCTCAAATTCGGCGGGCATGCGATACCCGTCCTGCTTCGGCGTTGTGCCGATGATTCGTTTTGCCATAGCTTTGTCTCCTTATGATGAAACCATACTTAGCTGCGCGCGTTTTTTCCGCGCAGCGCGATCAGCACCTCGCCGATCGCCACGCTGAGGATCGACCCGATCGTAATGGGCAGAAAGCTCGCAAGCGTCTCTGCGTCAAACGAGAGCGGGACCGCAGTGAAAATGATCGAAATGACGATGAGCACCATCGGCACGTAGGCGATCCATTTGAGCGCCGTGTCAGACCCCGGCACGCGGAACGGGCGCGGCGTCTTCGCATCCTCGCGCCGCAGCTTCAAAAACGCCGGAAACACGGGAAGATAGCTCAAAAGCAGCATCACGAGATTCAGCGCGAAAAAGCTCCAGAAGAGTGACGAATCCGGCGACGCCATCTCGATGAGCACGCCCAAAACACACACGCACGAGGCGACGACGCCCGACGTGACCGCCGCGCCGACGGGCATGTCGTTCTTTGCCCAGCGCTTGGCGAACACCCGCGGCATGTCGTTGTGGTCCGCCGCCAGCGCCGCCGTCGAATTGACGCCCATCGACCACGAGATCATATTGCCGAACAGCGTCACGAGGAACAAAAGCGCCACCACGCCCACGAGCACGCCGCCGCTGCCGCCCAGAATGAGCGACACCGCGTCGATAAGCCCCGAATCCACGCTGATCTCACGCACATCCACTGCCGCGCCGATGCCGAACGCCGAGAAGAGGTAGATGGCCGCGATGACGATGCCGCCGGTCACGATAGACTGCGGGATCTGCTTTTTCGGGTCGCTCATGTTGTTTGCGTACGTGCACACGACCTCAAAGCCCAGGAAATTGAAGATGATGACGGAGATATACGAAAGGCTGTTTAAGTCGAACGACGGCAGAAATGTCCGCGCCGACATGTCGTTGACAAAGCCGTATCGGCTGATATACCACACGCCGAGCCCGCCGACCAGCAGCGCCAGCACGATCTTGATGACAGCGCTCACGTTCAGGATAATGATGCTGTCGCACACGGGATAACACGCGATGAGCGTGACGATCCAGATGAACAGAAGCTCCACGATGAGCGAGCCGAATGTTCCGAGGCTCCGCCTCGTGATGAACGTGATGAGCTCGGGACACATCACCGCGAGCGACGCCATCCACAGTGGAAAGTTGATCCAGTAGTACCACGAGGCACGCGCCGCCCACTTGCCGTTCGGATACGCCGCGTGGATCCAGTCATAGAGCCCGCCGTCTCCCGCGTAGGCTGTGCCGAGCTCGGCGGCGATGAGGCCGTAGGGCAGCAGAAACGCCAATATCATAAAGATCCACCAGAAATACTGGCTGTTGCCGATCGACGCGACCGGCGCCGCTGCCTCGGCGACAAACACCACGCAGATGACCGACAAAATGACGTCTGCGAGCCGGAATTGATTCTTCTCCATGACTTATCTCAGCTCTTTTCCGCTTTCGAAACGCCGCAGTAGGCCTCGACGCAGCCGAGCTTGTCGCAGAGCACTTTGTCAAGCTCCTCTTTCGCCGCCGCGATCTGAAGACCGCTCGGCTCCTTGCGGCAGCGTGTAAAGTAGACAAGAAGGCCGCGCATGGCCGTCAGGCGGTTGCCTGCCTCCTCCCAGCAGAGGGAGGCGTCGCTGTCGGCGACCTCGTCGGTCACGTCCTCGCCGCGCGTCGCGGGCAGGCAGTGCATGAATTTGCAGCCGAGGTTCCCGAGCTGCATCAGCTCGCGGTTGACCTGATAGTCGTGGAAGACGCGCACGCGCTCTTCCTTCGGCATCTCGTTTTCGTAGAGGCCGTACCACACATCGGTATAGATGAAGTCCGCGCCGCGTACGCTCTCGCGGTCATCGGTGACAAGGTAGCTGCCGCCGGAGAGCTCGCAGTTCTTCTTCATGATCTCCTTGTGCTGCTCATTCAGCTGGTGGCCCTGGGGGCCGTACTGGACAAAGTGCATGCCGAGCTTCGTCGTGATAAAGCCGAGCGACGCGCACACCTGCGTCGCGTCGCCCACGAACACGACCTTGCAGTCCTCTAACTTTTTCCCCTGCGGAAGGTTCTCCACGATCGTGCAGAGGTCGCCGATCTCCTGCGTGGGGTGGTTGTAGTCCGACATGCCGTTGATGACGGGGATGGTGCAGCTTTTTGCGAGTTCTTCGATCGTCTTGTGCTCGATGACGCGCGCCATCACGACATCGACAAGCTTTGAGAGTACCTTGCCCGTGTCGCCGATGGTCTCATGCCCGCCGAGCTGGATCATACCGGGGCCTAAATACTGCGCGTGCCCGCCCATCTGGCTCATCGCAGTCTCAAACGAGACGCGCGTGCGCGTAGAGGACTGCTGGAAGATCATGCCAAGCGTCATGTTGCGCATCAGGGGCGGATAGTAGCCCGCCTTAATGGCCTTTTTGATGGCGAGCGACAAGTCGATGATGTCGAGCAGTTCCTGCTTTGTGAATTCATTGGTGTCGATAAAGTCTTTTTTCATACGATTCCTCCGACATTTCAAGTTGCTTTTTGCCGCGGAGGCAGACGCCGCGGCGAATGCTGCGCTTAGTGTCTGCACTTTTTTCCAGTTCATGCGAAAAAAAACTGTGCAACATGACACAAATCACGCCGTATTCCGTCGCTGCTGTGTATTTTACATAGATTTTACAATTCTCCTCTGGCAGTTTTGACATTTGGCGCGTAAACTATTACTTGTTTATAAATAGAGTCTCAAAAAAGAAAAAAGGAAAGATAGAAAATATGGATATTTTCAATGTGCTCACGATGATCGGCGGGCTGTGCCTGTTCCTCTTCGGCATGAACCTGATGGGCCAGGCGCTCGAGCGCCGCGCGGGCGGCAAGCTCCGCTCTCTTCTCGACAAGATGACCGGCAGCGTATTCGCCGGATTTTTAACGGGCCTTGGCATCACGGCCATCATCCAGAGCTCGTCCGCCACCACGGTCATGGTGGTCGGCTTTGTCAACTCAGGCCTGATGACGCTGCGTCAGGCCATCAACGTCATCATGGGCGCCAACGTCGGCACGACCGTCACGGCCTGGCTTTTGAGCCTTGGCGGCATCGACTCCGGCAACTTCTGGATCAAGCTCTTAAAGCCCTCATCCTTCACTCCCGTCCTTGCGCTCATCGGCATCATCTACTACATGTTCTGCAAGGATAACAAGAAAAAGGACACCGGCATGATCCTGCTCGGCTTTGCCACGCTCATGTTCGGCATGGAGACGATGAGCGGCGCGGTCGCGGGCCTCAAGGACGTCCCCGCGTTCACGAATCTCTTTGTTGCCTTTCAGAATCCCCTCCTCGGCGTGCTCGCCGGCGCGCTGCTCACGGCCATCATCCAGTCGAGCTCCGCGTCCGTCGGTATTTTGCAGGCGCTCGCCGTCACGGGTTCTGTGAGCTATGCCGCGGCCATTCCCATCATCATGGGCCAGAACATCGGCACGACCGTCACGGCCATGCTGTCGTCCATCGGCACGAACAAAAACGCCCGCCGCGCCGCGGTCGTTCACCTTCTCTTCAATGTCATCGGCGTTGTCGTGCTGCTGACGGTCTTCTGCATTGTGCGCGCGGCTTTTGCGCCCGCGCTGCTGGATGAATCCGCCACCATGGCGGGCATCGCCGTCACACACTCGGTCTTCAACGTCCTCTGCACCGCCATGCTCCTGCCCGCGGGCGGCCTTCTTGAAAAGCTCGCCTGCCGCATCGTCCCCGACGATCCCCAGACGCAGGGTGAAAAGACGACCGAGCTCGACGAGCGTCTTCTCCCCACCCCGTCCCTCGCCCTTCGCCAGAGCCGCACCGTCGCCCGCGAAATGGCGGACTGCGCCGTGCGCGCGCTGAACAACGCTCTCACCGCCCTTGACCACAACACGCCCGAGCTCGCCCAGAGCATCCGCGACGATGAGGAGCTTTGCGACCACTATGAAGATATCCTCGGCACCTACCTCGTCAAGCTCAGCACGCAGAAAATGGGCCGCGACGAGAGCGAGGAGGCGACCGAGTTACTCAAGACCATCGGCGACTTTGAGCGCATTTCTGACCACGCGGTCAACATTCTCTCCTCCGCTGAGGAGATGGAGCAAAAGGGCCTCACGTTCTCCGGCAGCGCCCTCAACGAGCTCGCCATTCTCACCTCCGCCATCCGCGAGATCCTTTCGCTCTCGCTCAAGTCCTTCTCCTCGCAGGACGTCGCGCTCGCCCAACAGGTCGAGCCGCTCGAGCAGGTCATCGATACGCTCAAAGAGCAGATGCGCACGCGCCACATCCTGCGCATGCAGCAGGGCCATTGCAGCATTGAGGCTGGCTTTGTCCTCTCCGATCTTCTGACCGACCTTGAGCGCACATCCGACCACTGCTCCAACATCGCCGGCTGCGTCATCGACGCCCGTGCGCATAACCTCAACCTGCACGAAACGCTGCGCCAGGCCAAGACTGCCGACGGCAGCTTCCAGCAGACGTACGAATCCTACGTGGAAAAGTACCAGCTTCCTGTTCCGTCGTCAAACGTGTAAAAAGCGGGGCGCTTGCGAGCGCCCCATTTTTGCTATTTTCTTGCTTGTAAAGCGCCCGTTTCCCTGCTATACTACGGTCATTAGGTTATTTCCGCGCAAACTGTCAATTTTGCGCGGTAGGAAAGGATGAATACCATGGACCCGATTTATGAGATCGAATTGCAGGACTGCCCCTACTGCCGCGGCACCGGTACGGTGGAGGATGAGCAGGGCTGGTGCGTTTATGTCACCTGTGTCGACTGCGGCGCGCAGACCGCGCACGCAAGCTACGAGTCCCCCGAGGAACGTCTGGCCGCCGCGCAGCAGGTCGCGCACCTGTGGAACGTCGGCAAGGTTCTGAACCCCGGCGTCGGCGACTGATTCGACTGGAACTGCATAAAAAGGACGGAAGAAAAGCATCTTCCGTCCTTTTTGCTCTCAACCGCCGTTTGAGCGCGCGAAACTCCCCCTCCATTGCGCGTTTTCCTGCAATCGGCTATACTGAACTCATCAAGGACGTCCGCACTTTACAGAAACGGAGTTTTGCCTTTATGAACATCGACATCGGCAGCAAGATCAAAACGCTGCGCCTCTCCAAAAGCATGACGCAGGAGCAGCTTGCAAAAGCCCTCCACGTGAGCGCGCAGGCCGTGAGCAAGTGGGAAAACGGCAGCTCGCTTCCCGATATTCAGCTTTTGCCCGCGCTGTCCGTCACGCTGGGAACGAGCATCGACTCGCTCTTCTCCCTCACGGACGAGAGCCGCTTTGCCCGCATCGACAATATGCTCTGGGACAAGCGCTTTCTCACACAGCAGGAATTTGACGAAGAAGAGCACTTTTTGCAGGAAAAGTGCCGCGAGGAGGAAACGCGCCCGCGCGCGACGCTGCTGCTCGCAGAGCTTTACTGCAAGCGCGCACGGGAATACAACGACCTCGCCTCTCCCCTCGCGCGTCAGGCGCTCGCACTGAATCCCGACTGCAAGGAGGCGCACAACGCCATCTTCGACGCCGAGCACGGCGCTTACCTCGACTGGAACGCGACGAACCACTACCGCACGATCGCCTTCTATCAGGAGTTTCTCGCCGCGCATCCGGAGAACCACAGCGCGCACCTGTGGCTTCTGGACCTTCTCATCGCCGACCGCCGCTGCGCGGAGGCGCGCGAGGTCTTGGACAAAATGCACCGCCTGAAGCCGACCTACAACGACGACTTTTACCTCGGCTGTATCCTTTTGCAGGAGGGGCACACCGACGACGCGCTCGCGCAGTGGGAGGCCATGTGCGCAAAGTATCCCGACACGTGGGAGGTCTACGTTATGCGCGCGAGCGAGCTCGCCAAGCTCGCTCACTACGACGAGGCCATCGCGGACTATGAAAAGGCGATGGCGCTCATGCCGCCCCCGCGCTTTGTCGACCCTGCCGAGGCCATCGCGCAGATCTGTGAGATCCGCGGCGACTACGAAGCGGCCATCACCTGCTATGAAAAGGTCATCGCCATCGAAAAGGCCGACTGGCACGAAACGCAGGGCGAAGCCATCGACGCCCCGCAGCGAAGCATCGCAAGGCTGCGCGAAAAGCTGGCAAGCCGCTGATATCGGGGCGAAAAGGCGCTTGTCAAAATCTTTTGACAAGCAATTTTTCCTCATGTAAAGCAGCTTTGCTCGACAGACTTTCCCGTTTTGGCTACCCTTGGGGCAGATCGAACGAAACGCACAGGAGGCACTTATGGAACTCGGTAATCAGATCAAGGCACATCGCGCCGCGCTCTCGCTTTCGCAGGAGGAGCTGGCGGAAAAGGTCTACGTCACGCGCCAGACCGTTTCCAACTGGGAAACCGGCAAGAGCTACCCCGATATCCACAGCCTGCTCCTGCTCAGCGCCCTCTTCGATGTTTCGCTCGACCAACTCATCAAAGGAGATTTGGAAACCATGAAACAGGAAGTCAATGCCGCCGACGTTAAAGCCATGAACCGCGACGCCATCATTTTCTCCATCCTGCTCGCCGCCACGATCATCCTGCCCGTGCCGCTGCTCAAGTGGTTCGACCTCTACGGTCTCATTCCCGAGCTTTTGATCTGGGGCGCCGCGATGTACTTTGCCCACCGCCTTGAGCGCATCAAGAAGGCAAACAACGTCCAATCCTACAGGGAGATCTTAGCCTTCAGCGAAGGCAAGAGGCTCGACGAGATCGAGCAGAAGGTCGAAGCGGGCAAGCGGCCCTATCAGAAAGTTCTGCTCGCCCTGCTCACCGCCGGGATCACACTGCTTGTCGGCATGGTGCTCAGCTGGCTGCTGCTGTAAGCAAACATCACAAAACCCGCCCCGACGCAAAAGCGTCAGGGCGGGTTTTCCATTTTCAGAAGCAGGTTTCACATATTGAAGCGTCTGCGCGCTTCCTCGCGGAGCGACGGGACGCGGCGCACGATGCGCAGCGGGATGATGAGCCCGATGCAGATGACAAGCACGACGAGCGACCAGCTCGGCTGCCACGCCTCAAGAAAATACCGGTCAAGGCAGTATTCGACACCCATCGCCATCAGGCCCACCGCGCCGATGCACATGGCGATGGAAGAAAGGCGTGAGCGCCTGCCGTCGCGCAGCAGAAAGCTCAGCAGGAATACGACAACGCACGCCCAGCCGAGCATCGGCAGCACGAGCCCGCGGAACCAGCGCCCCCCGTGCAGCGCAACGGAGATGATCCACACGTAAATGCCGATGGCGGCGACGTCCGCCGTCAGGCGGAAGAAGATTGGGATGCCGCGCACGAGCATCGGCAGTGCGAACCAGATCCACAGCATCACTGCCGCGCCCGCGACGTAGAGCGCCCAAGGGTGCTCCGTCGGCAAAATGAGATTCAGCAGCCCGCAACAGAGCGACACGGACGCGAGCATCGCCGTCAGCAGTGCGGCGGCGGCTCTGCGCGATGCTCTCGGCACCTCGGCCGGCTTGGTCGGGAAATAGCGCGGCGCGGTCTCATCCGGCTTCCACGCCGGCGTGCCGCAGAGCGGGCAGCGCTCTGCGCCCTCGTCCAGCTCCACGCCGCATTTGACACAATATGACATCAAATTCCTTCTTTCGATCTGCTATTCATCGGTTGCTCTCTACGCGCACGGGGATTCCCGCGCGCACGAGGAAGCGGAAAAAGTCGCGCTCGGTGTCCGTCTCCGCCTGCGTGCCGGCAAAGGTGATCTCCATCGTGTCGCCATAGCTGATGGACGCGCAGTGGCAGCGCGGCACCGTCGCCTGTCCCAGAATGACCTCCGCCCCGCGGATATGCTCAGCCATTTCGGGCGGCACAGTGAACGCGCCTGGGTTCGTATATGTGCAGGAATAGGGCCTCACGCCGTGCAGGCGGTAATTGAGCGCCATGACGGGATTTTTGAAAACGACCGGAATGAGCCGCAGGAAAAAGTTTTCCGTAAAGCGAACGTTGCCCGTGAACGCCGCCTGCAATTCCTGCCGGTTGATGTGCAGCTTCATAAAATGCCGCACTTGCGAGACGATCTCGGGGAACGTGTAGTCGCCGAGCGCGGGGTCGATATACGGGCGGACGGTGGTAATGAAGTTTCGCAGCGTCTCGCTCGGGAACCAGCCGCGCAGATTGATGGGGATGGCCAGCGCCACGGGGCGCAGGCGGTAGGGCTTTTCGCGCTTCTGCTTTTCCAAAATGACGTAAATGAGCACAGCGGAGAGGTATTCGGTGATCGACGCGCCGTACTTTTTCGACTCCTCGCGCAGCTTCGAGAGCGGCACGAAGCCCATCGTCACATGGAACGTGTAAAACGGCTCGCTTGTGCCGGTATTCTGATACGCCGTCGGCTGGCGGTGGAGGCCCAGTGCGTGGTGTCCTGCGTAGCGGGCATAGGCGTCCTCCATCTCCTCCTCGCGCGGCGGCTCGTTCAAATCAAGCACACCGTTCCCCGCAGGGATATCAACGCCGGTCTGGCGCAGGTATTCGGCCAGCAGCGTGCGGAAGAAGACGATGGCCCCACCGCCGTCGGAAAGCGCGTGGAAGACCTCAATCGAAATGCGGTTGCGGTAATAGTAAAAGCGCACGAGCCAGCCGTTGTCTTCTTTGAAACGCACGGGCTGGCAGGGGTCGGACACGTCCTCTTTCAAAAACGGCCCCGGCGCGCTGTTGTGCTCCAAATAGTACCAGAACGCACCCTTACGGATGCGCACGGCAAAGGTCGGGAAGCGCGGCATGCAGCGGTCGATGGCGCGCTGAAGCGCCGCGGGGTCGACGTCTTTTTCCATCAGAGCGGAAAAGCGGTAGATGGCTGAATACTCCTCCTTTTGCAGCGCGGAGTAGAGCGTGCCCGCGGAGTCGAGCTTATACCATTTGCTGTTGGGCTTGGCCATCCGATGTTCCCTCTTTCCTTCTGCGCGGTCTTGAGAGGTTCATTGTAGCACAAAGCGCGCCGCGCTACAAGAAAGATGCGCTTTTCCTTGGCATTTTTACGAAATTATGATATCATGCTTCCAAAGAATTTTGTTTTTCAGGAGGAGCTATGGAACCCAAACTCCGCATCATCCGCAAAAAGAAGAGCGAGGCCGAGAGCGCGCATCTCGACCCGCTGATGCGTGCGCTCAAGGCGCTGCACAGCGCCGGTGCGCCAGAAAGCATGACCGCCGAAGAGCTTGAGCGTCAGCGCCGCAGTCAGGAGGTCCTCGGCAAGCTGACTGCGCCGATGACGGGCATGGATTACGAGGAATTTGCCCTCTCGGGCATGAGCGCGGCGTGGACGCGGCTCAAGGCCCCCCACGGCAGCCGCCATGCGATTTTATACTGCCACGGCGGCGGCTACACGAGCGGCAACCTCGGCTATTCGCGCGTACTATCGTCCAAGCTCGCGCATGCGACGGGCTACGATGTGCTGAGCTTTGAATACCGCCTCGCGCCCGAGTTCCCCTATCCCGCCGCGGTCGAGGACGCGCTGCGCGCGTGGGACTATCTGATGCTTCAGGGCTACGGCGCGCGCGATATCGTCCTCGCGGGCGACAGCGCGGGCGGCAACCTCGCCCTCGTGCTCTGCAACCGCCTCAAAGCGGCAGGCCGCAAGCTCCCCGGCGCGCTCATCCTGATGTCGCCGTGGACGGACATGACGATGTCCGGCAAATCCTACACCGAGCGTGCGGAGATCGACCCGATGCTCACGCCCGAGTACATCGAAGCCGTGCGCCTCGCCTACGCCGCAGGAAGAGACTACCGTTCGAGCGACCTGTCCCCACTTTTTGCCGACTTCACCGGCTTCCCGCCGACGCTCATCCAGGTCGGCGACCACGAGATCCTGTATTCGGATTCAGAACAACTCTATCAGGCTATGAAGCGCGCAAACGTTCCCTGCCGCCTGCAGGTCAGCGAGGGGATGTGGCATGTGTTTCAGATGTTTCCCATTAGAAAGGCTTCTGTTGCAATAGAAAATATCGCACGGTTCCTTTTGGAACAATAAGTTCCGGTTTTTTCCCACCTGGTGTGGGGGACGCGGATAAGGGAGGGGTATCTCTTTTTCGAAAAGAGATACCCCCTCCCTTGCACCCTCCCAGAGAAAATTCACATTGCAGGCGAGCAGCTCGAAGAGCTGCGGCGCTTGCCGAATCGGATGCCTGCGCGCGGCGTTGCCGCGTTAGCATTGCTATACGATTTGCCTCTGCTCCTACTACCCGCTGCCGCTCTGCCTATCTTGTAGAAGTACGCAGTAATTTCCGTTTACTGCCAGTCCCATCAATGCGGCGAGCGCAGCAATGCCGCATTCGGTACGCAGTCTTCCGCCGAGAAAACGTCACTCGCGCCTCACGATAGTAAGGCGCGGTTGATATCTGTAACGACTTGCAGAAGATTCATGGCGAAGCCATGTACACTGCACCCGATTGCGCAGCGCGTGCAGCCCTTCAAGCTGCAAACCCGCAATGGCGGGGTCAAGGGGCAGAGCCCCTTGCGTTCTCTTGGGGGTCCAAGGGGGATATTCTCTCACGTGAGAGAATATCCCCCTT
>OJRB01001075.1_pt1 | contig 14163 bp, 10 predicted proteins | sample 1599061 | NCBI WGS metagenome assembly OJRB01 (sample SAMN03922522, study PRJEB24848) | human gut metagenome | isolation source: stool sample | host: Homo sapiens | place: Germany | collected 2010-02 | reverse complement strand
GATCTACACACTGCATATCGTCGGCAGCGTCAGATGTGTATAAGAGACAGCCACTGGATGCCAGTCAGCTCGTCGTAGAGCTTCTGAGACAGCGCACCGATCTTGTTGTCGTTGACCTTGTAGTCTCTGTCGCCCCAGCTCAGCTCGCCGATCGGGGAGATGACGGCGGCGGTGCCGATGCACCACGCCTCCTCCAGCGCGCCGGACGCCGCGGCGTCAAAGAGCTCGTCCACGCTCAGCAGACGCTCCTCGACGGGCACGCCCCAGCTCTTTAAGAGCTCAATGGCGGACTTGCGCGTCACGCCGCGCAGGATGGAGCCGGTCAGCGCGGGGGTGACGACGGTGCCATTGATCTTGAACATGACGTTCATGCCGCCGCCTTCTTCGACGTACTTGCGCTCCACGCCGTCGAGCCACAGGACTTGAGAGAAGCCCTTTTCGATGGCGCGGTCGCCCGCGCGGTTGGCCGCGCCGTAGTTGCCGCCGCACTTGGCCTCGCCCGTGCCGCCGCGCACCGCGCGGACGTCCTCGGTCTCGACCATGATGGGAACGGGCTGTAAGCCGTTTTTGAAGTAGCTGCCGGAGGGGGAGAGAATGACGGCAAACGTGGCCTCATGCACGCCGTGCAGGGCAAGCGTCGGGTCAGTGCCGTACAGGAACGGACGGATGTAGAGGGACGTGCCGGGATCGCTCGGGACCCAGTTCTCGTCGACCTTGACGACGGTCTTGATGGCCTGCAGCGCATCGTCGGGATCAAGCTGGGGCAGGCCCAGACGCTCGCAGGAGCGGTTCAGACGGGCGACGTTCTCCCAGGGGCGGAAGAGCTGCACGCCGCCGTCAGGACGGCGGTAAGCCTTCATGCCCTCGAAGACCTCGGTGCCATAGTGCAGGACGCTCGCGGCCGGGGACATCGTGATGGGGCCGTAGGGCACGACGCGCGCGTCATGCCAACCCTTGCCGGCGCTGTAGTCCATCAGGAACATATGATCGGTGAACACGGTGCCGAAGCCGAGCTGGTCGGACGGGGGCAGCGTGCCGGGATGGGTAGTCTTAGTGATCGTGATATTCATAAGGATGACCTCCTGTCGAAATTTGTTTACTCTTTAGATTTCCTTGAGATGCTCCATGTTGTGGCGGATGCCCTCGCAGCAGGCGTGGAAGGTAGCCTTCTCGTCGGCGGTCAGCGGCAGCTCGACGACCTGCTCGACGCCGTTTTCACCGATGACGCAGGGAACACCCGCGAACAGGCCCTCTTCGCCGTACTCGCCGCACAGCTCCATGCTGGCGGGCAGGATGACCTTTTCATCGTGCAGCACGGCGTAGGCCATGCGCGCGGCGGTGGTGGCGATGCCATACTCGGTGCAGAACTTGCCGGAGAACGTGACCCAGCCGCCGTTGATGGACTCCTTCTGCAGCGCGTCGCGGTCGAAGCGGAAGCGCTCGTCGGTCTTGGCCCACTCATCCAGCGGCACGCCGCGGAAGCTGACGCAGGACCAGGGCGCGAACTGCTGGTTGCCGTGCTCGCCCATCATGTAGCAGGTGATGGACTTGTGGTCAAGGCCGGTCTGGCGCGCCAGCGCGCTCAGAAGACGGGAGGTGTCGAGGCCCGTGCCGGTGCCGAACACGCGGCCGCGGGGCAGGCCCAGATGCAGTGCCAGCTCGCGCGTGACGATGTCGCAGGGGTTGGTGATGTTGATGAGCACGCCGTCAAAGCCGCTGGCCTTGATCTTTTCCGCGTAGCCGCGCACAGCGGGGATGGTGAAGTCCATCTCGGTCACGCGGTCATGCGTGCCGCGCAGCAGGTCGATCTTGCCGACGCTGTTGACGATGACGTCGCACACGCCAAGGTCGGAGAAGTCGCCGCCGCGCACCGTCACGCGGTGGGGCATGTACGCGACTGCGTCGCGCAGATCCTGCACTTCGCTTGCGAGCTTCTGCTCGTTCTGGTCGACGAGCACCAGCTCGTCCGCGATGCCCTGGATCGCCAGAGCGTAAGCCTCATGTGCGCCGACATGACCCATGCCGACCACGCCGAGAACTCTTTTCTTTGCCATAAGAATACTTCCTTTCTCAAAACGGTGTGCCCGTCAATATAAACTGAATGATGAGGGATGCGAGCGGCTCTTACGCGCCGAAGTTGGGGAAGAGCACGCAGGTATAAAGCATGGCGAGGACCATGTACAAAACAAGGATGATGGCGAAGGCCTTGAAGGTCTTCTTCATGACTTCGCTCTCGTTGCCGACCTGGTCGACCGTCGCGCAGGCGGCGACCGTGTTGTTCGGGCAGATCAGGTTGCCGAGCGAAGCGCCCGCGTTCTGACCGGCGAAGATGGTGATGGGGTTCATGCCGAGCGAGGCCGCAGCGTCGATGTGCATCTGAGCGAACATGATGTTGGAGCCAAGGCCCGTGCCGGTGATGAACGCACCGCTCGAACCGATGAGGACGGCAGCCGCGGGATAGAAGCGGCCGACGACGGCGGCGATATCAGAGGCGAGGAGGCTCATCATGCCTGTGGAGGAGGACTGCATGATGTAGGCGACGATAAGGAGGCTGCCCATCGTGACGAGAACCGGCAGCACGCCGCTCGCAGTGCGCTTGCAGACCTCTTTGTAGGTCTTGAAGTTCACGCCCAGCGTGAGCGCGCCGAGGATGCCGCACACAAGAATGACAAGGTCGACCCAGAAGATGTAGCCGAACGTGCACATGATGGCAAAGCCGTTTTCAACGACGGCGGGGAAGCCGTAGCGGATGAGCGGGAGCAGCACGAGCATGTAGACGTAAGGCGACATGGCCTTGAACGAGCTGTACTTGCGCTGATGGTTGGCGCTTTCATTGCGGAATTCGTCCGGAGTCTTCACGCCGACGAGCTTGACATACGCAACGGAGAGAAGGATGGAGATGAGGCCTGTGCCCATGGAGGTGACCTCTGCGCCGACGAAGTTGGAGAGGAGGAACATCGTCAGGCACGTGCTCACACCCGCGAAAGTGAGGTAGGGGAGAATGCCCTTGTAGCCCTTTTTGCCGAACGCCATGCCGATCATGATGAACGGGATGACGAGCACGCCGAACATGTGGAAGCGGCCGGCCATCGCGGCGTTCTGCGCGACGGTGGCAAGGCCCGCGTCAACGAGGGCCGCACCGCCGTTGATGGTCGTCAGGCCCGCACCGCCGAACGAGGCGGGCGTTGCGTCGCCGAGTAGCGCAATGGCGATGGAGGTGGTGGGGTTAAAGCCGAGGGCCACGAGGAACGGGGCGGCGATGGCGGCGGGAGCGCCCGCGCCCGCCGCGCCCTCAAGGAAGATCGGCAGCATCATGCCGATGATGACGACCTGCACGCGGCGGTCGTCGCTGATCTGCGCAATGGTGGCTTTCACATCCTCGATGGCGCCGGTCTCGCGCAGCAGGTTCAAAATGGTGAACGCGCCGAAGACCATCAGCACGATCTTGAGGCCTTCCTTGATGCCCTTCCAGACCAGAGGGTCGAGCACCTTGATGTTTTCAGCGAACGTGAGACCGTCGAGGTTAAAATAGGTAAAGGCAAGGATAAGCGTCCAGAGAAGGGCAACGGGCGAGACGGTTTTTGCGGATTTTTTGAAGCCCAGGATGCCGACAAGCACGACGACAATTGGGCTGAGCGCCATGAGGAAGTTTAAAAAGTCCATTGGAGGGATCTCTCTTTCTGAAAAATGTGGAATGGAGTTCGATCTATTTCCGCTTTTTTCGCCGGCCGAACGAGAAAAAGTGAAAAAGCTAAGAGGAAGAGGCTCCGTCGAATCGACGGAGCCTCTTTCGTGATATCAGTCTCTATCTCGTGCGGAGAATCGGGAGAGAAGTTGAAGTTGCGTCGCGATTCGGACGGGCTGTTCAGTTTTGTTTCTTACCAGTACTGCCAAAGGCAGAATAATAAAGGACGCCAGCAGAATAAGGCTGGCGTCCAGAATAATCATGCTGTTCATATCAGAACAGGAGAAAGCGGCACAGGCGGCCTGTGCGAAGTGAGATGCAGCTGCATTGGCAAAGAACTGAGTCATCAGACATTTCTCCTTTCCTGAAGATGAACGCATCTTAACACACATTTTTTCACCTCGCAAGGGGGAAAAGCGACTGATTATGCAAGATTGGACGAGTACACAAAAAACGGAAATACCCACTTTTCGACATTGTTAAAAAGACATAATGAATCCTAATGGTTCCTTCATGTCATGGAAAGAAGCACTGCATAGGGACTTCCCGTGCGGCCATAGGATGGAGAAAAAGGGGAGGCGTTTTTATGCTGTCGATTGCACTTTATTTGCTTACGCACGCCATGCTGCTCTCGCTCCACCTGTCGGGCGGCTCGTTCCCGCGCCCGCTCTCGGCACAGGAGGAAAAGAAATACGTCGAGCGCATGCTTGCGGGCGACATTGAGGCGCGCAATGTGCTCGTTGAGCACAATCTGCGCCTCGTGGCGCACATCGCAAAAAAATACTACACCCAGTCCGACGAGCAGGACGATCTCATCTCCATCGGCACTATCGGTCTCATCAAGGGCGTTTCGAGCTACCGCCCGGAAAAGGGTACGAGGCTCGCGACCTACGCTGCCAAATGCGTGGAGAATGAAATTTTGATGTACTTTCGCAGTCGGAAGAAATTACAGGGCGAGGTGTCGCTCAACGATTCGCTCGATTCCGACGCCGACGGCGAGTCGCTCTACCTCATGGATGTCGTCGGCGTCGAGGACACGATGTATTTGGACATTCAGGACCGCGACGACTGCCTGCGCGTGCGAAGGCTCGTGCACGAGTGCCTGACCGAGCGGGAGGAAGAGGTCATCATCTCGCGTTACGGCCTCGGCGGCCGGATGCCCCGCACACAGCGCGAGGTCGCCAAAAAGCTCGGCATCTCGAGGAGCTACGTATCGCGCATCGAAAAGCGCGCGCTGCAAAAGCTGGAGGAAGCCCTCGGTGAACGGGAATAAAAAACGCGGGGCGCATTAGCGCCCCGCTTACCATATATGTTGAACGAAAGAATGTTTGAAACAGAATACGTTATTTTAGAGAAGGAATATATTGCTGCAGATATTCCCGCAGCGCTTCATCGCAGACATACACGTAAGTACCATAGATGCCCCTCGTCAACAGGACGGCGTAGGTGTTGAGGACATATTCCCGCAGTTCTTCGTCAGAACCGCCGGTTTTCACTTTGTTGTCGAAGTAGTGCTTTTTGTTGACCTTGATTTTTTGATCGGCGCGGTCATAATACAGGTCCGGTCCGATCACGACGGCTGCGTAGTTCAAGTCCAGACCGACGAGGGAATAAATGCTGCCCATTTCCAGCTTGGCTTCGGGATTGCGGAGCCATTTGCCGGTCTGGCGGTTCCACCAGATCTCTGTTCCATCGAGGACGATGTCGGGATGAGAGGGATCGTTTTTAGAGGTCCATTCCCAGGCGTAGCCGCTGCAAAGACGGCACATGCCGTAGATTTCATCCTTTTCGTTGAGCACACGGAACATATCCTGAAAAGAAGAGAATAGGCCAAAATCATAGTTTTCAAAGGAAATGGGAGTTTCGGCGCGCTGGTACAGAACGTCATAGATATACGGCACATAGCTGCTGCCTGCCCGGATGCGCATTTGCTCGTGCAGTGCCACTGGACGTATACCGCCGTGTTCGACGTCGAGAAGGCGGTTAAAATCCGCTGCGGGAAGATCCATTGGAGTGGAGAGCTGCTTTTTGTCATAGAGAAGCACCTGATAATCCGAATAGGCGAGCAGCCAGTCCAGTTCGTTGTTATCCTTGGGCAGAGCGAGGCGTTCATTGTTTTTGCGAAGAAGGGCTCCGTATGCGCCAAGGTTCTTGTCGCGCCGCAAATGCTGCGCTTCGTCGCAGATGACGATGTCATAGTGCTTCTTGGTGACGTGGATCGGGGCAATGATATCATCCTGATACTTTCCGGGAATACAGCGAAAAACGCTTTTGAGCTCCTCGCGCGTTGCGGGATTGGCATAGACAAGGCATACTTTTTTGTCAGAAAAAGCGGGGTCCTGCTTCAAGTGATAAAACAGAGATGCAGCGACTACAGTTTTGCCGGTTCCGGCGTCGCCCTTAATGAGGATCGGACGGGTATGCTTGGCGTCCCGCTGCTTTTGCGAGTCGCTGCAATGCAGCGCGTTGATCGTGCTCTCAAGCGCTTCCTGCTGCAAAGGGGTCAGGCGAGTGAAGGGAGAGTACTTATATTCGGAAGAATTCAGGATCGTCTTAAATTCCATGTGGCTGACAAGTCCCTTTTCGGCAAGTTTTTGCCAGAGCTGGTCGAATCCTAACTCAAATTCATTCTTGCTATGGTAGAACGTCCGAACACCGGGCTCGGTATTGCGCACGTGGAACTTCTGGTCGATCTCCATGAGCTTGATGAGCATGTTTTCATAGTGCTTGGCCGGCGTTGCCGTGATGTCTATGCCGGTGATCACGTGGATACGGCGGAAATGAAATTGATGACAAAAGTCAGCCTTTTTTCGATGGTCGCCGGTGCGGACCTTTATGTCATTGGTTTCCCCGATGTAGGCGTCCTTGCCGTTTTCCAGAATGTAGAGATAGTGATAGTCATAGGGGAAGATCCAGTCACTGTAGTGCTTGGCGGCAAAGTCATACGTGGTAATTTCAAAGGAGGGAATATGGTCCATCAGGGCACATCCTTTCTTAGTTTGTCGACTCTATTATACAAATTTGCTATCAGTTCAACAAGAGAATATTTCGGCGGGCGGGAATAAAAACGCGGGGCGCAGATGCCTGCGCCCCGCGCCCGCTCAGGGGATGAGCGGAAGAGAGAAAGAGAAGAATATCATCAGAGAATCGTGCCGCCACCGAGCACGGTGTCGCCATCGTACAGCACGACGGCCTGACCCGGCGTGATAGCGCGCTGCGGCTCGTCGAAGACGAGGTGCACGTGCCCGTCCTCGAACACCGTGACTGTCGCCGCCTGCTCGCGCTGGTGGTAGCGCACGCGCGCGGTCGCGCGCAGCTCGCGCGGTGGGACGTCGTAGACGATCCAGTTGAAGTCATTTGCCATCAGCTCACGAGAAAAAAGCGCGTCGTTGCCGCTTAGCACCACGCGGTTTTCTGCCGCGTCGATGCGCTTGACGTAGAGCGGCGCGTCCGCGGCGATGCCGAGGCCCTTGCGCTGGCCGACGGTGTAGTGCACGATGCCCTTGTGTCGGCCGAGTACATGGCCGCTTTCATCGACAAAGTCACCCGCGGGGCAGTCGCGGCCCGTATAGCGCGCGATAAAGCCAGCGTAGTCGCCGTCCGGCACGAAGCAGATGTCCTGACTGTCCGGCTTGTCGGCGTTGTAGAAGCCCTGTTTCTCCGCGATGCGGCGCGTCTCGCTCTTGTGCATCGCGCCGAGCGGCAGGCGCGTGTGCGCCAGCTGATCCTGCGTGAGCGAGTAGAGCACGTAGCTCTGGTCCTTGCTCTCATCGAGCGATTTTTTGAGCAGCCACCGCCCGTTTTCCTGCTCGATGCGCGCATAGTGGCCGGTCACAATGGCGTCGCAGCCTAAAATGCGGGCGCGCTCGTAGAGACGCTCAAACTTCAGGTAGCGGTTGCAGTCGATGCAGGGGTTTGGCGTCGCGCCGCGCTCGTAGGACGAGATGAAGCGGTCGATGACCTGTCCCTTGAAGTCGTCTGAAAAGTTGAAGACATAGTAGGGGATGCCGAGGCGCAGCGCGACGAGACGCGCGTCCTCGACGTCTTCAAGCGAGCAGCAGGTCTTCGTGCGGCTGACGCCGATGTCCTCGTTGTGAAAGAGCTTCATCGTCGCGCCGATGCACTCGCAGCCCTGCTCCTTCATCAAAAATGCGGCGACGCTCGAGTCCACACCACCGCTCATCGCAATGAGTACCTTATCCATATTTCCTCACATCATGCGGCACGCTTTGGCGCAGGGAATGTCCCTGTGAGAAGCGATGCCGCGTTTATCGTTTTGCCTTATTTTGCCGCGTGCTTATAAAGTGAACGGCTTTTTGCCGCTGACGAGGTCCTTCCACAGCGGTGACATGCCGCGCAGGTATTCTACGACTTCGGGCACGGCTTCGAGGATGCGGTCGATTTCCTCGTCGGTGTTCCACTCGCACAGGCTCAGGCGCAGCGAGCCGTGCGCCACGTCATGCGGGCGACCGATGGCCAGCAGCACATGGCTTGGGTCGAGCGAGCCGGATGTGCACGCGCTGCCGGACGACGCGCAGATGCCCTTTGCGTCGAGCAGAAGCAGCAGGCTCTCGCCCTCGACGCCCTCGAAGCAGAAGCTCACGTTGCCGGGCAAGCGATTCACGGGATCGCCGTTGAGCGCGCTGTGCGGGATCTTGGACAGGCCGTCGATCAGGCGGTCGCGCAGGGCGCTGACCCTTTTTGCGTTCTCGTCGAGGTGCGCGCAGGCGTCTTCGAGCGCCGCAGCCATGCCCATGATGGCGGGGATGTTCTCCGTACCCGCGCGCTTGCCGCGCTCCTGCGAGCCGCCCCCGATGAGGTTCGTCAGGAAGACGCCCTGACGGGCGTACAGCACGCCGGTGCCCTTCGGACCGTGGAACTTGTGCGCGGAGAGCGATAGCAGGTCGATGTTCTGCGCCTTGACGTCAATGGGCAGATGCCCCGCGGCCTGCACAGCGTCGGTGTGGAACAGCACGCCCGCCTCGCGACAGACTGCGCCGATCTTGCTGATCGGCAGGATGGAGCCGATCTCGTTGTTGGCGTACATGACGGAAACCAGGCACGTATCCTCGCGGATGGCGTCTTTCACCTGCTGCGCCGTCACGGTGCCGATGGGGCCGACGGGGAGCAGCTCGACGGTGAAGCCCTCTTTTTCGAGCTTTTGGAGCGTGTGCAGCATGGCGTGGTGCTCGAATGCGGTCGAAATGATGTGCTTTTTGCCCTTGCGCTCGCCGAGGCGCGCGGCGGAGATGATGGCCTGATTGTCGGCCTCGCTGCCGCCGGAGGTGAAGTAGATCTCGCGCGGGGAGGCGTTCAGGCACTTGGCGATGCGGTCACGCGCGCTGAGCAGCGCCTCGGCCGCCTGCTGGCCGACGGAGTGCAGGCTCGAGGGGTTGCCGTAGATCGTTTCCATATAGGGGAGCATGGCGTCGATCGCTGCGCGGCTCATCTGGGTCGTCGCGGCGTTATCCGCGTAAATTGTCGTCATTGTGATCTCCTTTGCTGCTAAATCCTATCTTATAAGTATGTTAATATGATACACAGAACAGGCTGCTTTGTCAATGACTTTTAAGCTTCTCCCGTTTGACATCGGGCGTAAAAAAGGAAGAACCGCTCGCAAGAGCGGTTCTTCCTTTTACAATAGGGGGTGGAGGATTTTTGACTTACTTTTCCAGCTGCGTCCAGTCACGCGTCTCGCGCAGCTCGGTCCACTTCTCATACTTGGAGTTCGTCTTGAACTTGTAGTAGTGGCTGTTCGTCGCTTCCTGAACGGCGAGGTAATACCAGGCCTTCGGGTTCGCGTTGTCCGTCCAGACCGTCATGTTCGGGAGGAGATCGTCCTCGGTCTCGGGCTGGCGGTTCAGCACGCGGTTGACGAGCGTCATGGTCTCGGCACGGGTGATGTCGCGCTGGGGGCCGAAGGTGCCGTTGGGATAGCCGGTGATCCAGCCGTTGTTGTAGGCGATGCTGATCTCGTCCTTGGCCCAGTGGTTCGCAATGTCACTGAACTTCGCAGCGGCCTTGTCGCCGTTGTTATCGAAGCGGGCGGCGATGGCGGCGAACTCAGCGCGGGTGATGGCGGCGTTCGGGCGGAACGTGCCGTCGGGATAACCCGTGATGATGCCCATGGAGCTGAGGGTCGAGACCGCGGTGTTGTACCATGCGGTGGCGGCCACGTCGGAGTAGCGGTTGGTCTTCGTGAGGTTCTCGTCGCGGACGTCGTCGGTCAGCAGGCGGAAGAAGATGGTCGCGACCTCGGCGCGGGTGATGTTGTTCTGCGGGCGGACCTCGCCGTTGCCGTAACCGACGATATAGGCGAAGTGATCCGTCGTGTTCAGACCGAGCGCATCGTCGTCCTCGATCTTCACCGTGGGCGGAACGGGCGGATAGTAGGGAACATAGTTGGTGTTCCACTTGGCGTAGAGGGTGATGTTCTTGGTCACGGGAGTAGCAAAGTCGTACTTGGTGGTGAACTTCTCATTGTCAGTGTACCAGCCAGCGAAGGTGTAACCGCTGCGGGTGGGATTGGTGGGCTTGGTAGCCGTTGCACTGGACTTAACGGTCTGAGAAGCAACCGCGCTGCCGCCGTTGGAATTGAAGGTGACGGTAGCCCACTTGGAGGGGTCCTTGTCACCCTTGGTCCAGGAACCATTGAAGGTGACGACCTGATCTTTAACCGTGCCTTCATCCCAACCGGAGAAGGTGTAGAAGAAGCCGTCGCTGCCGGTGACCTGCTTGCCATTGGTGTAGATTTTGTCAACGGCGTCCTTGGCAGCAGCCTCACCGAGGTAAGTCTTGCTGTCGGTGGGAAGCGTCACAGAAGGCTCCGCGCCTTCGGGAACGCCGGTCCATTTGTACTCAACGGTGTACCACTTGGAGGGATCCTTTTCACCCTTGGTCCAAGAACCAGTGAAGGTGACGACCTGACCGTTAACCGTGCCTTCATTCCAACCGGAGAAGGTGTAGAAGTAGCCGTCGCTGCCGGAGAACTGATAGCCATTGGTGTATTTTTTGTCAACGGCGGCCTTGGCAGCGGCCACGCCGAGGTAGGTCTCGGTGTCAGTGGGAAGCGTCACGCCCTCGGGAGCGTCGGCCCAAGTGTACTTCACGCTGTACCACTGGGTATCGTCCTTGACGAAGGAACCGGTGAACTTAACGTCCCTAGCGGGCATGGTAAACGTGTCATTATCGATAACAATGTCATCGGCTACCCATCCGGTGAACCTATAACCGTTGGGTGCAGAAACCGCTGCAACTGTCACGGATTCGTCGCACGTGTGCTGGCTGGAGGCAGGAACGGCGGGGGCACCTGCGGGAACCGTACCGGTGTATTCATAGGTGACGGTGAATGGGGTCTTTTTCCACTGTGCGATCAACTCTAAGTTGCCGCCGCGGATGGTGACGGCATTGCCGGAAGATACCTGGTCATTGTCAGTGTACCCTGTACCGGAGATCTTCCAACCGTGGAATTTGTAGCCGAAGCTGCGTGCCGCTTCAAGAGCCGCCTCGCTAGGAGCCTGTGCAGTGAATTCGCTGTTGCGCAACAAATCGGTGTGGCTAGCGGGAACTTTCTCAGTGAGCTTACCGTTGAGCTCGCCCCACTTATACTCGGCCTGATAGCGCGCGGTATCTTGCTTAACCTCAATAAGGAGGTAATAGGGATAGTATTGGTTGGCCCCTAATAAACTAAAGTCATACAGGTCCTCGTCATTGGGATCGGGTGCTTGCTGAGGATATTTTGAGAAAATACCATTAATTTTATTGTGAGTGAATTTCTCCGCCGGTGCCAAAACGGTGATTGCGGAGGTGTAATTGCCGTCCGTATTGACAGGAGTGCTGGAGTTGTAAGGGGAAACGCCGCATCCATAATGATTTCCGCACACAATGCGGTATTGGGAAACATAGTAGCCTGGGTCAGCAACGACTTGGAAGTTATTATTGACTGCGTTGCCAACAGTGGCTGTTTGGGCTTGGAGAGCTTCCTTTGCAGATAATTGTTCACTAGCATAGAGAACAGTATTGCCCGTGCCTGCGGTGACTTTAATGAGATTAGCAGTTGTGACTTCTGATTTCTTATCAAAGCCCCAGAATACGGGCCACCATGTGGCATAATTCTGACTGGACTTGCGTTCAGCGATGCCATCGAGCGAAACATCCATGACGTTGTCGCGCTCGTCGATCATGGCCTCTTCGCCGGTCGGCTCGTCAAGCGGAATCTCGTCCGCCAGCACGTTCAGCGGCAATAGCGACAGCGTCATCACGAGGACCAGGACCCAGGTGAGAAGGCGCTTGCCAACTTTCTTCTCAGACATAAAAAAATCCTCCTTCTTCTGCCTGTACGGCGCGAAGAAGGGGGGAGATGATCTGCATTTGGCAACCGGCTGCCGTGCGGCGCGAGCGCCGTTTAGGTCCGTGGCTTTGCGACACAGGCTTTCGCCTGCTGTGCCTTTTTCTGTACAGTTGTTCTTCTGCGAGCCGCACAGATATTTGGGTGTGCCAAAATTTTATGTTCACAGTATACCAGATTTGCCCAAAAATGCAAGGCGATTTTCAAAAAATATATAAGATATTAACAGAACTAATAATGCGCAGAAAAAAACGGCGGCAGGAAATACCTGCCGCCGTGATTCGACGAATTGTGATTTTTTACGCCACCGCGGACACGGCGAGCGTGTCGCTCTGCTGGGTGTAGGTCAGAGGGGAGACGCAGCCGGCGAAGGTGGTCTCGTTGATGACGCGCTTGGTGACGGCATAGGTCATGTCGATCTGGTACCAGTTGCCGCTGACGTTGACCTTGTTCCAGGCGTGGTAGCTGCTGCCGGCGTAGCCCTTCGTGAGGGTGCAGGGAATGTCCTGGCTGCGGCACATGGCGGCGAAGAGGGACGCGAGGTCGTAGCAGATGCCCTTGTTGCTGTTCAGGGTGGCAGCGGTGTCGGGGATGTACTTGCTGACCTTGCCGGAGGTGATGTCGTTAGCGAGCTTGGTGTCGTAGGTGTAGTGACCGGCGATGTAGTTGTAGATCACGGTGACCTTGTCCATGTCGGTCTTGGCGTCCTTGCAGAGCGCGGCGGCCTTCTTGCACACATCGTCACCGGAGGTGAACTGCACGTCGGTCGTGGCGATGAGGTAAGGGGCGTAGGCGTTTTCGATCTTGGCGTTGACGCGCTTGCTGGTCACGACGCGGTAGGTCGTGCCGGAGATGTTCTCGCAGAGGGAGATGGTGTAGGTGCCGTCGCCCTGCTCGAGGGAGAAGACGGCGTCCTTGCCGCTCGGGCAGTTTTTGTAAGACGTTTTTTCGTTACCGTACTGGATGCCGACCTTCAATTTGGCATTGGAGGTGTAGTTGACGGTGACGAAACCATACTTGGCATTCGTGGTGTCAATGGTGGTGCCATTGGCAGCGCTGGCGTTCACAACCGTGAACATGGACATGACAATAAGCACTGCGAGCATAGCGCAGGCATGACGAAACAGCCGTTTCATACGGCGATCTCCTTTCGGTAACTGGCTGCCAGCCCTGTTCCCAGGGGTAAGGCCCTATAGCTTTGCGTCGCCGGTTTTCACCGGGTTTGCTATTATCGTTTGAGATGCGGTCGAAGCGGCTGCACCTACTCTTTTTTACGGCTCACACTATATACGCGTTCTTAACGTTTGTCAACAGATCATTTGCGCTTTTTCGACAAAAAAACAGACAAAAAAGAGCGCGAAAACCGCGCTCTTTTTGACGTTTTTGCAATTTTCGGGCAAAATCACACGCTGAGCCAGTCGTCGAGGATAAGACCCTCATTGTGCTTGGTGAGAAAGCCCACGCTCCACTCGCCGCCGAAGGCGATGAGCTTGCGGCCCTTGAAGTCCTCGAGCACGCGGGAGCCCGAGCAGAGCATCAGGTCCTTCACGTCGCACGGGCACTCGCGGATCAGGCGCAGGTGCTCGTAGGGGAGGCCGCTCATGCGCAGGTCGACGCCGTACTCGTTCTTCATGCGGTATTCGAACACGTCGAACTGCAGCGTGCCGACCACGCCGACGACCACGTCCTCAAAGCCGCTGTCGGGGATTTTGAAGATCTGGATGGCGCCCTCCTGCGCGATCTGCTCCACGCCCTTGACGAACTGCTTGCGCTTCATCGTGTCCTTGGGTGAGACGAGCATGAAGTGCTCGGGCTCGAACGTCGGGATGCCGGAGAAACGGAACTTTTTGCCGGGCGTCGTGATCGTGTCGCCAATCGAGAAGATGCCAGGGTCAAACACGCCGATGATGTCGCCCGCGTAGGCCTCGTCGACGATCTCGCGCTCGGCGGCCATCATCGTCTGCGGCTGAGAAAGGCGCATCTTGCGGCCGGACTGGACGTGGAAATACTCGGTGTCGCGCTCAAATTTGCCCGAGCAGATGCGCATGAACGCGAGGCGGTCACGGTGGGCCTTGTTCATATTGGCCTGGATCTTGAAGACGAAAGCCGAGAATTCGGGGGAGTAGACGTC
>OJRB01001070.1_pt1 | contig 14238 bp, 10 predicted proteins | sample 1599061 | NCBI WGS metagenome assembly OJRB01 (sample SAMN03922522, study PRJEB24848) | human gut metagenome | isolation source: stool sample | host: Homo sapiens | place: Germany | collected 2010-02 | reverse complement strand
GCACCTGCCGCTGCGCCTACTGCGAGGCCAAAGCCAGGTAACGGGCTGGCAATTCGGGCTGAAAGCTCCCTTTGAGGAGCTTTTTTTATGTCCGGTGCGGAAAAAACGGTTTTTTGTCAGGGATTTCCCGCGCTGGGGTGTTATTATATAAATGGCAGGGATTTATGGAATAAATTCTGTTGCGTTGCCCTACCCGGAGTTTGGCGCTGGCGGGTATGGCCGTTTATTTTTTGCGTTTTTAGGGCGCGGATATTGCACACTTTCCTTATATTTGTTTAAATGAATGAGTGTATGGAGTTGCAATCCGAGACGATTCTGGATCTGAAGGCGTTCAACCGCCTGTTCGGGGAGTACCAACAACGGTTTATCCGTTTCGCGGGCACTTATGTCTCCGATGCAGCCACGGCCGAGGATATCGTCATGGAGAGCTTTATGGCCGCCTGGGAAAAACGCGACATGCTTTCCGCCTCCGCCTTCCCTCCCTACGCGCTCACGATCGTCAAGAACAAATGCCTGAACCATCTGCGTTCGCAGGGCGTCCGCCTGCGTGCCGCCGAGGATATCCACTCCCACGGTGCGCGCATGCTCCGAACCCGCATCTCGACCCTCGAAGCCTGCAACCCCGAGGAACTGTTCAGCGAGGAGGCGCGGCGGCTGGTGAACGAGACGCTGGACAGACTTCCGGAAAAGACCCGCGCGATCTTTATCCGCAGCCGCTTCGACGGCAAAAGCTATAAGGAGATCGCCGCCGAAATGGGCGTTACGGTCAAGAGCGTCGAGTTCGAAGTCTCGAAGGCGATGAAAATCCTGCGTGTGGTGCTCAAAGATTACCTGGCTTATTTTATTTTCTGGTTTTATATCAATTGATAATCATTCGTTTAACTTGCTTCACCCGGGCTTTCCCTGAAAAAAGTGCGATTTTTTTCAGGGATTTCCCCGGCTGGGGTGTTATCTCTATGTCATGGAAAAAGAATTACTACACCGGTTTTTTGACGGGCGCGCGTCCGTAGAAGAGGAAAAACAAGTCCTCGACTGGATCGACCGTGATCCGGCCAACCGCAGGGAACTGCTTGCCGAGCGCCGTTTGTTCGATTCGATGCTGATGCTGGCCGACCCCGGACGCACGACACGCAAGCCGAAGGTTTTGACCCTGCCGCGCTGGACACGCGAAGTCCTCAAATACGCTGCGGTCATCCTGGTCGTTGCGGGAGCGGGGGGCATCTACGTCTCGCGGATGTATGACAAGTTCCTGTTGACGGGCAATACGATCACCGTCCCGGCAGGCCAGCATATCGACGTGCAGCTGCCCGACGGCACGAAAGTCTGCATGAACGCGCTTTCCGAACTGCATTACCCGACCTTCTTCATCGGGCGCGAGCGTAAGGTGCAGCTCAAGGGCGAAGCGTTTTTCGATGTGTCGCATGACCGGAAGCATCCTTTCGTCGTCGAGACCTATGCCTGCGACGTGGAGGTGCTGGGTACGAAATTCAACGTCAAGGCCCGCTCGGAAGACGGGGAGTTCGTCGCCTCGCTCGTCGAGGGTAAGGTGCGCGTGACGGATCGCTTCAATTCGAACAACCAGGTCGAGCTGCATCCGCGCGAACAGGTGACGCACCTCAACGGACGGCTGATCCTGGGGCGGATACCCGAACACGAAGGGTTCCTGTGGCGCGAGGGGCTGATTGCCTTCCGCGACGCTTCGTTCGGGGATTTGCTCGATGAGTTCGAGAAATATTACGGCGTGAAGATCGAGGTGCGGCGCCAGGATATGCCGACCAACCTTTTCACCGGGAAGATCCGTATCTCCGAGGGTATCGACCATGCCCTGTGGGTTTTGCAGCAGAGCGCCGATTTCCAGTATACGCGCAACGAATTGAAAGACATGATTTATATACACTGACCAACCTAACCTGATTGTAGTACCTAAGCCCAGATTTATGTGAAAAATTGCCCCAGACCTTAGACGAATGACGAGGCGTGCCCCGGACAGCGCCTTTAAACCCCTCCCCCGAGCAGGGCAGGGGATCCGGGAAAAACCAATAACCTAATTAACTGACCAACGTATGAAAATGAAAAACCAAGCGAGAGTTAGGTTTCTCTTGCCTGTTTTGACACTTGTATGCTGCCTTTTCGCGGGCACGGCAAGTGCGCAGTCCGTACCGGTAACCCTCCGGGTTTCGGACGCTCCCCTTGAGCAGGTGCTCAGTGCAATCGAAAAGCAAACCACCTACCTGTTCGTTTACGACAAGAATGTGGACGTAGCGTGCCGCGTGTCGATCGATGTGAAGGACACGCCGCTGAACAATGTGCTCAATACGCTTTTCCAATCTTCCGATATCGCTTATGCCGTCGAGAATACGTCGATCGTACTCTCGCAGAAAGCCCCGGCCGCACAGCCCGGCCAGCCTGTCACCGTGACGGGCAAGGTCGTCGATGCTTCCGGTATGCCGGTGATCGGCGCTGCGGTCATTGTCAAGGGGACTACGATCGGTACGAGTACCGGCGTGGACGGCGATTTCTCGCTGCAAGTTCCCCCCCCCCTCGGCTGACGCCGTATTAGAAATCAATTATTTAGGCTACGAACCGATCGCACAGACCGTAGGCAGCCGCACCAACATCACCTTTACGCTCCGGGAGTCGGCGGTGGATGTGGATGCGGTCGTGGTTACGGCTCTCGGTATCAAACGTTCGGAAAAGGCGCTGTCGTACAACGTGCAGCAGGTCAACTCCGAGGACATCGTGGCCAACAAGGACGTCAACTTCATCAACTCGCTCAGCGGCAAGGTCGCCGGTGTGACGATCAACTCGTCGTCCGGTGGCGTCGGCAGCGCATCGAGGGTCGTCATGCGTGGTCAGAAGTCGATTTCGCAGACTTCGAACGCCCTCTACGTAATCGACGGCGTGCCGATGTTCACGACGGCCCGCGACGGCGGCACGGAGTTCGCCTCGCAGGGTACGACCGATCCCATCGCCGATATCAACCCCGAGGACATCGAGTCGATGTCGGTGCTGAACGGTGCGGCCGCTGCGGCACTCTACGGTTCGGATGCCGCCAACGGTGCCATCGTCGTCACGACCAAGCGCGGCAAGGCGGGCTACACTTCGGTGACCGTATCGAGCAACACCGAGGTGATGTCGCCGTTCGTCCTTCCCGAGTTTCAGAACCGTTACGGTACGGGCGATCTCAATTCGAGCGAAGGTTCGATCGTCCGCAGCTGGGGCAATCGCCTGAACAGCTCCAACTATATGGGGTACAGCCCGCGCGATGACTATTTCCAAACCGGCGTAACGGGTACCGAGAGCGTCTCGCTCTCGACGGGTACCGAGAAGAACCAAACCTATTTCTCGGCCGCGGCGGTCAACTCGCGCGGAGTAATTCCCAACAACGGCTACGACCGTTACAATTTTACGTTCCGCAATACCACCTCGTTCCTCGGTGACAAGCTGAAACTCGACGTGGGTGCCAGCTATGTGATGCAGAAAGACCGCAACATGACCAACCAGGGTACCTACAACAACCCGCTGGTCGGCGCTTACGTCTACCCGCGCGGCAACGACTGGGCCGATATCGAAATGTACGAGCGTTACGATCCCGCCCGCCGCCTCTATACCCAGTACTGGCCCGTAGGCGATGCCGGCATGACGATGCAGAACCCCTATTGGATCAACTACCGCAACCTGCGCGAAAACAACAAAGACCGTTACATGCTGAACGCTGCACTCTCGTACGACGTGCTCGACTGGCTCAATGTTTCCGGCCGTCTCCGCATCGACAACAGCAACAACGACTATACGGAAAAATTCTATGCTTCGACCTTCACGCAGTTGACCGAGGGTTCGAAAAACGGCCTCTACGGCATCACGAAGACCAAGGACAAGCAGGTCTACGGCGACGTGCTGGTCAATATCAACAAGACTTTTGGCGAGGACTGGTCGCTGCAAGCCAATGCCGGTGCTTCGATCTCGGACATGCGCTACGACGCCATGAAGGTGCGCGGCCCGATTCCCGACGGTGAGATCACCGACGAAAAACCTCTGCTGGCCAACGTGTTCAGCGTGCAGAACCTGAGCAACACCTCCAAGACCAAGCGGCTGCAGGAAGGGTGGCGCGAGCAGACCCAGTCGATCTTCGCCTCGGTTGAGATCGGCTTTAAGAACACCTACTTCCTCACGCTGACCGGCCGTAACGACTGGCCTTCGCAGCTGGCCGGCGAGCATTCGGTGAAGAGCTCGTTTTTCTATCCCTCGGTCGGTGCTTCGGTCGTGCTGTCGCAGCTCATCCCCGAGATGCCGAAGAACCTCTCCTACGTCAAACTCCGTGCGTCGTACGCATCGGTGGGTGTGGCTTTCGAGCGTTACCTCGCCAACCCGCGTTACAGCTGGAACGAGAGCGGCCTGAACTGGAGCACCCAGACCCGGTTCCCGATTTACAACCTCAAGCCCGAGCGCACCAAGTCGTTCGAGGTCGGTCTGACGATGCGCTTCCTGCGCCACTTCAACCTCGACTTCACTTACTATAACACCAAGACGCAGGATCAGACCTTCGAGCCGAATATCTCGACCGGTTCGGGTTCCTCCAAACTGACCATTCAGTCGGGTAACGTCCGCAACCGCGGTTTCGAGGTCGCACTGGGTTACAGCAATACGTGGGGCAAATTCTCGTGGGATTCGAACTACACGCTGTCGGCGAACAAGAACAAGATTCTTTCGCTTGCCGACGATGTGGTCAACCCCGAGACCGGCGAGCACTTCTCGGTCGATCAGCTCGATATGGGAGGTCTTGCCGATGCCCGCTTCATCCTTCGTGAGGGCGGTACGCTGGGCGACTTCTATTCGCGCATCGACCTCAAACGCGACAGCAACGGCGCCGTCTATATCAACGAGAAGGGCGAGATCGCTTCCGAGTCGATCACCGACGTCAACAGCTACATCAAGCTGGGTAGCGTGCTTCCCGATGCCAACATGGCATGGCGCAACGACTTCCGCTGGCGTAACTTCAACTTCGGCTTCATGGTTTCGGCCCGCCTGGGCGGCGTGGTATTCTCGCGTACGCAGGCCATGCTCGACTACTACGGTGTTTCCGAGGTTTCGGCCGTAGCGCGCGATGCCGGCGGCGTGATGATCAACGGCGGCGACCTGGTGGATGCCAACAAATGGTACACGGCCATCGGCAGCGGTAACTCCGTTCCGCAGTACTATACCTATTCTGCCACCAACGTGCGCCTGCAGGAGGCTTCGATCGGCTATACGATCCCGAAGAAAAAGCTGGGCGACATCTGCGAAATTACCTTGTCGCTCGTGGGGCGCAACCTGTGGATGATCTACAACAAGGCTCCCTACGATCCCGAGACCGTTGCGACGGTGAACAGCTACTACCAGGGCATCGACTATTTCATGTCGCCTTCGACGCGTAATATCGGGTTCAACCTCAGACTTAAATTCTAATCTGCACGATGACTATGAAATTCAATATATTAAAACCGGCTTTGGCTGCGTTGGTACTTGTCGGTACGGCCTGCACCGCCAACTACCTCGATATAAATACCAATCCTTACGAGCCCTCCGAGGACGACATGCAGACCGACGGCTATATCATCGGCTCGGCGCTGACCTCGCTCGCGAGCACCGTCGTATCGACCGACGTCAATACGGCGCAGTTTACCGATGTGCTGCTGGGCGGCCCCATGGGTGGGTATTATTCCACGACGGGTGGCTTTACCCGTACGATCATGAATTACAATCCGACGGACGACTGGACGAACGTTTTCATGTATAGCGACAGGACGATCCCGGTGCTTTACTCGAACCTGCGCGAGTTGAAGAAGGTGACCGACGACCCCATCGTACTGGCGATCGCCGACATCATCAAGGTGGCCGCCATGCACCGTGTGACCGACGCCTACGGCCCGATCCCCTATTCGATGATCGGCGAGAACGGCCAGATTCAGGTGCCGTACGATTCGCAGGAGAAGGTTTACGACAAGTTTTTCGAAGAGCTGGATGCCGCGATCAAGGTGCTTACCGAGCACCGCACGGATGCTATTTCCGCAAAAGCCGACTATATCTACGGCGGCAGCGCCGAGAAGTGGTGCAAGCTCGCCAATTCGCTCAAACTGCGCCTGGCGATGCGTATCGTCTATGCGAACGAGGCTAAAGCCCGCGAGATGGCCGAATCGGCCGTGAACAGCGAGGTGGGCGTCATCACGTCGAATGCCGACAACGCCAGGCTGACGTCGTTCGGTGCCGACGGCAACCCCATTTACGTGGCAGTCAACTACAACAAGCCCGCAGACTGCATGACGGGCGGCGATACGCATGCCGCAGCCGACATCATCTGCTACATGAACGGTTATTCAGACCCCCGCCGCGAGAAATATTTCACGCAGTCGGAGTGGCCCGGTCAAACCTATGTCGGCATCCGCCGCGGAATCGTGATTCCGCCTCTGGCATCCGTTGGCCGCAAGTACTCCGGCGTCAATATCTCGATCTCCTCGCCCGTCACGTGGATGAATGCTGCCGAGGTGGCTTTCCTGAAGGCCGAGGCGAAGGGTGTCTTCGGGTTCAACATGGGCTCCGGCGAGGCCAAGGACTTCTATGACGAAGGCATCCGCCTCTCGTTCGAGGAGTGGGGTGTGTCGGGTGCCGACACTTACCTGGCCAATACCACGGGCAAACCGCAGCTCTATGCCGATCCTGCCAATTCGAATTCTTATTCGCAGGAGTTGTCCGACATTACCATTGCCTGGGATGCGGGTGCTTCGCTTGCCCAGATGCAGGAGCGCATCATCACGCAGAAGTGGATCGCCAACTGGCAGGTGGGCAACGAGGCATGGGCCGACTACCGCCGCACGGGTTATCCCCGTCTGATGCCTGCCACCGAGGATGGAAACAAGAGCCTCGGGGTCGTCGATTCCGAACTCGGGGCGCGCCGTATGCCTTATCCGGCAGACGAATACACGACCAACAACGTGAACGTCAACAATGCGGTTTCGTCGCTTCTGAAGGGTGCCGACAACATGGCGACCCGTATGTGGTGGGATTGCAACCCCGCGATCAAATAATAACCAACCCGAACGCTAAACGATTATGAAACGAAATATCAAGAAATTTCTGTTCCCGGCCGTAGCCGTTGCAGTCCTCTCTTTTGCGGCGTGCAGCGACTGGACGGAGACCGAAAGCCTCGACATCAACTATCCTACGCTCGAGGAGCAGAATCCCGAGCTCTACAAGCAGTACCTGAAGGCGCTCCGGGATTACAAGGCGGGCGAGCACAAGGTCGTCCTCGTCTCGATGGACAATACTACCTCGGCTCCGGCCCAGCGCAACGAGCACCTGACGACGATGCCCGACAGCGTGGACATCATCTGCCTGATGAATCCCGACAACCTGCATCCGACCCTGGCCGGTGAATTCGCCAAGGTACGCGAGAAGGGCACCCGGGTGATCTACAACATCGACTATAATGCGATCGAGAAACTCTGGGAGAAAGTCCTCGCGGATGAGGAGGCCAACAAACCCGAAGAACCCACGAATCCCAGCACCCCCGAGGCGACCCAGGACGAAGGCGGCGAAGGTGGCGGCGAGGGCGAACCGACCCCCGAGGAGGAGCTGGAGCTCCGTTTCCTGGAGTTCTGCAGGCAGCAGACCGTCAGTCAGCTGAACCTGTGTGCCAAATATGGTTACGACGGTGTCCAGGTGAACTATACCGGCCGTGCCCCGCAGGCTATGCAGGAAGAGGAAAAAGCGCAGTATGCCGCACGCCAGGAGGCGTTCTTCTCGAACGTGAAGACCTGGAACGAGGCCAACTCCGGCAAAGTGCTGGTCTTCCAGGGCAATCCGCAGAACCTCATCGACAAGTCCGTCCTGGGCGAATGCGATTATATCGTCATCCCCGCGCTGACCGCAACTTCGGCCGACAAGATGTCGTTCGCCGTGCTGATGGCCGCCGTGGAAGATGTCCCGACCGACCGGTTCGTCATCGGCGTGACGACCCCGTCGCTCACCGACCTGAGCGATGAGAGCGGTTATTTCTCCGGCTACGAGGCCGACGGCAAGACACGTGTGCGTGCCACCAAGGGTGCTGCCCAGTGGGTCGTAAGCCCGGCGTCGGGCTATGAGAAACTGGGTATCTCCATCGCCAACGCGCAGAACGACTATTTCAACCTGACTTTGGTTTATAAAAACATCCGGGAGGCGGTCGACATCCTGAATCCCGCACCTAAAAACTAATGCGACCTATGAAACTCAACAAGTTAAATATTGCTGTCGCGGCTCTTGCCGCCGTCGCTCTGGCAGGCTGCAAGAACGAGGATCTGTCCAGGCAGCATTACGACAATAAACTTTTCATCTCGGCGACGAATTTCACCGACGAGATGCTTATCAAGGCTGCGAATTCCTCCTATGAGCGCGAAATCACGGCCGGTATCGCCAAGCCCGTCGGGCAGGACATTTCGATCGAGTTCGCCGCGGCTCCCGAACTGTTCGACCACTACCGCCAGGCCTTCTACGACGAGGACGTGAAACTGCTTTCCGAGGAGTTCTACCAGTTCGATGAGACGAAGACCAGGATACAGGCCGGAAGCGTGGCGAGCGTTCCCGTGACGATCAGGTTCGTCGACGTGAACCTGCTGGACAAGAACGAGCGCTATGTGCTGCCCGTGACGATCCGTTCGGTGTCGGGTATCGACGTGCTGCCCAGTGCCCGCAGTGTTTACTATATCTTCAAGGGTGCCGCGCTTATCAACGTCGTGGCCGGTATCGCCGAGAACCGTGCATGGCCCGACTGGAAGGATGCCTCGCCCGTAACCAACATGCGTACCTTCACGCTCGAGGCGCTGATCAACGGCAATGCGTTCAAGAACCAGATCTCCACCATCATGGGTATCGAGGGCAAGTTCCTCGTCCGTATCGGCGATTCGGGCGTGGATCCCAACCAGATACAGGTGGCTTCGTCGAGGAACCTGACCAATTCGGATCTCAAACTCGATGCCGGCCGCTGGTACCATGTGGCCGTGACATTCGAGTCGGGAAACGTGAAAGTATACCTCGACGGTGCGGAGAAGTGCAGCGGCAACGTCGGTACTTCGTCCGTGAATTTCGGCGTAGCCCATTCCGACGAATCGGACGGCAAGCCCCGTTGCTTCTGGATCGGTTACTCGTATGCCAGCGACCGTTATTTCGACGGCCAGATCTCGGAAGTGCGTATCTGGAACAAGGCGCTGACCCCCGAGGAGATCAATGCCCCCGACCATTTCTACCAGGTGGCCGCGGCTTCCGACGGACTGGTGGCCTACTGGAAATTCGACGAGGGAGCCGGCAAGACCATCAAAGACCAGACCTCCTACGGGAACGACCTTACTGTCGAGAAGGAGTTGAAGTGGGTGAATGTATCGCTTCCCGAGCTGGGTAAATAATCTGCTAACCTTTAACCTGAAACGATTATGAACACCAAGAAATATCTGAAATACAGCATCCTTCCGCTTGCGCTGATGTTGGGTGGCCTGGCATTCACGGCCTGCACCGACGACATCGAGGGCGGCAAGCCTGTCGACGAGGGGGCATACGACGCCGTGAAGCGCGTCGACGGCATGTTGCTCGACGTGACGTCGAACAAGAACGAGTCGGTGATCGAACTGCGCTCGGACAAACACCAGACCGAGGTCTTCTTCCGCCTTACGAAAGCGCCGCAGAAGGGTGTCGACGTGAAGATCGAGATGGATCCCGCTTATCTGGAAACCTACAATGCCGAACACGGGACGGAGTTCGAACTCTTCCCCGCGGCCAATGTCGCCATCGACCGCGAGGGCAAGCTGCTGCTGGCCCCGGACGAGATCCGTTCGGTCGGGGTGGGCGTTACCCTGGCCGCAGGCAGCGAATTGCAGGAGGGAACGACCTATCTGCTTCCGCTCAAGGCAACCTCCTCGACCGAGGGTATCACGCTCTCGGAAAAGGCGCAGCATGCGGTCTATCTGGTGAAAGACTTGCGTGCCCAGGGCGACGCTTACAAGGGCCCCGACGCCGTGAGGAACGTGTGCTATTTCGAGGTCAACGACACCAACCCGCTCAATGCGCTGGAGTTCGTGCTCAAGGACAGCGGCAAGCTCTTCTTCGACGACATCATCCTTTTTTCGGCCAATATCAATTACAATGCGGAAACGGGACGGGTCTATGTGCTGAACAACCCCAACGTGCAGTTTCTGCTGGACAACAACGAGCAGTTCCTGCAGCCGTTGCGCAAGCGTGGCATGAAGGTGATCCTCGGTATCCTGGGCAACCACGATGCCGCCGGCGTGGCACAGCTGTCCGATATGGGCTGCCGTGAGTTCGCCAAGGAGCTGGCGGCTTATTGCGACGCCTATAATCTCGACGGCGTCGGTTTCGACGACGAGTATTCGACTTCTCCCGACCTGAGTAATCCCTGGTTTACGCAGTGGTCATACGATGCGGCAGCACGCCTTTGCTACGAAACTAAAAAGGCAATGCCTGATAAAACCGTCATGGTTTACTATCTGGGCGGTATCAATAGTTGGATGCCTTCTGTCGACGGGATCGAACCGGGTATGTTCGTCGACTATGCCGTTGCCGATTATGGCGGAACGGCAGCACCGATGCAGGGCATGACCGTCAAGCAGTGTTCCGGCATGTCGATCGAGCTGAACCGGGGGTCGGGCGATTCGAGCGAATCTACGGCTCGTTCGAAGAAAGAGGCCGGTTATGGTTACTATATGTTCTTCGCACTGGGGCATACCACTTCGCTGGTAAACGATTTCGATGACTATCGGTTCCAGGTGGGCCGGTGCCAGTCCGTTGCCCGGGGCCTCTATGACGAGGAGCTGCTGATGCCCGAGTATTATTACAAAAAGAACGACGCGACACGTTATAAACTGCCTTAATCCGATTGTGTGCTGTACTCCCCGCAGCACGACCGCTGCGGGGATGCAGTTCGATTGAGAACCTAAAACAACGTAGATTTTATGAAAAAGATATTTATAGCCTTTGTAGCGGTGGCCTGCGCGCTCAGCGCCTGTTCCGACGACGATACGGCGGACGACCTTTCCCGGGCCACGATATCCATTACCCCCGATGCCATCCCCGCCGGGCCTGACGGGACGACGACGCAGGTGACCGTAACCAGTTCGGGAGACTGGCGGCTCGCAGGTGTCTGCGACTGGGTGCATCCTTCGGCCGAAGCCGGGAAGAGCGGCGATGTGGTAACCTTCACGATCGATCCGAATACAAGCGAAGAGAGCCGTGAAGCGGCCTTCAAGTTCTTTACGGGATCGGCTGTCGCTCCCCTGAAAATCGTTTCGGAAGCGGGCTATTCGCTGACCCTTCTTTCCGAGGAGAATATGACCGTCGAAGCATTGAGCACCGATATCCAGGTCAAACTGCATACGAACATTCCGGAATTGGCCGTCGCGTTTTCCGACGGCGGCGGGGATTGGGTCACGTATGTCGGGCGCAACGACGTTTTCGGCAACACGGTCTTGAAGTTTACCGTTGCCAAGAACCCGGATTACGATGACCGTTCGACCGTGGTCACGGTCTCGGGCATGGGGCAGTCGGTCGATATTCCGCTGACCCAGAACCGGATATATGCAATCAATATCGAGGATACGGCATTTGAGTTTGACCTTGCGGAGCGTTCTTTCTCCGTTGATGTGAATGCCAATGTAGATTACAAAGTAATGATTAGCGACGATTGGATCACGCAGGTGCCCGAAACCCGTGGGCTGGAAACGAAGACGCTTACATTCCATCTCGGAGCGGCAACTACCAGTCGCGGAGGTAAGATTACGATTGAGGGTGCTGGCATTACCAAAGAGTTGTCCGTTATCCAGAAAGATCCGAATGCGACACTGATTTCGTTTGTCGATAAGGATTTTGTAAAGTGGCTGCAACAACAGGGCTGGATCGTCGCATTGGGGTCTACTTCCGGAATCATTACGGAGAAAGGGTTGGCCGCCACCGAGTTGTCATATAACCCCAGCTATGGTACCCAATGGACATCGCTGGAGGGGATCGAAAACTTCACGAACCTGGAAAAGATCAATGTCATGAGTAATGATCTAAGTGAAATAGACCTTTCCGGTTTGACGAAGGTGAAAGAACTGAAGTGCACCCGGAATTTTAGGTTGGCCTTGATTAATCTTGGGGACAATCCGATCGAATCGTTGTCTCCGCTGGGAACCTATTATTCGGATGCCGAGAAGTTTACGATGATCGGTAACAAGTTGGTATCGCTGGATCTGACAGTAGCCTCCTACTATGTTTGGTATGACGGGATAACCTCGATAGACGTGTCGGGTTGTCCGGCACTCCAGACTCTTAAATGCGATCGCGGGGAGAGGGTGAAGTCGCTCTATCTCAAGAAAGGGCAGGATATTCCGCACCTGACCAAGAATGCCGCGACGGAGATCGTATATGTAGATTGATTTCTCTGCAGGATTCGATTCTGACGACCGTGCAGTCGCGAGCCTCAAGACCCGCCGGCTGCACGGTCTTCTTTCCCGGGGAATTAAATCGCCGGCCCGTTTAGTAATCCGGCGCCCGAAATTGTATTACTTTACGGATGCAAAGATGATTACCGCCCGGAATACCGACCGTGTGCGGAAAGATTTTATTATCTTTGTGCATCCCTAACCTAAAACCGGAGAAGACCCGATGATTTCGACAGTTAAAAAAACTTCGCCGCTGGCCTGGGTGCCTACGGTCTATTTTGCGATGGGGCTTCCGTTCGTCGTGCTGAACATGGTCTCGGCCGTCATGTTCAAGGATCTGGGGATATCCGATACCCGGATCGCGTTCTGGACGTCGCTGATCATGTGGCCGTGGACGATCAAATTCCTGTGGAGCCCCTTCCTGGAAATTTTCCGCACCAAAAAATTCTTCGTCGTCACGACGCAGCTCCTGAGCGGCGTGTTGTTCGGCCTTGCTGCGCTGGCGCTGCATATGCCCCATTTCTTCGCCGTCACGGTGGGGGTCTTCGCGGTGGTGGCCTTCAGTGGCGCCACGCACGACATCGCGGCCGACGGCGTTTACATGTCGGAGCTTTCGACCGGGGATCAGGCGCGGTATATCGGCTGGCAGGGGGCGTTCTACAACCTTGCGAAACTGGTCGCCACGGGCGGCCTGGTCTGGTTCGCGGGCTGGCTCAGCAAGCGTTTCAGCGATTCCGGGGCGGCGACCTTCGATGCCTATGTGCAGTCGTGGACGGTGGTGCTGGCGATCCTTTGCGGCCTGCTCGTCCTGCTGGGTATTTACCACAGCCGCGAGTTGCCGTCGGGCGGAAGTGCGGCTGACGGACGTTCGCTGCGGGAAGGGCTGCGCAGCCTGAAGGAGGTGATCGCGGCGTTCTTCACGAAAAAGCATATCTGGTATTACATCGCCTTCATCGTCTTCTACCGCCTGGGCGAGGGCTTCGTGATGAAGATCGTGCCGTTGTTCCTCAAGGCGGATACCGCGGCCGGAGGGCTGGGGCTTACCAACCAGCAGATCGGGTTGTACTACGGCACGTTCGGCGCCGGGGCATTCCTTTTGGGATCGCTGCTCGCGGGCTACTATATCGCCCACCGCGGACTGAGGCGCTCGCTCTTCACGCTGTGCTGCATTTTCAACCTTCCGTTCGCGGTCTATGCGCTGCTGGCATGGTTCCAGCCGCAGTCGATGTGGCTCGTGGGCGGCGGCATCGTCGTGGAGTATTTCGGCTACGGGTTCGGGTTCGTGGGGCTTACGCTCTTCATGATGCAGCAGGTGGCCCCGGGTCGGCACCAGATGGCGCACTACGCTTTCGCCTCGGGCATCATGAACCTTTCGGTGATGCTCACCGGCGCCGTTTCGGGTTACCTGAGCGACTGGAAGGGCTACGGCGTCTTCTTCATCGTGGTCATGCTGGCGACGATCCCCGCCTTTGTGATGACCTGGTTCGTACCGTTCACCTATGATGATAAACCAACAACCAAATAACATGAGCAATCTGAAAATAATGGGCCCGGCACTGCCGGATATGCCGTGGGAAGAGCGTCCCGCGGGGAGCAAGGAGGTTATGTGGCGCTATTCTGCCAACCCGATCATCGGGCGCGACGCGCTTTCGACCTCCAACTCGGTCTTCAATTCGGCGGTCGTGCCGTTTAAGAAGGGCAAGTACAACTATGCGGGTGTTTTCCGCTGCGACGACACGAATCGCCGCATGCGCTGTCTCTTATACACATCTCCGAGCCCACGAGACCGAGGCTGATC
>OJRB01001067.1_pt1 | contig 14271 bp, 15 predicted proteins | sample 1599061 | NCBI WGS metagenome assembly OJRB01 (sample SAMN03922522, study PRJEB24848) | human gut metagenome | isolation source: stool sample | host: Homo sapiens | place: Germany | collected 2010-02 | reverse complement strand
CAGGTGTTGTCCGATTTCCGGACGCGCCGACAGAACGGGGCGTGAAGCATATTCACGAGTTACAGCGGGCTGTCCGGGAGGGACTGGGCGCTACCCTGTTTTTTGTGATCCAGATGCACGGCGTGGATCGCTTCTCTCCCAACGACGCCACCCATCCGGCCTTCGGTGCGGCCCTTCGGGAGGCAGCTGCCTGCGGTGTCCAAGTGTACGCCTATGACTGCCTGGTGACGCCGGACAGTTTGACTATCCACCAGCCGGTGCCGGTGGTATTATAAGGGAGCGGCAATATGGGATTTTTGGAATTGCTGTTGATCGGCGTGGGGCTCTCGATGGACGCCTTTGCTGTAGCGGTGTGCCAGGGACTCTGTATGCCAAAACTGAATCTGCGCTATGCGGCTGTGATTGCGCTGTTTTTTGGCGGATTTCAGGCGCTGATGCCCTATGCCGGCTGGCTGCTGGGCGCCCAATTTGCCGGGTACATCCAACATCTGGACCACTGGCTGGCTTTTTTTCTGCTGGCATTCATCGGCGGTAAGATGGTGTGGGAGTCTTTGAAAGGGGAGGCGGAGGAGACGGCCTGTGCGGTGAGTGTGACGCTGGATTATAAGCAGCTGCTGCTGATGGCGGTGGCTACCAGCATCGACGCATTGGCTGTTGGGGTCACGTTTGCATTTTTGAACGTGGACATCCTGCCTGCTGTGACGGTCATCGGCTGCACGACTTTTGTGATCTCCCTGGCGGGTGTGGTGATCGGGACCTTTTTCGGCGCCCGCCTTCAGCGCTGGGCGGAGATCGCCGGCGGTGTGATCCTGATCCTTCTGGGTGGAAAGATTCTTCTGGAGCACCTGGGGATCCTGTAAGCGCCTATAAAAAACAGCGAAGTGGAAAACGCCCCGGGCCATTTGGCCCGGGGCGCTGGTTATCTTATGAAATCTCAGCAGCAGGGATTGGGATTGCAGCCGCAGTTGTTGTTGCAGCCGCAGCCGTTGCCGCCCCAGCTGCCGTTGCCGCAGCAGCACCAAATGATGATCAGCAGAATGATGATCCAGCAGCAGTTGCCGCCGCCAAAGCCGTTATTGCACATACCGGAACCTCCTATGAAATCGTAGACCGACCGAACCGGTCTCAATCCATAGTATGCCGGACCGGCAAAGGGGTTCCAGTTTTATTTCCGGCCGCTGGTGACGAGTGCGTCGGCCGCCTGTTTCTCCCGCACGGTGAAGACGCCCTTGTCCATCAGCGTGTCTCCCAGTGTCTGCCTGCTGCCGGACACCGCGGCATCCAGCGCGTAGTAGGAGACGTATGCGAGATCCGCACGGAGGAACGTGCCGCCCTGCAGGGCGGCCAGCTCGCCCTCCGTGATGACGCCATTGGTCAAGGCATTGGTCAGTGTGCCGGAGAGGTCCTTGTTGTCCGCGGAGCTGTATCCCAGTGCCCGGAGGATGAACTCCATGTATTGGCTGGCTGTCACCGTCTGGCTGGGCCGGAAGGTGGTGGCGGAGTATCCGTTGGTGTAGCCCTTGCTGTATGCGTAGCCCACGTATTTCTCGCTCTGGGTCCCGGAGGTGATGTCCGTGAAGGGAGTGGAGCCGGTGTAGGCCAGCGCATCATTCTCCTCGCCCAGGACGCGGATGAACATGATGAGGGCTTGCAGGCGGGTAGGGGCGACCTCCAGATCATATCCCTCTCCGTAGCCGGTGAAGCTGCCTTGAAACAGGTGCATGGTCTTGAGCGCGGCAGCAATGGCGTTGTAGTCCGTGTTGGTGGAGTAGCTGAGGGCGTAGGGGCCCTGATAATCCACAACCGCCGTCTTGGAGGTGACGGTAAACACGGCGGTGGTTTCCTCAGCCACCAGATACCGGTGGCTGGCTGTAAGGGCACTGCCACTGGTAACGGTGGTCCCTGTGGTGACATCCACCACAGCGCCGGAGTTGAACGTGACCTGCATACCGCCCGCCAGCAACAGGACGCCCGTGCCGGTGGAGCCGGTCAGGGCGTCGCCTGCCTTCAGACGGGTCTCCATCCACGTGGCGGCCCCGCCGTCGGAAGGAGCCGCGTCTCCGTTCAGCAGCGCTTGGTCAGAGGCGTCCAGTTTTTCCTCCACCCGCTGGTCTACCGCATCGGTGAAAGTGCCGGTGAGATAGGAGAGGGAGGCCAGCGGATCGGAGGCCCCGCCGGCCGCGGCCAAGGCGTACACAACGGTGACGGTAAGTAAGAGGCAGACGGTGATGAGGGCAGTCTTGGTCTTCCTTGTCATAGATGATTCCCTTCCACGCTGGAGCGTCAGCGGTTGGCGATGCGGTAACTGAGGGTCAGGAGGCTGTCTGCGAAGTGAATGTTCTCAAACTGCACATCCGGGAGCTGACTGCTGAGCTCAATGTTGGTAAAGTTCCAAAAGCCCTTGACGCCCAGATTGATGAGGTGGCTGGCGGTGTCCTGGGCCACGGACTGGGGAATGGTCAGCACCACCACGTCCACCGGGTGGTCCTGTAGGAAGTGATCTAGCTCGGACATGGCGTATACCGGCACATTATTCACCACAGTCCCGATCACGGCGGGGGAGACATCAAAGGCTGCGTCCACCGTAAACCCACTCTGGGAGAATGGGAAGTTCTGCAGCAGTGCGTGGCCCAGATTGCCAACGCCGATCATGATGAGGTGGTGGTTGTTGTCCACGCCCAGGATATGACCGATCTCGGCCCGCAGTTCTTCTACATTGTAGCCGTAGCCCTGCTGGCCGAACTCACCGAAACAGCTGAAATCCTGGCGGATCTGAGAGGCGGTGATGTTCATCTCCTGCCCCAGGGAGTGTGAGGAGATGCGCACGACGCCGCGGTTGCAGAGGTCTGTGAGCTGGCGGTAATATCTGGGCAGACGCCGTATCACGGCGTCGGAGATGTTTTCCTTTCGCATATAAGTCACTCCTTGCTATTTGTTAAATCATTCTCAATTAAGTTTAGACCAAAATCAGGGACTTGTCAATTTTTTTAACAATCTTTTTAAGAAAAATTTTTTCAAGAAAAGCTTTACAAAGCGGAAAAATGTTGGTATACTAAATAAGCTGTTTGAAGAAGATGTTGATGTATGCGCCTGTAGCGCAGTTGGATAGCGCGTCAGACTCCGACGTTTCAGGCTCGTTCAGTTGAGAGATGGCGCAAAGCGTTGGGGGCCTTGGTTTTAACGGGCAGAGAGAAAAATTTCTGTTTCCGTTGACTACTATTTGACTACCAATTTTGAAAATCCCGTGTTATAATAAAATACAGTTTTTTAGGTATGCGCCCGTGGCGCAGTTGGATAGCGCGTCAGACTCCGACTCTGAAGGCCGCTGGTTCGAATCCAGTCGGGCGTACCAAAAACCGCCGAAAGTGTATTGCTTTCGGCGGTTTTTGTATTATAGAAGTTTCATGTTTTGCGGTAGGGCGTTGGCACCTCTACAGCCCCCTATTCCACCTGTGGAAACCTCCACGGCTCTGCCACACACTGATACAAGACCGCTCCGCAGTTCCGGCAGATCACATACTTCAGCCGGTTGCCCAGGAGTGCGTTCCGCCGGAAGGTCACGATGGCCTCGTTCTGCTGCCAGCCGATCCCAAGATCATACGATCCGCACCAGGAGCAATGGGTGACGGGGATCTGCGGCTGTTTCTTTTCTCTGCTGTTCATCAAATCTCCAACCCCTCCTGCAGAACCTGACTGGCCGATTTCTTGTTCTTATCAAATGCGTGAGTGTAGATATCCAGCGTGGTGGATGGCTGGCTGTGGCCCAGCAGGCCCGCTACGGTGGCTACGTCAGCGCCGCCAGCGATCAGCAGGCTGGCGTTGGTGTGCCGCAGGGAGTGGACGTTCAAGGCGGTAGGCAGGCCATGCTTCTTCAGGATCAGCTTGAATCGCCAGGTGAAGGTGGAGGGCGTCATGGGGAGCCGGCCTCCGTGACGGCGGAAGATGTAGTCCGTATCCTCTAATTCCCGCCCATCATACGCCTCCGTCTCCCAGGCGCACTCCTGCTGGAACTCTTTCAGCAGGGACTCCATCTCCAGAGAGAAGTACACGTATCGGTCCCCGGCTACCGTCTTCGTCTCCTTGACAATGATGTCCTCGCCAGTGACCTTCACCACATTCCGCTGGATGTGGATGGACCGCTCGTGCCAGTTGATGTCACCCCACTGCAGGCCGCAGCACTCGCCTCGACGCATCCCGGTGGCGATGATGAGCTTGAAGTAGGTCTCATACTTGAGACTCTCTTCCTCCAGCGCGGCGATGATTCTTTGCAGGGTTTCCGGATCTGCGATTTTCTTTTCCTTTTTTCTCCCCGCATAGCGGTATGTCCGCCAGGCGGGGTTGTGATCCAGAAAGCCGCCCTCCATGGCATCGGAGAGGATCGTACACAGCGTTGCGTGTACGCCCTCCACGGTATGCTCGGAGAGCGGCCTTCCAGTTTCAAGACTGATGACTTTTCGCAGATCCGCATAGAAGTTACGGAAGTGTTCGGGGCGGAGTTCCGTCAGTTTGTAGTGCCCCAGAATCGGCAGGAAGCGGTCAATGTCCTGCCGGTCCCTGGCCAGGGTGGACTTGGCCAGCTTGCCGGGAGCGATGGATTGGAGCCACAGCTCCGTGTACTTCGCCAGTGTGATGCTCCGATCCACTTCTTCCTGGGGAAGTGACCTGCACTCCCGCTCGAATAGGACCGCTTGCTCCTTCAACCATTTTTCCCGCTGTTTTGGGGTCAGGCCCTCCGGCGGATGAACAGTTTTTTGCTTTGGCCGGATACGGTTGCCCTCGTAATCATAGCCCATGGAGACCACCAGCAGATAGCTGCTGCCTCGCTTTCGAATACTTGCCATGTTGTGTTGACCTCGCTTTCCTTGACCTCGTTCCAGTTGAGACCGGTTTTGCAAACACAACATACCGCAAGTGGGGAAGTAAAGCTATTGAAACTTTCGGCGAAACCTATTTTCTACGAAAGCAACAATCAGGCGCTGCGGGATTTGGCGGGACACGCGGCGGCCAGGTTGAACAGGGCCTCGCCCTTTGGCCGGAGCATAGAACGCATGGCTCCGGCGGCCTGCACTTTCTGTTCCTGCTGGGGGTGGCAGTAGGTGCGCTCCAGGAAGCCCGTGTCCGCGTGCCCCACCAGATCCGCCACTGTCTGCTTGTCCACGCCGGAGTGGAGCAGGGAGGTCACATAGTAGTGGCGGAGGGTGTGCAGGTGATATTCCTTCGGAAATCCAATGGACTCATAGATTTTCCGCAGCCGTTTGGTGAAGGTATCCGGGTGAATGAGCTGCCCATGTTCTTCCGTGAAGAGATAGGGACTGAGTTCCCGATGCGCCTGCAGGGCCTCCATCTGCTTCCTGCGACGGTAACTCATGAAGAGCCCTCGGAGGTCGGAGGAGAGGACGATCTCACGGCTGCGGCCATTCTTGGTTGGACCCTCCACGACACCTTTTCCAGGGACAACGCTGCGGGAGCGGCTGATGGTCAGAAGCAGACTGCCTCTGCTGAACTTGAAATCCTCCCACTTGAGGGCGCACAGCTCCCCCCGGCGGCAGCCGGTGCACATGAAGAGCAGATAGAACATCCGGTAGTGACGGGGTTCTTTTGCCAGGACATCCAGCAGTTTTTGAATCTCCACGGGGGAGGGAATGTATTGCGTGGTACGGCGTGTCAGAGGCAGATCGATCATCCGGGCCGGGTTCTTCTGAATGATCTCATTCCGCTTGGCGTCGGTGAGGACGGCGGAGACCACGGTCAGGTACTTCTGCACCGTGGCCTCCCCGATGGGCTTGCCACGGTATTTCCGCTTCCGCAGTTCTACCAGCATATTCTCCAGAGCAATCGGCCGCAGCCGGTTCAACTGGATGGCCCCGATAAAGGGATACACCCTTCCAAGCATCCGCCGATAGCTCTCCAACGTGCTGGGGGCATACCGGACCTGCCGGGCCAGCCACCGTTCTGCGTACTCCTGAAAGGGCAGATTCCCATCCTCGCTGTAACCAGACTTGAACTGCCGCTCCAGTTCCTCTGCCTCGTGAGCTACATACTGCCGGATACCCCGCTTGGGGATGCTCTCCGGCACCCGAATGGTCTTGGCCTTACAGATCTTTTTTCCGTCAGGCCGGTAGCCGTTGCTGACGGTGATCTTGAATCTGCGATCGTCCAGTTGCTTGATACTTGCCATATTTCAATATCCTTTCATCGTCATGTCAATTTCATCTTCGCGATCGTCTGGCCTGTGACCCAGAGCGATTTTCTTCGCACGCTCCCGCCGAAGTGTTTTCCGGTCAGCGTGCTGATGCATGGTGGTGGCGTCTCTCACAGGAACAGCGTCTGGATCACCTTCCAGAGTGTGGCCAAGCCGGACCAGATCGTCTGCAAGACCACCATGCCAACCATGGCCGCCAGCAGGATCAGGGCCAGCCAGATCGAGACTGACAGCGCGGTCCGGAGACTGGGCGGCGAGATAGAAAGCTCTCTCTTCCTCCCAGCCTGTTTCCACTCCGCCCGCATTTGGGCCACATCCCGCGTCAGTGCCTCCATCTGTGCCTGGGTGGGGCACTGCCCCGCCTGCTGGGACAGCGCCCGCAGAAGGGTTTCCTGTGCCGCAGCGCTGGCCTCGAGACGATCCAGCAGTTCTTTCCAGTCCGCCTCTCGCAGCAGCACCATCGGTGGGGGAGCTGCCTTGCTGGATTGATTCAGCCGTTTCAGTTCCTCTGTAGATAATCTCCGCCCGGACTCGGAACTCACATTCCATGACCTCCTTTGTGTACTTCGATTCGTGGAGCCGGTCATCCCGGCACCTCATGCCCTGGGGCGTGGTGTAAGTGATGTCCTTCCGGCTGTCTGTCCACCGCACCTGATAGCCCTCGCTCTCCATCAGAGAGATGAACTCGTCTTTGGTGGAAGTGTACCGCATGCACTGGTCGATGGTGTTCATCAGCCGGAACTTCCAGCTCTCGCCCTTGGCGGCGGAGCGGTACTCGCGGGTGCCCATCCGCTTCTGCTGGACCTGCTTCTGCGGCGGCGGAAGAATCGACAGGTGGTGGGCGGCGCAGATTTCATCATTGGACAGCCGGTGGGCCAGCAGGTCCGCAGCACTCTGGTGGAGCTTGCGGCCGTCCCGGAAGCTGACGCTGTTCACGATCAGGTGGCTGTGCAGAATGTCGGTGTCGATGTGGGTTGCCACCAGCACCTCGAAGTCCGGGAACTCCCGTTGAGCCAACTCCAGAGCGATGGTGTGGGCTTCCTGGGGCGTCAGGTCATCCGCTGCCGCAAAGGATTGGACGAAGTGGTAATACTGCCGTCCGTCCGTTTTCCGGAACCGCTCCTTTGTGAGCTGCATTTCAGAGAGGGCGGACTGGGCGGTGCAGTTCCAGCCAGTCACCAGCTGCTGTTCTTCCCACAGTGTCTTTTCCTCCTGCTGCGTGTACCACAGCACTCCGGCAAGAGCACCCCGGCCTCCGCCACGATTTTTGATCGCGGTGAAGGTGGCCATCTCAGTTCACCTCCCGCAAGAGCTGCCGGAGCTGCTCGCTGACCTGTCCGTAGCTCTCTGCCAACCTGTCTCCGTATACGACGGTGACCTTGCCCATGTTGGCCAGAGTGGTGAGCTGGTTCAGGTTCCGTCCCTGAGCCTTCAGCTCGGAAGCACCTTGTCCAGACCCTCCACCTGCACGATCTCCTTGCCCAGACCGCAGAGACACAGGTAGTCCGTGACGGTTTTGTTTACGCTTTTCGCACGCGCCTGGATGACGGCCTTTGTCCGAGGCGTCACCCGGAGCGTGATGATCTCTGTTTTCTTTTCTCTCGGCATGCGTTCCTTTCTCCCCTTCAGGGGCTGGGGGCGGGGCAGGGTCCCGAAACTGCGGCCGGTGTATAGCCGGACGCGATGCTTGCCCTCCCGAATGGGAGGTTTTCCCTTGTCGGAGCCATGCGCTCCGCATCCAGCAAATTATTCAACAGGGTCGATAGTGCCGATTTCTCTGGGAACCGCAGTATCGTCACTATCGGCACTACTGAGCTGGATGATCCGTTTTCCGTTACTGCGGCGGATGACGGCTGTGATATGAGCTTTTCTTAGAGCATCAACGCTTTGCAGGATCAGGCGGGAGACTTTTTTCGGCGTGATGCCCTCCTGCCCATCAGGGTCGATTTTTTGAGACAGCTCCGTGGGAGTGCCGATAAATTCTCTCTGCTCTTCCAAAAGGACAGAGAGAAGGATCACGATGCGGTCTTCCAACAGCTCCGGCTGCGTCCTGCTGTCAGAGATCAGTTCCCACATGTTGTCACTGTTCCGTTCCAGCTCCAGCCCCCGGTACTCGATGTCCCGGCCGATGCAGTTTTACTGCTTTGACCTGTTGAACGGGATGCATCATGTCCACGCGCCAAGCCTGTGCCAGAACTGCGGACGGTATTTCTTGACGACCAGTGGGCGTCAGCCCAAGTACTGCGACGGCATCGCACCCCAGGACGGCCGTTTGACCTGCCGGCAGTATGGTGCCATGCAGCATCAGAAGGAGCAGAACAAACAGCACCCGGTCTACCGTATCTTCAGCACCCGGACCAACACCATCCGCAAGCACCACCAGCGAGGGAGAATCTCCGACGAGCTGCGACAGGCCGCCCTGAAGCTGGCGGAGGAGTACCGGGACAAGGCCCTTCTGGACAATGATTATGCATCCCACAGCTACGCTCAGGACATGGAGCAGGAACATCTCTATGCAGAGGCACGGAAGCGGCTGAAATGAAAAGGGGGTGGTCTCCATGAAAACACAGAAAAACGTTGCTGTTGGGGACCGCCCCACAAATGAGGAACTGGTCCAAAGACTACAGGGGGGAGATCCCTCTGCGGCAGAGGAGTTGCTCCGCCAGAACAGCGGTTATCTCACCGTGTTGGCAAAACAATATGACAAGACGGCGCGTGGTCCCTCCCTGGAAGAGGACCTGAAACAGGAAGGCGCAATGGCACTCCTGAAGGCTGCTGAGCAGTTCGACCCCACGCTGGGAAATCGTTTTTTGACGTATGCCACGCCTGCCATCCAGGCGGCGATGCGGGACTGCGCCGCACGAAGCGCCCTGCCGCTGACGATCCCGACCGGACGGTATCACCAGCTGCGGCAGGTTCTGTGGCACATGGCAGAGAATGAAAAAGCATCGGAAGCGGAACTGCTCTCACACATCGTAGAGAAGTTGCAGGTCTCGGAGCCCGTGGCACGATCTCTGCTGTTGGAGAGCCGGACGCTGTTCCAGAGTTACGATTTGGGAGACCAGGTATTTACAGTGTCCTGCGGCGGAGATCCCGCAAAAGCCTATGACCGTCAGATGCAGAGGCGACTTCTTTTCCGGCGGATCGAAGAGGTTCTGTCACCGAGGGAGCTGAATCTGGTGCGCTGTCATTTGGGGATCGGCCAGCCGGAGGAGCAGGGCATGACCTTTCAGGAGCTGGCCATCCGGCTGAACTACAATGGACCCAGCGGGGCGGAGAAGGCCTACAAAAGTGCCATCCGAAAACTGAAACGACACCTCCATGGCGGAGCCTACGGCCGGTGGCTGGACATCCAGAGGAAGATCCAGGACGCCCGCCGGGAAGCCGACAGGGAGACGGGACACTGCTCACCCTGGGCCACATGGCTGGAGGAGCAGGAACTGATTCGGGGCTTTCTCTGCAAGACGGCAACGCTGTGCCGCGTGTATCAGATCCTTCGCACAGCGGGCGAGGAGGACCGGGAGGGATAAAAAAGGACTGGGAGAAATCGGTTTTCCGATTCCTCCCAGTTTCCTATCTGAGAGACCTTTGAAGGCACGTTTACGCAGCAGCTCTGGTATGGGACTGCCATGCCGATGCTTGAAATCTTCCTGTTTTATAATGGAACGAAGGTCAAGTTGAAAACTGCAGGGAAAACCCTATATAAAGGTGTCGTGGTTACCACGGAAAAAGTTAAGAGCGGCCTTCTGATTGATCTGTTGCTCAATTGGCTCCCCGGCGGTACCGGAATGCTTGCTGGCTGGTAGAATATCTGCCATAACAGCGTTCCTGCTTCAAGATACCTCGGAGACCCTTCATAGGGCCGTTGTAATGCGCAACCGCTAAATCTCATTAGGCCTGTTCCGCTACAATGGCGCTTGGTGCGGAACCTTCCCTTGAGCGTCTTTTGGGGCGTGGCAGCATTTCAGCCTCCAGCTTTCGTTTACCTACATTCCTGCATTAGTTGTCGTTTCACTACATGTTCGCTTGAAATCCGTAGTATTCCGCCACTTCCCGCTGGAGTTTTCCGTCTGCCAGCATAGCCTTAATTTCGGGTAGCAGAACGTTAATGCGTGTGTGGTTCTGTTTTTTTATGACAAGCATCCCTTATGAGGTCGAGGAAGGTTTTTTATATTATCACAGATTTGAAGGCAGAGCACGCTTTTGAAATTTGATGAAATTGTACAAAAAATTCAAAAAAATTGTAAAGAATGTTTCTTTACAAAAAACGAAATAAATATTAAAATTTAGAAAACGAAATGAAATAAAATTTCTTTTCGTTCGAAGTAGAGGCCAAGATCTTATTTTAAGGAGTTGGAAAGATGAAACAGAAAATGACGAAGCTCTTTTGCTTGCTTGCGGCATTTACACTGACGATCAGCATGACCGCATGCGGAAATCCTGGCTCCGAATCACAAACTGACCCAGCAGCTGACGATGGAACAGTGGACCTGACGATCGGCCTCACAAGCCTTGGCTCAGAAACGCTTGACTATTCCATTCCGTCAGGATATACGAATGAGAACATCAGCCGTCTGCTATACACGGATTATATCGTGAGAGATGAGAATGGTGAGTATGATCCCGCCCTGGGAACGGCGGAGTCCTGGAGCCACAACGAGGACTCCACGGAATGGACGCTCACGCTCAAACAGGGAGTCCTGTGGCATGATGGGACTGAGATGACCTCTGAGGATATTGTCTTCGGCGTGGAAAGAATGAAACGGCCGGAGCTCAGCGCAGTGGTCACTGTGGGGCCGTTCTATGACGCACTGGAGTCTTGCACCGCGGTCGATACGTATACGGCGAAATTTGTCTTCAAGCAGGGCTTCCCGCTCTTTGAGTACTATATGCATTTTGTTCCCGCCATGCCCAAGGCATATATCGAATCTGCGGGAGAGGAAGCTTTTAATAACGCTCCTGTGGGCAATGGCCCCTGTAAGTTTGTCTCTCATGAATTGGGATCTTCTGTTGAGTTCGAGGCTTTTGAGGATTATTTCCTCGGAAAACCCTCCTTTGACAAGCTGACACTGCGCATTATCCCTGAGGCGTCTACCCTTGTCGCGGCCCTGAAAAATGGGGAGATCGATATGGCGACCGGAATTCCCTACACCTTCGTGGCCGATTTGGAATCGGACAGCAACATCACGCTTGACAGTGTTGACACGGGTGCGCAGGCGGTGTTCGTTTTTGCAGACCGGCTGGATCCAGACTCTCCTCTTTCTGATGTCCGGGTGCGCGAGGCGTTAAATCTGGCGATCGATCGTGAGGGCATTTCTATTGCTCTGTACAACGGTATGGCAGAGCCCGCCTATCCATTCCCGGACTCAGAGGCAGCGCTGGGAATGCCTGACGGGATCGAGCCCCTTGCGTATGATCCTGAGCGGGCAAAAGAACTGCTTGCTGAAGCGGGCTATCCCGATGGGTTTGAACTGACGATCCACTGCACGTCTTCGTCCGGGTCCGTTGTGGGGATCGCGGAATCGGCGCAGGCAATGGCGACGAACCTGGAGTCCATTGGGATCAAGACGGAGCTGATCCTTCAGGACAGCGGCGAGTACATGTCCAGCTATATCGACGAGAATTTTGACGGCATCGCGGGCTTCGGTACGTCTCCCAACGCGTTTGACATCGGAACGTCGGCGTATCTCTGGGCCGCAGATGGCGACGGCCTCTCCTGGATGGTCGATGAGGATACTTCTGACCTGTGGAACAAGCAGGTGTCTGAGGGCGATCCGGAGCTTCGGGAGCAGTACATCGAAGAGGCGGTCCAGATCATGATCGATGACGTGCGGTTCATGCCTCTGGTGCGAGTTCCCACTGTTTATGGATATCGCTCTCCCATCGTTTCCTATGAGAAGACACCCACCCAGACGGTCTTTACGGATGGCATCATGAGCCTCCAGGTAGAGTGATCCATTGCGCCTGAATGGGGGACATTTTAGATGAGACGCTATATTATCAAACGGATTTTACAGGCACTGGCCACGATGTTCATTGTCTGCCTGATCGTTTTTGTCATGGGCCATATGTCAGGAGACCCGACGATGTTCATCCTGGGGGCGAACGCGTCTGACGCAGACCGGGAGGCTCTCAGGGAGATGCTGGGGCTGAACAAGCCGCTGCTGGACCAGTTCGTCGATTATTTCTGGGGGATCTTGCATGGGGACTTCGGCACGTCTCTGACCTGGAGAGAGCCGACGCTGACGCTGTTCGCGGAGTTTTTCCCGATGACACTCAAACTCGCCATTGCGGCGGCGATTTTCGCATCCATATTGGGAATCACCCTGGGCGTTTTTTCCGCAGTCAGACCAATGAGCCTCCTGGACCGCTTCTGCGTTGGGATCTCCATGATCGGACAGTCGACGCCGTCGTTCTGGACCGGGATCCTGCTGGTACAGGTGTTCAGCCTGGCGCTGGGCCTTCTTCCGAGTTCCGGCAGCGAGACAGCGGCACACATGATCCTCCCGACGATCGCCCTCGGATGGTTCTCTACCTCATCGATCATGCGCATCACACGTTCCTCCATGATCGAGGTCCTTTCGGCGGAGTCCATTAAACTGTGCAGAACGAAAGGCCTACCGGAGCGTTTGGTCGTCTGGAAGCATGCGCTCAAGAATGCGTTGCCCTCCGTTCTCACGATCGTGGGCGTACAATTCGGCTATTTGCTCAGCGGCTCTGTCGTGACGGAAAAGATCTTCGCCTGGCCCGGCATCGGAACTTTGGCAGTGCAGTCCATATCGAGACGCGATTTCCCAATGCTGCAGACGATCGTCCTTTTGGGCTCGGCGCTTGTGCTGACGATCAGCCTGATCACAGATATCGTTTATACGCTGATCGATCCCCGGCTGAGCTATGGCAAGGAGGAATAACGGAATGGAAGAACACAAGAAAAATACTTTCCGTAAAGTCTGTTCGTTTCTGAAGGATATTTGGTTTCCGGTACTGATTCTGGGGCTGGTGGTATTTGCCTGCCTGTTCGGCGAGTTGATTGCCACGCATTCCCCTACTCAGGGGCAGTTGTCCGAGTACCTGATCCCGCCGGCCTGGTGTGAAGGCGGGAGCATGGAGCACCTGTTGGGAACAGACGGCCTGGGCCGGGATATTTTCAGCAGACTGGTGACAGGCGCCAGGACGACCATGATGGTGGGCATAGCTGTGGTTTTGGTCGCGGGCAGTATCGGCACACTGGTGGGCGTTCTTGCCGGATACATGGGCGGGGCCGTGGACTCTCTGCTCATGCGCCTCACAGATGCGGTGCTCTCGATCCCGTATACCCTGATCGCTATGTGCCTGAGCGTGATTTTGGGCCAAAGCAGCGGGACTGTGGTGTTTGTGCTGGGAATCACCTGCTGGTCGAATTACGCCAAGGTCGTCCGGGTTGAGACCATGAGCCTCAAACAGCAGGAATTTGTGACTCTGGCAAAGCTGGCCGGGGCCAGCAGGATTCGGATCCTGTGCCGGCACATTCTGCCGAACCTCTTGAACACGATCATCGTTATGGCGACTCTTCAGTTGGGCATGGCGATCATCCTCTCGTCTTCTCTGAGCTTTTTGGGCCTGGGAGCGACGCCTCCCACCCCTGAGTGGGGACTGATGATGTCGGAAGGAAGAGACTACATGACCTCGGGTGCCTGGTGGCTGACGACGATCCCGGGCATCGCGCTGTTCCTCACAGTGCTCAGCGTAAATATTTTGGGGAATGTCCTGCGTGTGAAGCTGGATCCCAAAAGGATGGTGGCGATGTGATGAGCGAGCCTTTACTCAAGATCGAAAACCTGACCATCGTGGCGGACAATGGAAAAAGAAAAGTCGAACTCATCCATGACTTATCGCTGACCATCCACAAGGGAGAGACACTGGGAGTCGTGGGAGAGTCCGGGTCAGGAAAAAGCATGACCGCGATGGCGATCATGGGACTCCTGCCGGCGAATGTACAGGCGGTTTCCGGCAGCATTTTTTACAAGGGCCAGGATCTTTTGAAGCTCTCTAAAAAGGAGATCCGCAAGATCCGCGGCAGAGAGATCGGC
>OJRB01001063.1_pt1 | contig 14298 bp, 10 predicted proteins | sample 1599061 | NCBI WGS metagenome assembly OJRB01 (sample SAMN03922522, study PRJEB24848) | human gut metagenome | isolation source: stool sample | host: Homo sapiens | place: Germany | collected 2010-02 | reverse complement strand
GGTCTCGTGGGCTCGGAGATGTGTATAAGAGACAGGGTACAAAGATCCGGCGACTATGTTGCGGCTTGAGTCTTTTTGACGGCCAGAAAGCGGCAAAGAGCTGTAAATATTTTCGTACTTTTGGAAATGAAAGTACAAAAGATAAACCATTGGGTATTTTATGAAATATCGTCTTTCGCAAATCGCCGCCGTCGTGGGCGGCAGGTTCTCCGGAACGGACTGCGAAGTGCAGTCGGTGGTGACCGACAGCCGCTCGCTGACGTGCGAGCTTGGCTCGGGACCGGTGTTCGTCGCCATGTGCGGCGCGAACCACGATTCGCATGCGTTCGTGGCGCAGATGTATGCGCGCGGCGTGCGGGCTTTTATGGTCGAACGGCCTCTCGAAGCCCTGCCGGAGTGCGGTTACGTGGTTGTTGAAAACGCCATTGCGGCCTTGCAGTGTCTGGCGGCCTATCACCGGGCGCAGTTCCGGGGAACGGTGGTGGGCATCACCGGTTCGAACGGCAAGACGGTCATCAAGGAGTGGATTGCCGAGGAACTGCCCGCGGGGATGAAGTGCTACCGTTCGCCCAAGAGCTACAATTCGCAGCTGGGCGTGCCGCTGTCGGTGCTGATGATCGAGGGCGACGAGCAGCTGGCGCTGATCGAGGCGGGGATTTCGAAACCCGGGGAGATGGCGCGGCTGGAGCGCATCATCCGTCCCGACGTGGTGGTTTTCACCTCGATCGGCGACGCGCACCAGGAGAATTTCCTCAACCTGGAGCAGAAATGCGACGAAAAGATGGTTCTGGCCCACCGTGCCGAGACCATCGTTTACCACAGTTATTACGAGCCGCTGGGCCGCATGATCGCCTCGCGCTTCGCGGGGCGGAAGCTCTGCGACGCGGCCTCATGCCCCGAGGTCCCGGAGACGCTGATCGGCAACGAGGCGTCACGCCGCAACGCCCGGATCGTCGAGGCGTTCTGCGCGGCGATGGGCTATCCCGCGCCGTCGTTTACCGAAGCTCCCGAGGTCGCCATGCGTCTCGAAGTCAAGGACGGCATCAACGACTCGGTGCTGATCAACGACGCCTACAACCTCGATCTCAACTCGCTGGCCCTGGCGCTCGACTACCTGCACAACGTGGCGTTGTCGCGCCGCCGGACGCTCGTGCTGTCGGATATCGCGCAGAGCGGGCTGACCGACGACGAACTTTACGGCCGCGTGGCGGGAATGGTCGCGCGGGCAGGCGTCGATACGCTCGTCGGCATCGGTCCCAAACTGAAGCGTTACGCCGCGCTGTTCGGCTGCGACAGGGAGTTTTACGCCTCGACCGACGAGTGCATCTCCCGCATCGGCCGCAGGGCCGTGGCCGGGCGTGCCGTCTTGTTGAAAGGCGCGCGGGAGTACCGTTTCGAGAAACTCGCGCATGCGCTGGCGCGCAAGAGCCACACGACGGTGCTGGAGGTCGATCTCGACGCCATGATCCACAACCTAAACTATTTCCGCTCGAAGCTCGACTTTCGGACCCGGCTCGTGGCGATGGTCAAGGCGGGCTCGTACGGCGCGGGGGCTTTCGAGGTGGCGCAGATGCTCCAGCATCAGGGCGTCGACTACCTCGCCGTGGCGTTCGCCGACGAGGGCGTGCTGCTGCGCGAGCGGGGGATCACGATGCCCGTCGTGGTGCTGAATGCCGACGCCGACAGTTTCGACCAGATGATCGCCAACCGCCTCGAACCCGAGATATACAGTTTCCGTTCGCTCGCCGATTTCGCCGATGCGGTGTCGCATGCGGGCGAAACCCGCTATCCGGTTCACATCAAGCTCGATACGGGCATGCACCGGCTGGGATTCATGGAGGAGGAGATCGGGCGGTTGTGCGAGATGCTGCCGACATTGCCCGCCGTGAAGGTGGCGTCGGTCTTTTCGCACCTGAACTGCGCCGACATGCCCGGAGAGGATGCCTACACCCGGGAGCAGATCGCGCGCTACGACCGCATGAGTGCCGCCGTAGCCGCGTCGCTGCCCTATTCCGTCATCCGCCATACGGCCAATTCGGCGGCCATCGAGCGGTTCCCCGAGGCGCGGTTCGACATGTGCCGCCTCGGGCTGGGGCTTTACGGCTTCGGCTGGGAGCACAATGCGGGCCTGCGCCCGGTTTCGGCGCTCAAAACCCGCATCGTGCAGATCAAGCGTCTCGAAGCGGGCGACGCCGTGGGCTACGGGCGCGCCGGGAAATTGCTGCGGCCGACCGTGACGGCGACCGTGCCGATCGGTTACGCCGACGGGCTGGACCGCCATCTGGGCTGCGGACGCTGGTCGATGTGTGTGGCCGGGCGGCCTGCGCCGATCGTGGGCCGCGTCTGCATGGACAGCTGCATGATCGACATCACGGACATTCCGGGCGTCGGCGAGGGCGACGAAGTGACGGTCTTCTCCGCCGAGCCGGGCAACGACCTCGAAACGATGGCCCGGGTGCTCGACACGATACCTTACGAGATTATGACGTCGGTCTCGTCGCGTGTGAAACGAATCTACCTCAAGGAATAAGGCGCGGAGCGCAATTCATAATTCGGAATTCACAATTCACAATTCACAATTCAGAATTATGCCTGCGAACCTAATTAATTATGCATTATGAATTCTGAATTTGGAATTTTATACCTGATTCCCTGTCCGATTTCGGACGAAACGGCGCCGTGGGACGTGCTGCCTGCGGCCAACCGGGCCGTGATGGATGCGCTGGACTACTTCATCGTCGAGAACACCCGCACGGCGCGGCGTTTCCTGTCGAAAGCCGGCATCGCGCGGTCCATCGGCGAACTGGAATTCCGCGAACTGAACGAGCACACCGCGGCCGGCCGCGAAATCGAGGAGCTGATCGCGCCGCTGCTCGAAGGCCGCTCGGCGGGGGTGATCTCCGAGGCGGGAGTGCCGGGCGTGGCGGATCCCGGGGCGCCGGTCGTCGGGGCGTGCCACCGCCGCGGCATCCGCGTCGTGCCGCTCGTCGGCCCGTCGTCGATCATTTTGGCGGTGATGGCCTCGGGACTCAACGGACAGTCGTTCGCTTTCAACGGCTACCTGCCCGTGAAGCCGCCCGAACGGACCCGGGCCATCCGTTTCTTCGAACGCCGTGCGCTGTCGGAGGGGCAGTCGCAGCTTTTCATCGAAGCTCCGTACCGCAACGTGAAGCTGATGGAGCAGTTGGTGCAGACGCTCGGAGACCAGACGCGCCTGACCGTCGCCGTGGACCTCACGGCTCCGGACGAGCGGATCGAGACCCATACGGCCGGGGAGTGGCGCCGCCGCCAGCTGCCCGAAATGAACAGGCGCCCGGCCATTTTCATCATCGGATAAGCGCCGCCTTGCCGCGAAGCGGCTTTGGGACGGTGGCGCGCAGGCCGGTTCGATGCCCGGCATGCAGGCATTGCCCTTGAAGACCGCCTCTTGGCCGGGTTGGTATGCAATTTGTTCGAATAAGGGGAGGAAAACTGAAAAATTACAAGATATGAAAAAAGAAAAAGTTTATAATGAGGCTGTTAGCGGCGACGAAGGGTTCGCCCCCGGCGATGGCTATCCGTCGTGCGACGGGGAGCCTTGTGCCAATGTGTCAGATGAAACCGACGAGGCGACTGACACATTGGCAGACGGTGAACCCGCTGCCGAAGCCGACGCAGCCAAGGCGCTCGAAGAGGCCGTGGCCCAGTGGCAGGACAAGTACGTCCGCCTGCAGGCCGAGTTCGACAACTACCGCAAGCGCACGCTCAAGGAGAAGATGGACCTGGTGCAGACCGGGGGCCGCGACGTGCTGCTGGAGATGCTGCCTGTGCGCGACGACGTGCAGCGCGCCGTGGACGCCATGCAGAAGAGCGACGATCTGGAGGCGCTGCGGGCGGGTGTGACGCTCATTTCACAGAAATTTACCGAGGCGCTCCGCCGCAAGGGCGTGACCGAGATCGAGGTGCTGGACAAGGAGTTCGACGCCGATTTTTCGGAGGCCGTTGCCCGGTTCGCCGCCGGCGACGAGAAGAAGGGCAAGGTCATCGACGTCGTTCAGGCGGGTTACATGCTGGGCGAGAAGGTGCTGCGCTTCGCAAAAGTAGTTGTAGGAGAGTAAGACCATGGCAGAAAAAAGGGATTACTACGAAGTGCTGGGCGTTGCGAAGAACGCTAACGCAGACGAAATAAAGAAGGCCTACCGCAAAGCGGCCATCCAGTTCCACCCCGACAAAAACCCTGGGGACAAGGAGGCCGAGGAGAAATTCAAGGAGGCCGCAGAGGCCTACGACGTGCTGTCGAACCCCGACAAGCGTGCCCGTTACGACCAGTTCGGACACGCCGGGATGAGCGGCGCTGCGGGCGGGGCCGGCGGCTTCGGCGGCTTCAGCGGCGGAGGGTTCTCGATGGAGGACATCTTCTCGCAGTTCGGCGACATTTTCGGCGGCCATTTCGGGGGCGGATTCCGCTCGTCGAACGGCGGCGGGGGACGGCGCGTGAACCGCGGCTCGGACATCCGCGTGCGGGTCCGTCTGACGCTGGCCGAGATCGCCAACGGAGTTACGAAGAAACTCAAGATCAACAAGACCGTCGCCTGCGACAAGTGCGGCGGCTCGGGAGCCAGGGACGCCAATTCCTATTCGACCTGTTCGACCTGCAACGGCACGGGCTATGTGACGCGGGTGGAGAACACCTTCTTCGGCCGGATGCAGACGCAGGGCGTGTGCCCCACGTGCGGCGGCACGGGCAAGGTGATCACCGCGTCGTGCGACAAGTGCAAGGGCGAAGGCACGCTGCGCGGGCAGGAGGTCGTGGAGATCAAGATTCCGGCCGGCGTGGGCGAGGGCATGGTCCTCACCGTCACGGGCAAGGGCAACGCCGCGCGTCAGGGCGGCGTGAACGGCGACCTGCAGGTGATGATCGAGGAGGAGCGCAACCCCGAACTGGTGCGCGACGGCAACGATCTGATTCACAACCTGAACATCACCGTGACGACGGCCCTGTTGGGCGGTACGGTCGAGGTTCCGACGGTGGACGGGCGCGCCAAGATCAAGATCGCCCCGGGAACGCATGCCGGCAAGGTGCTGCGCCTGGGCGGCAAGGGACTGCCCGACGTGAACGGCTACGGCCGCGGCGACGAACTGGTGGTGGTGGACATCACCGTTCCGTCGAAACTCTCGGCCGAGGAGCGAAAACTCGTCGAGCAGTTGGCCGCGCAGCCCTCTTTCCAGAAGGCGGAGTCGGTCAAGAACCAGAATATTTTCGAACGGATGAAAAGCTTCTTCAGGTAATAATCCGGGATGAATTATCAATCGTTCGTACATTGATTCCGGCTTGTAATTGGCGGCGGAATGCCGCGTTTGCAAATCTGACCCACCCCTAAACCCCCGCCTGAGGCGGGGGCTTGTCGCAATGCAACCACAATAAAGAGAGTCATGCAATAAAATTGCGAAGATATTCGTATCTTTACAAAAAATAGAACGACCATGTTAGGCTTTACCCCTTTCAAACGGCACCCGAACAAATTCAATTACATCCCGCGTTATTACGACCCCGAGAAGGAGGCCCGTGAACAGCGCCGTGCCGAGTTGCGCGGCGAGCGCGCCGAGGATGCCGACCGCGAATACCAGCCCGGACAGTACATCCGCACCCAGCGCGAAGCCCGGGATGCGCGGCGTTCGAACGAGGAGGAGCGGGGGCGTATCCGTGTGCTGAAGATGGCCGCGGGGGCCGTGCTGGTGCTGCTTTTCATCTACCTGCTCTACCCGAAGCTGGCCGATGTGTTCCTGCGCGCGCGGACCGCACCCGCGACCGAAACGCAGCAGGTCGGGGAGGAGGAGTTCAATCCCTATGCGCCTATTAGGGTCGTTCCCAACGATTACGAGGAGTAAATGGCAGACAAGATCAGATTATTACCCGAGGTCGTTGCCAACCAGATCGCCGCGGGCGAGGTCGTCAACCGGCCCGCCTCGGTGGTGAAGGAGATGATGGAGAACGCCATCGACGCCGGGGCGACTTCGGTGAAGGTCAACTTCCGCGACGGCGGCAAGGACCTGATCCAGATCGTCGACGACGGCTGCGGCATGTCGCCCATCGACGCGCGCATGGCCTTCGACCGCCACGCCACGAGCAAGATCGGGGCCGTGGAGGATATTTACGCCCTGCACACGTTCGGATTCCGCGGCGAGGCCCTGGCTTCGATCGCCGCCGTGTCGCAGGTCGAACTGCGCACCCGGCAGGCCGGCGACGAGGTGGGTACGCAGACCGAGATCAACGGCGGGCAGTTCGCGGCGCAGAACCCGGTGATGTGTCCCGTGGGTTCGCAGTTCTTCGTGCGCAACCTTTTCTACAACGTCCCGGCGCGCCGCCGTTTTCTGGACAAGAGCACCACCTCGGCGTCGCAGATCAAGGCCGAGTTCCAGCGCATCGCGCTCTGTAACCCGCAGATCGCCTTCGAACTCTACGCCAACGACGCTCCGGTCTATACGTTGCAGGCCGGGTCGCTGGCGGGACGCATCGTCGACGTGGTGGGGCGTCACATCAAGCAGAACCTGCTGGAGGTCGAGGCCGACACTTCGATCGCCTGCATCGAGGGATATATCGGCCGTCCGGCTGCCGCCAAGAAACGCAACACGGAGCAATACCTTTTTGTCAACGGGCGCTTTTTCAAGAGCACCTACCTGACGAGCGCCATTCTGAAAGCCTACGAGAAGCTGATTCCCGAGAGCTGCCAGCCCTCCTATTTCCTCTACCTGACGCTCGATCCCGGGCGTATCGACGTCAACGTGCACCCGCAGAAAACCGAGGTCAAGTTCGCCGACGAGGAGGCCGTGTGGCAGATCGTCAACGCCGCCGTGCGCGAGACGCTGGCCAAAACGGGCGCCGTGCCGCTGATGGATTTCGACCGGGACAGCCCGGTGGAGATTCCCGTGCTGCAGAAAGGAGCCGTGTACAGCGAGCCGCTGGCCATGTCGAACAGCGACTACAACCCTTTCCGCGAGGAGTATATCGACCCTTCGGCGCCCGATCCTAACGAGGATTTCACGGGCTTCGACGTGCCGTACCGCGACGGCGGGGTCGTGTCGGACAGCGCGGCCGGAGGATTGCGCACGGGCGGAGTCCGGAGCGCCGCGCCGTCGTTCCCGCAGGCCGCGGCGGGCGGATTCGCCCTGCCGGGTGCGGACGCCGGGGAGTTCGAGGAGTTCGAGTCGGGCGGCGGTTTCGAGATCACCCCTTCGGGCGGCGGATTCGACGACAGCGCCCTGGATTTCATCCCTTCGTCGGCCGCTCCCGAACAGCAGCGGTTCGACATGCCGCAGCGTCCGGAATTCACCGATGCGCTGCCGCTGCCGGGCGGTTATGTCGCCGCTCTGCTGGGCGGCCGCTTCGTAGTGGTCGACGTGCGGCGCGCCCGCGAGCGGATTCTTTACGAGGATTACCTCCGGATGCTGGGCAACGGCTCGTCGGTGAGCCAGCAGTTGCTGTTCCCCGAACGGCTGGTCCTTTCGGGCGACGAATACGCCCTGCTGGAGGAGAATGCCGTGGAGTTCGCGGCCCTGGGCTTCGACATCGACTTCTGCGGCGAAGGGACCGTCGAAGTGAGGGGCACGCCCGCCGACATGCCTGCCGACGCCGTGGACCGGCTGCTGTTCGACCTGTTGCAGGCCTTTGCGACTCCGGTGTCGCTCTCCGATGTGCGGCGCGAGAAGATCGCCGGCGTGATGGCCCGCTCCGGCGCCAAGGGTGCGGGGCGGACCTTGTCGCGCGAGGAGGCCGCGGCGCTGCTCGCACAGCTGGCCGACACGGGCAGTTTCAGTTTTTCGCCCTCGGGCAAGGCGATCACCGCCGAGATCACGCCGGAAGATTTGCGCGCCAAGTTGGGATAATCCGGCGGAAAAGAGTTACATTTGCAAAAATTAAAACGCATGAACCGCTATTTTCAGACCCCTCCGGTGGTCAAGAATTTGATAATCATTAATGTACTGGTTTACATGGCCACGGCGCTGCTGCCCGTCGGCGACACGATCATGCAGTATTGCGCCCTGTCGCTGGGAACGCCCTATTTCCATACCTACCAGTTCATCACCTACATGTTCCTGCATGCCAATTTCGAACATATCTTCTTCAACATGTTCGCATTGTGGATGTTCGGGCGTACGCTCGAATACGAACTCGGCTCGCAGCGTTTCCTGACCTTCTACATGGTCTGCGGCGTGGGTGCGGCGCTTATCCAGTACCTCACGGCGCTGGCGTTCGGCGAACTGCCGCTGCTGCTGGTCGGCGCGTCGGGCGCGGTGATGGGCCTGCTGCTGGCGTTCGGCGTGATGCATCCCAATGCGGTCATCATGCTGCTGATTCCGCCTATTCCGATGAAGGCCAAGTGGTTCGTCATCATCTATGCCGTCATCGAGCTGTTCCTCGGATGGAGGGGCGTGGGCAACGTGGCCCATTTCGCCCATGTGGGCGGCATGCTGTGGGGATTCCTGCTGCTGCATTGGTGGAAACGCCGGGGAACGATCCGTTTTTAGACGATGGCTTCCGATTACTATAACGGATACGGGGGAGGCCCTTCGGGGAAACGGCGCCGCAGTCTCGTCATGCGGCTCGTCGATCTGGCGCTGACGCTCGTGACGCTGGCCGTGGGCGCGACGATGGTTCTCACCTATTTCGTCCCCTATGTCGATCCGGGCAGCGTGTGGTTCTTTCCCGTGCTGGGGCTGGCCGCTCCGGCGGTCTACGTCGCGTCGGTCGTGCTGACGCTCTACTGGATCATCCGCTGGCGCTGGGTGTGCGCCGGGGCGATGCTGGTCGTCGTCGTGGCGGGGCTTTTCAAGGTCTCGCTCTTCTGGCGTCCTGAAATCCGCCGCAGCTATGCCACGGAGACGGCCTTCGACCGCGCTGCTGTCAAGGTTATGAGCTACAACGTGCGCAGTTTCTACGGCGAGGACGGCCGGAGCAGCGTCGACGACATCCTGCGCCTGATCGAGGAGCAGGCTCCGGACCTGATCTGCCTTCAGGAGTTCAATGCCCGCCTCGCGGAGCAGTCCGAGGAGTTTTCGCTGCTGGGCGAGAAGTACGAGATCGCGCACTTCGGACGCACGCAGGCCCCGGATTCGGTCTATGGCTCGACGCTGACCATCTTGAGCAAATACCGCATCCTGCGTTCGGACACCGTGCTGACGCCTTCGTCTTCGGTCTGGGCCGACGTGATTGTGGGCGAGGACACCGTGCGGGTTTTCAACAACCACCTGCGCTCGACGGCCATCAACGCTTCGGACAACCAGTTCATCACCAGCCATCAGTTTCTCTCGGACACAGCGCGCGAGACCAAAATCCGCAGTATCGTGACCCGTTTGCGCGAGAATAGCGTGCTTCGGGCCGCGCAGGTCGACAGCATCGCGCAGGTCGTGGGTGCGACGCGCACGCGGCGGATCGTCTGCGGCGATTTCAACGATACGCCCATGTCGTATGTCTACCGCACGATGGCGCGGGGGCTGCGCGACGCCTTCCGTGAGTGCGGGTCGGGCTATTCGCATACGTTCCGCGGTTTCTACAACACGCTGCGCATCGACTACGTGTTGAGCGGCGGTTTCGAACCGCTCTCCTACGAGGTGCTTCCGGTCGACTATTCGGACCACCATCCCGTCGTCGTGCGGCTTCGGAAAAGTTCCTGACGAATTACCCGGAAAACGGGATGCCCCGGCGGAGACACTCTTTCCGCCGGTTTTAATTTGCCGGCAGGTGTTGTCCGGAACGATTTTTTTGCTATCTTGTGGAAAAATTCAGCCAATCGTTCGCCATGATCCGATCCCTTCCGCTCGTAAGGAGAACGCTTCTCCTCTCCGTATGTGGGCTGTTCCTTTTCTCCGGCCGGCTTTTTGCCGGAAATCCGTTGCTGGTGCCTTCCGAAGCCCCTTACGGGGCGCCCCGCTTCGACCGTATCCATGCCGCCGACATCATGCCCGCCATTGAGGAGGGCATCCGCGCCTACAAGGCCGGGATTGCGAAAATCAGGGCGCTGGACCCCGCGGAGGCGACTTTCGAAAACGTCGTCGTGCCGCTCGACCGTGCCGACAGCCTGCTGGACGTTCCGCGCGCAGTGCTGGGTTACCTGAAATCGAATTTCGGAGGCGACTCCGTCATCCGGATCTCTCTGGAATCCGCGCAGCTGACCGGAGAGGCATACGACGCCGTGACGCTCGACACGGCGATCTTCCGCCTGGTGAAGGCCGTCTACGACCGGCGCGATGCGGCCGGGCTGGATTCGCTCCAGCTGCGGACGCTCGGCAAGGTCTACCGGAGCTACATCCGCGGCGGGGCGCTCTGCACGCCCGGGCAGAAGGTGCGGCTCAAGGAGCTGAACCGCGAGATTTCGCTCAAACGCATCCGCCACGGGCAGAACATCACGCAGGCGACCCAGGAGTTCGTCCTGTACGTGCAGGACAGCAGCCTGCTCGACGGGCTTGCGGGGACGACCCGGCAGCGTTTCGCCCGCAATGCGGCCCGGCAGGGGCATCAGGGCGTCTGGGCCGTCGGGTTCACGAACGGCGACTATGCGTCGGTCATGGCTTCGGCCACGAACCGCGATCTGCGCAGGAGACTCTACGAGGCCTACACCTCGCGCTGCATGGACGGGAAGTACGACAACCGCCAGTTGTCGGTCGACATCGTCAACCTGCGTCTCGAACGGGCCCGGATGCTGGGATACGAGAACTATGCCGCCTACACGCTGGAGACGAACATGGCCGGGACGCCCGAAAAGGTCCGCGAACTGCTGCTGCCGCTCAAGGACGCTGCCGCGGGGAAGGGACGTGCGGAGCGTGCCGAACTGGAGGCTTTCGCCGTGAAATACGAGCGGGATTCGGCCTTCCGGCTGGAACCGTGGGACGTGGCCTTCTATTCGGGCAAGCTGCGCAAGGCGAAATTCGGGTCCGAACTGGGGCGCATGCGCAACTACCTGCTTTTCGACAATGTGCTCAACGACGGCGTTTTCTATGTGGCCAACCGTCTTTTCGGAATCACGCTGACGCAGCGCACGGACATTCCCGTTTTCCACCCCGACGTGCTGACCTTCGAGGCGAAAGACGCCGAAGGCCGCCCCCTCGGACTGCTTTATCTGGATTGCTTCGTCCGCAAGGGCAAACGCGGCGGCGCGTGGTGCTCGCGCCTGCGCGGGTATTCATGCGCCGGAGAGCGGGAGGTGCTGCCGCTGGTGACCATCAGCTGCAACTTCTCGCGTGCGGCCGAAGGCAGGCCGAAGCTGCTGTCGACCTCCGAGGTCAAGACCCTCTTCCACGAATTCGGACACGCTCTGGCGGGTTTCCTCTCGCGCGGGCCGTATCCGCAGGTGACGGGCAGCTTCCCGCGCGACATGGTCGAACTGCCCTCGCAGCTGAACGAGCATTGGGCCTGGGAGCCGGAGGTGATGAAACACTACGCCCGCGATTACGAGACGGGGCGTCCGATTCCCGATGCGCTGATCGCGAAGTTCAAGGAGTCGGAGAACTTCCTGAAGGGGCTTTACCTGACCGATTTCTATGCCACCGCGCTGCTCGACCTCGAATGGCACACCGTGCTGCGGCCGGTCGAAGGGTGCGACGTGGCGGCTTTCGAACGGGCGTTCCTGAAACGTTACGACTTCCCGGAGCATACCGCTTTACGCTTCCGGACGACCTATTACAACCACATCTTCGCCAGCAGTTACCCCGCGCAGTACTACTCCTACACGTGGTCGGCGGTGCTGGACACCGATGCCTTCGCGGCATTCACCGGCACGGGCGATATTTTCGATTCCGAAACCGCGCGCCGTTACCGCCGCCATATCCTGACCGAAGCGGGCTATGACGAGCCGATGGCGCAGTACGTGCGTTTCCGCGGCGCCGTGCCCGACGTGAAGCCCCTGATGCGCCGTTACGGGCTGGCGGAATAGCGGCCCGGCGGAATGAACAGCCCCGGCTCATCGGGCCGGGGCTGTTCCGTTCGGTCACTCTCCGATCTTCTTGCGCGGGTGGACCATGTTTTCGGGTTGCAGCACCTTGTGCAACTCCTCTTCGCTCATCAGCTTATGCTCGAGTACGAGGTCGTAGATGCCCTTGCCGGTTTTGAGGGCCTCCTTGGCCAGCATGCTCGACGTTTCGTAGCCCAGATAGGGGTTGAGCGCCGTCACCAGCCCGATGCTGTTAAAGACCATCCGGCGGCAGACCTCCTCGTTGGCCGTGATGCCGGCGATGCACTTCTCGCGCAGCGTGTTCATGGCGTTGATCAGCATTTCGATGCTCTCGAACAGGCAGTGGACGATGATCGGCTCCATGACGTTCAGTTCGAGCTGTCCGGCTTCCGATGCGATCGTCACGGTGAGGTCGTTGCCGATGACGCGGAACGCTACCTGGTTGACGACTTCGGGGATCACGGGGTTGACCTTGCCCGGCATGATCGACGATCCCGGCTGGCGCGGCGGGAGGTTGATCTCGTTCAGCCCGCAGCGGGGACCCGACGAGAGCAGCCGCAGGTCGTTGCAGATTTTCGAGAGTTTCACCGCAAGGCGTTTCTGGGCCGAGGAGTTCATAATGAAGGCGCCCGTGTCGCTCGTGGCCTCGATCATGTTCGACGCCTCGACGAGCGGCAGTCCGGTGATCTCGCGCAGGTAACGGGTGCAAAGCCCGGCGTAGTCGGGGTCGGCGTTGATGCCCGTTCCGATGGCCGTGGCCCCCATGTTGATCTCGAAGAAAAGTTTCATGTTGGCCGTCAGCCGCTCGGTCTCCTCGGTGAGGTTGGCGGCGTAGGCTTCGAACTCCTGTCCGAGGGTCATCGGCACGGCGTCCTGAAGCTGCGTGCGGCCCATCTTGATGATGCCGGAGAACTCCTCGCCCTTGGCGTGGAACGCCGCGATGAGTTCGCGCAGCGAGGCCACCAGTTTCTCGATGCTGCGCACCAGTGCGATCCTCACGGCCGTGGGGTAGGCGTCGTTGGTCGACTGCGAGAGGTTGACGTGGTTGTTGGGGTGGCAGAACTGATATTCGCCCTTTTCATGGCCGAGGAGTTCGAGCGCCCGGTTGGCGATCACCTCGTTGGCGTTCATGTTGGTCGACGTGCCGGCGCCGCCCTGCACCATGTCGACGACGAACTGCTCCTCGAGTTTCCCGGCGCGCAGCTCCTCGCAGGCTCGGATGATCGCGTCGGCGATCGCCGGGTCGAGCAGTCCCAGGTCACGGTTGGCCATCGCGGCGCCCTGCTTGACGTCGGCCAGGGCGCGGATCAGCTCCGGGAAGAAGTTGAGCCGCACGCGGCTGATGTGGAAATTCTCCACCGCGCGCATGGTCTGCACGCCGAAATAATACTCCGCCGGGATTTCCATTTCGCCCAGCAGATCGTGTTCACGACGGGTTTTGCCCGAAAGTCTGATTTCCGTAAAGTCCATGATCGGTATGTTTTTATTAAAGGTACGCAAAAGCGGGGTGGAGTCCAAGCCGAATCGGGTGCGGTCCGGTAAGACGTTCCGACATCAAATATAATGCTTTTTCCGCCACTTTGTCAAAACAAAAAATCTTGTTAACTTTGTATTCGCTCCGCGGGGTCGCAGAATTCGGCGGCGGACGAACGCAGAACCGAAAAACAAATAAAGAATATGATTTTAGACTCTCTGAAAAACAGCGCGCTTTACTACGGCGTAAGCCCGCGCATGAAACAGGCTTTCGAACTGATCGCCTCGACCGACTGGACGACGATGGAACCGGGTATTCACGAACTCGACGGCAAGGACATCTACGTCAACGTCATGGAGCGCGAGCTGAAACAGAAGCCCGACGCCAAACTCGAAATCCACAACGAGTACATCGACATCCAGGTTCTCATCCGGGGCGAGGAGGAGTCCTTCGGCTGGAGCGAGCGCAGGGAGCTCAAGAAGCCGCTGGGCGAATTCAGCGTCGAGAATGACATCCAGCTCTTCGACGACGTGCCGCAGACCTATTACACGATGCGTCCGGGGCAGTTTACGGTGCTTTTCCCCGAGGACGGGCACGCCCCGATGGTGGGCGAGGGCACGGTGCGCAAGATCATCGTCAAGGTGCGCAGGTAGACGCAGTCCATACCTTCCGGGCCGGGATTTCCCGGCCTTTTTTGTGCCCGTCCGGCAGGCCCGCATGGCCGGTCGGGGGCGGAGAACGGCTTCGTCCGACCTCCGGCCGGAAATGAATTGAAATGAATTGAAAGAAAACCGCCGCGAACTTGCTTGTCTTCCGGATTTGTACTAAATTTGTAGTACGGGTATTTCCATACGCTATGAAAACATCGGTCTTCATATTCCTCTTTCTGCTGGTCTCCTC
>OJRB01001059.1_pt1 | contig 14360 bp, 10 predicted proteins | sample 1599061 | NCBI WGS metagenome assembly OJRB01 (sample SAMN03922522, study PRJEB24848) | human gut metagenome | isolation source: stool sample | host: Homo sapiens | place: Germany | collected 2010-02 | reverse complement strand
GCAGCGTCAGATGTGTATAAGAGACAGCTCCGCATCTTAAAGGGAGTGAAAGGTATCAGTTTTGTTGAACTGAATAAAAAAGATATCGTACGCCATAAACTGGTGGAACGTATCGTGGATGCTTACGAAAAATTCGACAAAGAAGCGAAAGCCGAACGGGAGAAACGGAAAGCAGAACAAGCCGCCGGACAGCAACTCCCCGCATAGACAGTAAATATCCAACTCATAAATATCACTAAAATGAATGCATTAACAGCAACAGATTTCAACTTTCCCGGACAGCAAAGTGTCTATCATGGAAAAGTGCGCGATGTGTACAACATCAATGGCGAAAAGTTAGTTATGGTCGCTACCGACCGCATTTCAGCCTTCGACGTAGTATTGCCGAAAGGTATTCCTTTCAAAGGACAGATGCTGAACCAGATTGCAGCCAAGTTCCTCGATGCCACCACCGACATCTGCCCCAACTGGAAAACAGCCACCCCCGACCCTATGGTAACCGTGGGCGTAATGTGCGAAGGCTTCCCGGTTGAGATGATTGTACGCGGCTATCTCTGCGGCAGTGCATGGCGCGCCTACAAGAGCGGTGTCCGCGAAATCTGCGGCGTAAAGCTGCCCGAAGGCATGAAGGAGAACCAGAAATTCCCCGAACCCATCATCACCCCGACCACAAAAGCCGAAATCGGCGAGCATGACGCCGACATCTCCAAAGAGGAGATTCTTGCCAAAGGCCTGGCCACTCCCGAAGAGTATGCAATTCTGGAAAAATATACAATGGCGCTCTTCAAACGCGGTACGGAAATCGCTGCAGAACGCGGCCTGATTCTCGTCGACACCAAGTACGAATTCGGCAAGCACAACGGCACTATCTACCTGATGGACGAAATCCACACACCGGACTCCAGCCGCTATTTCTACTCCGAAGGCTACGAAGAACGCTTTGCCAAAGGCGAACCGCAAAAGCAGCTTTCAAAGGAATTCGTGCGCGAATGGCTAATGGACAACGGTTTTCAGGGCAAAGAGGGACAGCAGGTTCCGGAAATGACCGACGAAATCGTGACTTCCATCAGCGAACGTTACATCGAGCTGTACGAGCACATCACCGGCGAGAAGTTTGTTAAAGAGGACACAAGCAACATCGCCGAACGTATTGAAAAGAACGTAACGGAGTACTTAAAGTAACGATTGACGGATGGAATACCCCCAAGAACACATCAAGCCTTACGGCAACGACGGCAAGAAGAGCGAACAGGTTGAAGAGATGTTCGACAACATCGCCCCCGCTTACGACAAGCTGAACCATACCCTGTCGATGGGCATAGACCGCAGCTGGCGCAAGAAGGCGATTGACACGCTCCGCCCTTTCAGCCCCCGGCGCATCATGGACGTAGCGACCGGAACCGGAGACTTTGCCATACTTGCCTGCCGCGAATTGCAGCCCGATATGCTCATCGGGACCGACATATCCGAAGGCATGATGAATGTGGGACGTGAAAAAGTAAAACAGGCGCACCTCTCGGACAGGATTTCCTTTGCCCGGGAGGACTGCACCTCTCTCTCGTTTGCTGATGAAAGCTTCGATGCCGTGACCGTGGCGTTCGGCATCCGTAACTTTGACGGACTGGATAAAGGATTGTCCGAAATGTGCCGCGTACTCGTACCCGGCGGACATCTCGTCATACTGGAGCTCTCCACGCCGGACCGCTTCCCGATGAAACAACTCTTTACCGTCTACTCCAAAGCCGTCATCCCGCTGCTCGGCAAGTTCATTTCGAAAGACAACAGCGCCTACACCTATCTGCCCCAAAGCATCCGCGCCTTTCCGCAAGGCGAAATCATGCAGGGAGTAATCCGCAAGGCAGGGTTCAGCGAGGTACGCTTCAAGCGATTGACTTTCGGAATATGCACCTTATACATTGCTAAGAAATAGTCACTTATATTCCCCCTTTAACACATTTTGGATATGCAGAAATACGGTTTAATCGGTTACCCGCTGAAACATTCGTTCTCCATCGGCTACTTCAACGAGAAATTTAAAGCAGAGAACATTGACGCCGAATATGTGAACTTCGAGATTCCCCGCATCGAAGACTTCATGGAAGTGATTGAAGAAAACCCCAATCTCTGTGGACTCAATGTAACCATTCCCTATAAAGAACAGGTTATACCCTACCTCGACGAACTGGATAAGGACACCGCCAAGATTGGTGCGGTCAACGTTATCAAGATTGTCCGCCTTCCCAAAGGCAAAATCAAGCTGATAGGCTGCAACTCGGACATCATCGGATTTACGCAATCCATCGAACCCCTGCTGCAACCCCAGCACAAGAAAGCGCTTATCCTGGGCACAGGCGGTGCATCCAAAGCCGTATATCGCGGCCTGGAGAATTTAGGAATAGAAAGCACTTTCGTGTCACGTACCAAAAAGGACGACAAGTTCCTGACCTACGGGGAGCTGACTCCCGAAATCATGGCCGGACATACGGTCATCGTAAACTGTACGCCCGTGGGCATGTTCCCCAAAGTGGATTTCTGCCCGGACATACCCTACGAACTGCTTACTCCCAACCATTTGCTCTACGATTTGTTGTATAATCCAAATGAAACACTCTTCATGAAGAAAGGCAAAGCGCAGGGAGCCGTCACCAAGAACGGACTTGAAATGTTGCTGCTGCAAGCCTTTGCCGCATGGGAAATTTGGAACAAGTAACATGAAAAAAATACTGAAATATTCATTCATAGGTCTCGCAGCGCTTTGTACCGCCCTGTTGTGCGGCGGATACTATATGCTGGGGCATGCGCTGAACCCGGATGAACTGGTTACACGCTCCCGCAACAGCCAGGCTTCCTACGAATACATGTTCGGGCAATATCCCGAGCTGAAGCCGTGGGTGGACAGCCTGCAGACGGCAGGGGCGCTGCGCGACTTCTATATAAAGAACGACCGGGGTGAAACCCTGCATGCGCTGTATGTAGCCGCCGCCGAACCCACCCGTAAAACGGCCGTCATTGTGCACGGCTATACCGACAACTCCATCCGCATGCTCAACATCGGCTACCTGTACAACCGGCAACTGAAGTATAACATCCTTCTGCCCGACCTGCACGGTCATGGTGCAAGCGAGGGTGCCGAGATACAAATGGGCTGGCTCGACCGTCTCGACGTACTGCAATGGACCGCAACCGCCGACGAGCTTTTCGGCAGGAACAATGAAACGGTGACCGCAGGCGACAGCACCCGTATGCGCAGCAGCGGTACGGAAATGGTGGTGCACGGCATCTCGATGGGAGCCGCCACCACCATGATGGTGTCCGGTGAAGTGGAACATGGAATACACCAGCAGCCGTTCATCAAATGTTTCGTCGAGGACTGCGGCTATACCAGCGTATGGGATGAATTCCGGGGCGAACTGAAAGCACAATACGGCTTGCCCGCTTTCCCGCTGCTGCATGTGGCAAGCCGGCTTTGCAAGCAAGAGTACGGATGGGATTTCCGTGAAGCTTCGACTTTGGAGCAGGTCAAAAAGTGTACCTTGCCCATGCTCTTTATACACGGCGATGCGGACTCCTATGTGCCTACATGGATGGTCTACCCTCTTTACGAAGCCAAGCCGGAACCGAAAGAGCTGTGGATTGTTCCGGGTTCCGCACATGCCATGTCCTACAAGGACTATCCGCAGGAATATACGGAGCATGTAAAGAAATTCGTAGGGAAATACATACGTTGACGTGATTTTTCCTACCTTAGCCCCTACAAATACAATAAGTATGAAACGATTTATCTCCATAACATTCCTCTTGTGCATGCTTGTTTCCCTGCAGGCACAAGAGATTTACACCACCGGAAACATTCCTAAAGTACATCTTCAGGATAAGACACGCTACGTTTGCAACCCCGCCGGTATCCTTTCCACTTCGGCATGCGACGAAATAGACCGCATGCTCTATGCCCTGGAACAGCAAACCGGCATTGAAACCGTAGTGGCGGTTGTCCCGTCCATCGGCAGTGAGGACTGTTTTGACTTCTCGCACCGGTTGCTCAACGAATGGGGCGTTGGCAAGAAAGGAAAGAATAACGGACTGGTTATCCTGCTGGTAACCGACCAGCGCTGTATTCAGTTCTATACCGGATACGGACTGGAAGGAGACCTGCCCGACGCCATTTGCAAACGCATTCAAACGCGGGACATGATTCCTTACCTGAAAGACGGTAACTGGGATGCCGGTATGGTGGCCGGCGTTCGTGCCGTATGCGCCCGTCTTGACGGAAGTATGGCAAACGACCCGGACGAAAGTGACGGCGGCTCTCCGATAGGATTGATTCTGGCCGTTGCGGGGTTCTTTGCCATCGCCATCGCGGCAGGAATACTGAAAACACGCGCTGCAAGCAAATGCCCGCAATGCGGCCAGCATAAGCTGCAACGGAGCAACAGCGTGCTTATCTCACGCCGCAACGGAGTACGGACGGAAGATGTCACCTATACCTGCCGCAATTGCGGACATAAGGTAGTACGCCGCCAGCAGTCTTACGATGAGAACTATCGGGGCGGAGGTGGCGGCGGTCCCGTCATTTTCGGAGGCGGCGGCTTCGGCAGCAGTGGCGGAGGATTCAGCGGCGGCAGCTTCGGAGGTGGCATGGGCGGTGGCGGCGGAGCCGGTTCACGGTTCTGAGCGGAACGGCCGGGCGTCTCCTGTAACAAACCAATTCAGATTGCATCATTAATAACAAAAAAAGAAGTATGAAAAAATCAACCATTATCATCATTCTTGTCGTAGCCCTTCTCGCCATTTGGGGAGTCAGCGGTTATAACGGACTTGTTACCATGGACGAAAACGTCAGCGGGCAATGGTCTAACGTAGAAACACAATATCAACGTCGTGCCGACCTGATACCGAATCTCGTAAACACAGTCAAAGGATATGCCTCTCACGAAAAGGAAACGCTGGAAGGTGTGGTAGAAGCCCGTAGCAAGGCCACCCAGATGACCGTAGACGCCAACGACCTGACACCGGAAAAGCTGGCCGAATACCAAAAGGCACAGGGCGCGGTTACTTCCGCTCTCGGCAAGCTGCTCGCCATTACCGAAAACTATCCCGACCTGAAAGCCAACCAGAACTTCCTGGAGCTCCAAGCCCAGTTGGAAGGTACGGAAAACCGCATCAACGTGGCACGTACCAACTTCAACAATGCGGCGAAGAATTTTAATACGGCAATCCGCCGCTTCCCCAAAAACATTCTTGCCGGTCTTTTCGGCTTTGAGAAGCGTGCCTACTTTGAAGCCGCCGAAGGAAGCGAACAAGCACCTAAGGTGGAGTTCTAAAGAGACGGAATTGAATATCAAATATCCCCTCATCCGGTGTCGCACCCGCACAGACTTGCAAGTACGATGCCGGATGAGGGGATATTTTTTACGCAAAGCTAAGGCTATAAGCGAAATAATCACTACTTTTGTGCTCAATTGAACAAACTTATTATCCCATGAGTAATCAACGATATATGATGAGAGGCGTCAGCGCATCCAAAGAAGATGTGCACAACGCCATTAAGAACATCGACAAAGGTATATTCCCGCAGGCTTTCTGCAAAATCATCCCCGATATCCTGGGCGGTGACCCTGAGTATTGTAATATCATGCACGCAGACGGCGCAGGAACAAAATCCAGTCTGGCCTACATGTACTGGAAAGAGACAGGCGACCTCTCCGTCTGGAAAGGCATCGCACAGGATGCGCTGATTATGAACATCGACGACCTGCTCTGTGTAGGTGCTGTGGACAATATCCTGGTATCGAGCACCATCGGACGCAACAAGCTGCTTGTGCCCGGAGAAGTGATTTCCGCCATCATCAACGGTACGGACGAACTGCTTGCCGAACTCCGCGAAATGGGTGTAGGCGTATATGCCACCGGTGGCGAGACCGCCGATGTGGGCGACCTGGTGCGTACCATCATCGTTGACTCTACGGTAACCTGCCGCATGAAGCGTTCGGATGTTATCGACAATGCCAATATCCGTCCGGGAGACGTGATTGTAGGCCTCTCCTCTTGCGGACAAGCCACTTACGAAAAAGAGTATAACGGCGGTATGGGCAGCAACGGACTTACCAGCGCCCGCCACGATGTATTCGCCAAATATCTGGCGGAGAAATATCCGGAAAGCTATGACAAAGCCGTACCCGACGAATTGGTATACAGCGGAAAGCTGAAACTGACAGACAGCGTGGAAGGCAGTCCGCTGGATGCCGGAAAGCTGGTGCTCTCTCCCACCCGTACATATGCGCCGGTGGTTAAGAAACTGCTCGATGCGCTCCGTCCCGAAATTCACGGTATGGTACACTGCTCCGGCGGTGCGCAGACCAAAGTGCTGCACTTTGTCGGAGATAACTGCCGCGTTGTCAAAGACAACCTTTTCCCCGTTCCGCCGCTGTTCAGGACCATCAAGGAGCAAAGCGATACGGACTGGAGCGAAATGTACAAGGTATTCAATATGGGACACCGTCTGGAAGTATATCTTTCTCCTGAGCATGCGGAAGAAGTGATTGCCATCAGCAAAAGCTTCAACATCGATGCACAGATTGTAGGACGTATCGAAGAGAGCGATAAGAAAGAACTGATTATCAAGAGTGAATTCGGAGAGTTCAGATATTAATGCCGACTTGTCATCTCGTAACATTACCACTTTAATTAAATGGCAGATAACAACACCATATTAGAGAAACTGGAAGGCCTCGTTGCCCGCTTCGAAGAAGTGTCCACACTGATTACCGACCCGGCGGTGATTGCCGACCAGAAGCGCTACGTCAAACTCACCAAAGAGTACAAAGAACTGGGCGACCTGATGAATGCCCGCAAAGAGTACATGCAGGTACTGAACGGCATCGAGGAAGCCAAAGAAATCATCGCTAACGAAACCGACGCCGAGATGCGTGAAATGGCACGCGAAGAACTTGATGCCTGCCAGGCACGCCAACCTGAACTGGAAGAAGAGATAAAGCTCCTGCTTGTCCCCGCCGACCCGCAGGACAGCCGCAACGCCATTCTCGAAATCCGCGGTGGTGCAGGTGGAGACGAAGCCGCCATTTTTGCAGGCGACCTCTTCCGCATGTACACCAAGTATTGTGAGGCTAAAGGCTGGAGACTGGATATATCCAGCGCCAACGAGGGCGCTGCCGGCGGTTTCAAGGAAATCATCTGCTCCGTAACGGGAGACAACGTATATGGCACGCTGAAATATGAATCGGGCGTACATCGCGTACAACGCGTGCCTGCCACCGAAACGCAGGGACGTGTACACACATCCGCTGCATCCGTGGCGGTACTGCCCGAAGCCGAAGAGTTCGATGTAGTCATCAACGAGGGAGAAATCAAATGGGATACCTTCCGAAGCGGCGGTGCGGGCGGTCAGAACGTAAATAAGGTAGAATCCGGCGTACGCCTGCGCTATAACTGGAAGAACCCGAATACGGGTGTCGTAGAGGAAATTCTCATCGAATGTACCGAAACGCGCGACCAGCCGAAGAACAAAGAACGCGCCCTGTCGCGCCTGCGTACCTTTATATACGACAAGGAGCACCAGAAATACATTGACGACATCGCTTCCAAGCGCAAGACAATGGTCTCTACCGGTGACCGTTCGGCAAAGATACGTACCTACAACTATCCGCAGGGACGTATTACCGACCACCGCATCAACTATACCATTTATAACCTTGCCGCCTTTATGGACGGTGATATTCAAGATTGCATCGACCATCTGATTGTTGCGGAAAATGCAGAGCGACTGAAAGAAAGCGAATTGTAGTTATGAAAGGGCTATCAGTAGAGAAAGCGTTTCACACGGTTACCGAAGCGTTTCAGAACTGCCTGAAGCGCTTCCCGGTTACGGTAGCCTTTATCTTTGCATTCACAGCCTATCTCATTCATCTGACATCAATAAGCTGGACAGGCGAAGAACGGTTGCTGTTTATAACCGGTTACTACCTGTCGGTAGGCATCCTGCTTTCGCTCACGCTTCATCTGTGGAGCGAAGAAGTAAAAAGCCGGATGTGGAAGACAGGCATACAACTTGCCGCACACGCCCTGCTCATAGCCGATGCTTTCCTGCTCTACCGTTATCTCGGTACAGAGAGTTCATGGATTGAAATCGGCATCGCCCACACGGCGGCCATTCTCACCATAGGGCTTTCCACATTCTTCCTCTCGTTCCTGCGCGAGAAGAATGACATTGCCAGTTGGAATTTTGCACTGAACGCTGTTTCTTCGTTCGCTGTTACACAAATCATAGGCCTCATCCTATGGGCAGGCATCAGTCTGCTGTTGTTCTCACTGCACCAGCTGTTCGACATCCATTTCAGCGGAAAGTGCTATGCCTATATCTATTATCTGTGCAGCATAACGCTCGCCTTGATACTGTTTCTCGGATTGTTGCCGCAGGGAGAGGACAAACACAACCGCGAACCCCACTCATCCGAATTCCTGAACGGCATCATACACTACCTGTTCCTTCCGCTTACAGCCGGATATCTGACAGTGCTTTACATGTATGCCGCCCGCATTCTTGTCAGTTGGGAACTGCCCACAGGCTGGGTGTCATGGCTCATCGTAGCATTAATGACGGTGTGCATCGCCATTCAATTCGGTCTGTATCCCGCACGCCTTGAAAATAACAAACGGTTTGACAATTGGATTGCCCGCTGGATGCCCGTACTGATACTGCCTCTGCTGTTACTGATGACCATAGGCATCGTGCGACGGTTCAACGATTACGGCATTACCGTTAACCGGCTCTATCTCGCCACACTCAACGGCTGGTTCTATTTTGTCTGTATCGGGTTGTTCGCCATCAAGGCACGGCGTATCAACTGGATACCCATTTCGTTTGCCATCATCTTTTTGCTGACGTCGGCATTGCCCGTCAACTATGCTGGCATTACAAAGAATGTCATTCTTAACGAAATCAAAGCCGAGATGCAACGCAGTTGCCGGGCAAAAGCCCCCCTCTCGCTACAACAATATGAGGAATGGATGTACTCGCTGCCGGAAAAGCAGGCGATACGGATAAACAGTAAATTCAGATACCTGAACAGCTGGTTCGGCACGGAGAGCGTCACTCATCTGATAGACAGAAACGTAACCTACAACCTCTATTCCGTGGCAGCGGATATTGAAACAAATGCAGCGCCCGCCGGCACTGATAGCGGCAAGGTTACCTATAGCGGAGCAATCGACAGTCAAACGAACATCAGTGTTCCCAAAGGCTACACGCGGTTTATCGCCATACCCAGCGACGGTATGTCAAGCCGCTTTCTTACCATCCCCCGCCAATATCTTGAAAATGGAATATTGCCCGTTTCACTCGATACCCGGACGGACAATCTGAACGATAGCGCATATATCGAACTCAGCACATTGGAAATGTTGGAAAAGAACAGCAAGCACGGTCATATACCGCCTACCTCTTTCCGATGCAATTCTCCCAAGAACCTGTTCATGCTGACTGCATTCGATATCCATTATGAAAAGAACAGTGACGAAGATATAAGAATGAGCATCAAGGGATATTTATTTAAAAAGTAAAACCATTAAACCAACAAATTGCGATATGAACAAACAACAACTCTTTGAGAATATCAAACGCAAGAAATCATTTCTATGCGTAGGTCTGGACACGGATATCAAAAAGATTCCGGAACACCTGCTGAAAGAAGAAGACCCCATCTTTGTCTTCAACAAAGCGATTATCGATGCAACAGCCGACCTGTGTATCGCCTACAAACCGAATCTCGCTTTCTATGAGAGCATGGGAGTAAAAGGCTGGATTGCCTTTGAAAAGACCGTGAACTACATCAAGCAGAACTATCCCGACCAGTTTATCATCGCCGATGCCAAACGCGGCGACATCGGTAATACCTCTGCCATGTATGCACGTACTTTCTTTGAAGAACTGGACATAGACTCGGTAACCGTAGCTCCTTATATGGGCGAAGACAGCGTTACTCCATTCCTCACCTACGAAGGCAAATGGGTTATCCTGCTCGCACTGACCAGCAACAAAGGTTCGCACGACTTCCAACTGACGGAAGACAAAAACGGTGAACGTCTCTTTGAAAAAGTATTGCGCAAGTCACAGGAATGGGCAAACGACGAGCAAATGATGTACGTGGTAGGCGCCACCCAAGGACGTGCTTTCGAAGATATTCGTAAGATTGTTCCCAACCACTTCCTTTTAGTGCCCGGCGTAGGTGCGCAAGGCGGTTCATTGGAAGAGGTCTGCAAGTACGGCATGAACAAGACTTGCGGGCTGATTGTTAACTCCAGCCGCGGTATCATCTATGTAGACAAGACCGAAAATTTCGCAGCTGCTGCACGCAAAGCCGCACAGGAAGTACAGGCTCAGATGGCGGAACAGCTGAAAGCGATACTCTGAGAAGCAAATAAGAACTTATTTTAAACATAACCGGGCAGAATCAGGTGAACAACTACCCATTTCGCCGATTCTGCCCGGTTCGTATCAATACATGATAATCCCGCATGATATGCTCGAAGGTTTCAAAAGGACCAATCTGTCATAGCCCGCCACATTGCAAATGTTTTCAATGAAGGAGAACTTGACAGAGACAGTAATATGCAAATTTTGCATAATACTATCTCAAAATATAAACCTACTGCGATTTACAACTTAGAGGTTATCATCTCAACACGACTGGTGATGAACTTCCTTGTATAGCATCATATTTTGTCATCTCCTAAAAACAAATTACCTTTGTCCTCAAATACTTAGCTATGCCTTACGAACGTAAAATCATCAACGATCCGGTGTTCGGATTCATCAACATACCCAAAGGACTGCTGTACGACCTTGTACGACATCCCCTTTTGCAACGCCTCACCCGTATCAAACAATTGGGATTATCGTCCGTGGTGTATCCCGGCGCACAGCATACCCGGTTCCAGCACTCACTGGGGGCATTCTACCTTATGAGTGAAGCTATCCAGCAACTTACCGCCAAGGGAAACTTCATTTTCGACAGTGAAGCCGAAGCAGTACAGGCAGCCATTCTGATGCATGACATCGGACACGGTCCCTTCTCTCACGTGCTTGAAGATACTATTGTAAAAGGTGTCTCGCACGAAGACATTTCCCTGATGCTCATGGAACGCATCAACAAAGAAATAAACGGGCAACTGACACTTGCCATCCAAATATTCAAGGACGAATATCCCAAGCGTTTCCTCCACCAGCTGGTAAGCGGACAACTGGACATGGACCGCCTCGACTACCTGCGCCGCGACAGCTTCTATACCGGAGTGACGGAAGGTAACATAGGTTCGGCGCGCATCATCAAGATGCTCGATGTAAAAGACGACCATCTGGTCGTAGAATCCAAAGGAATCTACTCTATCGAAAACTTCCTCACTGCACGCCGCCTGATGTACTGGCAGGTATATCTCCATAAGACATCGGTTGCCTACGAAAAGATGCTCATCAGCACCTTGCTGCGTGCCAAGGAGTTAGCCGGCAAAGGCGTGGACTTGTTTGCCCCGCCCGCACTGAAATTCTTTTTATACAATGATATCAACCGGGAAATATTCTACAATAACCCGGACTGCCTGGAAAACTTTATCCAACTGGACGACAACGATCTTTGGACTGCCCTGAAAGTATGGAGCACACATCCGGACAGGGTGCTTTCCACACTAAGTATGGGTATGGTTAACCGTAACATATTCAAAGTGGAAATCTCCACCGAACCTTTCAGCGAGGAGCGTAAAGAAGAAATCACCCGGCAAATCGGCAAACAGCTGGACATCCCTCTTTCCGAAGCCGGTTATTTTATCTCTACCCCAAGCATTGAGAAGAATATGTACGACCCGGCAGACGACAGCATCGACATCCTGTACAACGACGGCTCCATTAAAAACATAGCCGAAGCATCGGACATGCTCAACATCTCCCTACTCTCAAAAAAAGTAAAAAAGTACTACTTATGTTATCAACGTTTGCATAGATAAGTATAAAATATTCACCGCAGGACAAGGATATATAAAAAAAAAGTCCGTTATTTGTGTTTTGAAACCATCTAACAACAATAAAACATGGAGTTCTCTGCTAAACAAATTGCAACATTTATACAAGGAGAAATCGTAGGAGACGAGAATGCAACCGTGCATACCTTCGCCAAGATTGAAGAAGGAATACCGGGGGCAATCTCTTTCTTATCCAACCCTAAATACATACCTTATCTGTATGAAACCCAATCGAGTATTGTTTTGGTTAATAAGGATTTCACTCCCGAACAGGAAGTAAAAGCTACCATGATTAAGGTAGACAATGCCTACGAAAGCCTTGCCAAATTATTAAACCTGTATGAACAGAGCAAACCGAAACGCACCGGCATCGACCCGCGCGCATACGTTGCCGAAACTGCCAAAATAGGCAAAGATGTTTACATTGCGCCTTTTGCTTATGTAGGAGACCATGCAGAAGTGGGCGACAATACGGTAATTCATCCGCATGCCACTATCGGAAGCGGTGCTAAAGTAGGCAATGATTGCATTATTTACGCAAATGCAACAATCTACCACGATTGTCGCGTAGGCAACCGTTGCATCCTGCATGCCGGTTGTGTAATCGGTGCAGACGGTTTCGGTTTCGCCCCCACTCCCGAAGGGTATGAAAAGATTCCCCAAATCGGAATCACCCTATTGGAAGACAATGTGGAAATCGGCGCCAATACGTGTGTAGACCGTGCCACGATGGGAGCGACTATCGTTCACAGCGGTGTAAAACTGGATAATCTGGTGCAGGTGGCACATAATGATGAAATCGGTTCGCATACGGTAATGGCGGCCCAAGTGGGCATAGCCGGTTCCACCAAAGTAGGCGAATGGTGTATGTTTGGCGGTCAGGTGGGTATAGCCGGACACATCCACATCGGAAACAAAGTGAACCTTGGCGCACAATCCGGTGTTCCCAGCAGTATTAAAGAAGGCAGTGTATTAATAGGTACGCCGCCTATGGAAGTGAAGCCCTACTTCAAGTCACAGTCCGTATTCCGCAAGCTGCCGGATATGTACTTTGAGTTGAATGCGCTCCGCAAAGAACTCGATGAATTAAAAAAACAATTAAATAAGTAACCAATGTTGAAACAAAAGACTCTGAAAGACAGCTTTTCACTCAGTGGGAAAGGTCTTCACACTGGACTTGATCTGACTGTTACTTTCAACCCAGCTCCGGACAACCACGGATATAAGATTCAGCGTACCGACCTGGAAGGTCAGCCTATCATTGACGCTGTTGCCGATAACGTGACCGAAACGACACGCGGCACCGTGCTTTCCAAAAACGGGGTTAAGATAAGTACCGTAGAGCACGGCATGGCTGCGCTTTACGCTTTGGGCATAGATAACTGCCTTATTCAGGTGAACGGTCCGGAATTTCCTATCCTGGATGGAAGTGCCCAGTATTATGTCAACGAAATAGAACGTGTAGGTACGGTGGAACAAAGTGCCGTAAAGGATTTCTATATCATCAAATCCAAGATTGAATTCCGTGACGATGCCACCGGCTCATCCATCATCGTATTGCCCGATGAAAACTTCAGTCTGAACGTACTGGTATCCTACGACTCGACCATCATCCCCAACCAGTTTGCCACATTGGAAGATATGGCAAAGTTCAAGGATGAAGTAGCCGCCAGCCGCACTTTCGTATTTGTACGCGAGATAGAACCGCTGTTGCAAGCCGGACTTATCAAAGGCGGCGACCTGGACAACGCCATTGTTATCTATGAACGTGAAATGCCGCAGGATGCCTACGACAAGCTTGCCGACGTAATGGGCGTGCCTCACATGGACGCCAAGCAGTTGGGTTACATCAACCACAAACCGCTGGTATGGCCCAACGAATGCGCCCGCCATAAACTGCTGGACGTTATCGGTGATCTGGCTCTGATTGGCAAGCCCATCAAGGGACGTATCATTGCCACACGTCCGGGACATACCATCAACAACAAGTTTGCCCGCCAGATGCGTAAGGAAATCCGTCTGCACGAGATACAGGCCCCTACTTACGACTGCAACCGCGAACCGATTATGGATGTAAACCGCATCCGTGAACTGTTGCCGCACCGCTATCCGTTCCAACTGGTAGATAAAGTAATTGAGATAGGTGCCAACTACATCGTAGGTGTCAAGAACGTAACAGCCAACGAACCTTTCTTCCAGGGACACTTCCCGCAAGAACCCGTCATGCCGGGCGTATTGCAGGTAGAGGCCATGGCGCAGACAGGCGGTTTACTTGTTCTGAACTCCGTAGACGAACCCGAACGCTATTCCACCTACTTTATGAAGATAGACGG
>OJRB01001058.1_pt1 | contig 14368 bp, 15 predicted proteins | sample 1599061 | NCBI WGS metagenome assembly OJRB01 (sample SAMN03922522, study PRJEB24848) | human gut metagenome | isolation source: stool sample | host: Homo sapiens | place: Germany | collected 2010-02 | reverse complement strand
TCGTCGGCAGCGTCAGATGTGTATAAGAGACAGGGTGGAGGTAGATCCGCACAAAAACATTTTCTGCTATCTGGTACAGAAAATCCATGACAGTGATACACCGGCCAATGTATTTCCGAGCATTCATGTATACAATTCTCTGGGTGTGCACATCAGCGTCATGAACAGCGAACGACTGAAGAACCGCAGATGGGTCCGCCGGATCTCATTTGTGATCATGGTTGCGATCTGCCTGTCTACCGTATTTTTAAAACAGCATTCCGTGGCAGATGTCACGGGCGCGCTGGCACTGGCTTACGTTATGTATCAGTTTGTATACGGAAACGTTTATGTCTTCAGCCGCAGAACGGCAAGACAGAAGGTTACCGGTTAGAATGAAACGTACAATAAAAAGAGCTGTTGCGAAACAGAATGGAGCGTTTGGGCCCTGTTTCGCAACGGCTTTTTCGATTGTCAGAATTGAATCTATTTTTTATACAAAATTCCTTAGGAGATTTTGCGGATTTATGGTATACTTATAGATAATAATGTGTGGGTAACTGCTTTGCAGTTACAAATGCGGGAGGTGCCCATGTACTATTTTATCGTAAATCCCAACGCCCACGGCGGACGTGGGAAAAAAATATGGAGAAAGCTGGAACGCCAGATTCACAAATCCGGGATTCATTATGAGGCATTCCAGACGGAAGCGCCGGGAGATGCCAGACGCATGGCGACAGAGCTGACGGCTAACATGCAGGAACCGGCCACCATTGTAGCGGTGGGGGGAGACGGCACGGTCAATGAAGTCTTAAATGGCCTGGCAATCAGTGATCTTCTGACAGTCGGTTATATTCCAACGGGTTCCGGAAACGACCTGGCCCGGGGGTTAAACCTGTCCGGAAGTCCGAGAAAGTGCCTGAAACGGATCTTAAATCCATCGGAGATCTGCCGCGTGGATTATGGCATCCTATCCTATGAAGATGAAGAACCGGTCTACCGGCGCTTTATGGTCAGCAGCGGCATCGGGTTTGATGCTGCGGTCTGCCACCGGCTGTTAGATAAAAGCGGAACCGGCGGACTTCGCCAGATTCTGGGAAGAGGCCGTTATATCCTGGCTGGCCTTAAACAGCTTCTGACCGCGAAAGCTTCCCGCGGACACCTGATTTTAGATGGTGTAAGGCGGGTGGAATTTAACCATATTTATTTTGTTTCCGTGCATAACCATGGCAGTGAGGGCGGCGGCTTTCTGTTTGCACCGAAGGCTGTGTGTGATGACGGAGAACTGGAGCTTTGTGTGGCACATACCGCTTCCAAGCTGCGGCTGTTTCCGGTGTTGTTCGACGCATACCGGGGGCACCTGGGCAGACGCCGAGGCGTTCATTTTTACCGCTGCCGGGAGGCTGTGATCCATGTGGACAGGCCGCTTCCGGTCCATGCAGACGGTGAAAACTGTTTCTGCCAGGAGGAGCTGCGGGTGCGGTGCGTGAAGAAAAAGCTCCGCATGATCTTATAGAAATAAAGGAGAGAATGATTATGCGAATCGGACAGGGATACGATGTCCATAAGCTGGTAGAGGGCCGGAAACTGATTCTGGGCGGAGTCACCGTTCCATATGAGAAAGGACTGCTCGGCCATTCCGACGCGGATGTGCTGGTCCATGCAGTCATGGATGCCCTTTTGGGGGCTGCCGCGCTGGGTGACATCGGTCAGCATTTTCCGGACACCGATCCGAAATATAAAGGAATATCCAGCATTGCCCTGTTAAAGGAAGTCGGGGCACTTCTGGAAGCAGAGGGCTATGTCATCGAGAATATTGATGCGACCATCATTGCCCAGCGGCCGAAGCTGGCGGCATACCGCCCGCAGATGGCAGAAAACATTGCCGACGCGCTGCATCTGGAATTAAACCAGGTGAGTGTGAAGGCAACCACAGAGGAAGGACTTGGATTCACCGGAAGTGGTGAGGGCATTTCTTCCCAGGCCATCACGCTGCTTTCCCATATGCGTGACTTTGCGGCAGATGACCGCATGGTGTACCGGGATGACGCCGTAAATGGCAGCTGCGGCGGCTGTCCTGGCTGTTGCGGCAGCAAAAACGCAGAATAAAGGAAAGAAAAGAGCCCATATGGGAAATACAAGGAGGACTATCATGAAAATTTTTAATACACTGAGCAGAAGAAAAGAAGAGTTTGTGCCGTTAGAGCCGGGAAAGGTAAAGATGTATGTATGCGGCCCGACTGTGTACAACTTCATCCATATCGGAAACGCGCGCCCGATGATCATTTTCGATACCGTGCGCCGCTACTTTGAATACAAAGGCTACGATGTCAACTACGTTTCCAATTTCACCGACGTAGATGACAAGATCATCAAGAAGGCCATCGAGGAAGGCGTAGACGCAGAGACCATTTCCAAACGCTACATTGCCGAGTGCAAGAAGGACATGGCCGACATGAACGTGAAACCGGCTACCACCCATCCACAGGCAACCCAGGAGATTCAGGGTATGCTGGAGATGATCCAGACCCTTATCGACAAGGGCCATGCTTACGTGGCAGCAGACGGTACCGTTTACTTCCGCACCAAGTCCTTCAAGGGCTACGGAAAGCTGTCCCATAAAAACCTGGATGAGATGATGTCTGGCTTCCGTGAGCTCAAAGTAACCGGCGAGGAGAACAAGGAAGATCCGTCCGATTTCGTCCTCTGGAAGCCGAAAAAGGATGGCGAGCCGTACTGGGAGTCTCCGTGGTGCCAGGGCCGTCCGGGCTGGCACATTGAGTGCTCCGTCATGTCCAAGAAATACTTAGGCGAGCAGATCGATATCCATGCAGGCGGCGAGGACCTGATCTTCCCGCATCACGAGAATGAGATCGCACAGTCTGAGGCAGCCAACGACAAGACCTTTGCAAACTACTGGATGCACAATGGTTTCTTAAATATCGACAACAAAAAGATGTCCAAATCCCTCGGAAATTTCTTTACCGTCCGTGAGATCGGTGAGAAATATGATCTGCAGGTGCTGCGCTTCTTTATGCTGAGCGCCCACTACCGCAGCCCGATCAACTTCAGCGCAGAGCTTATGGAGGCTTCCAAGAATGGCCTGGAGCGCATCATCACCTGTGCAGAGCGCTTAAAAGAGCTTATGGGCAAGGTGTCCGGCGACGCGCTGACTGAGGCAGAGCAGGAGAACAAGAAGAACGTGGATGAGCTGGTCGCAAAATTCGAGGCAGCTATGGACGATGACTTCAACACTGCTGACGCTGTTTCCGCGATCTTTGAACTGGTAAAGCTGGCTAACAGCACCGCAAATGAGGAGAGCAGCAAGGCTTATGTGGAGCTGCTGGCAGGAACCATCGCAAAGCTTTCTGATGTTCTTGGCATCATCACCGAGCGCAAGGCAGAGGTGCTGGACAGCGAGGTGGAGGAGCTGATCGCCGCAAGACAGCAGGCGAGAAAAGAAAAGAATTTTGCCCTGGCCGATGAGATCCGCCAGAAGCTTCTGGATATGGGCATCGTGCTGGAAGATACCAGAGAGGGTGTAAAATGGAAGAGAGCATAAAGATCGAGGAGGCCATCGCAAAGGCGCTGAAGCTGGAAGCGGTGGATCCGCGGACCTACTCGCCGTTAGTACTTGCCTACATCGGAGATGCGGTTTACGAACTGCTGATCCGTACGAAGGTCATCAACCATGGCAGCATGCAGGTCAACAAGATGCATAAAAAGAGTGCCAGCCTGGTCAAGGCAGAGACCCAGGCCAACATTATCAAGGCCATCCAGGATGATCTGACGGAGGAGGAGCTGGCTGTATACAAGCGGGGCCGCAATGCCAAATCTGCTACCACAGCCAAGCATGCCACCATGATGGATTACCGCATGGCGACCGGTTTTGAGGCCCTTGTGGGTTATCTGTACCTGCAGGCACAGCATGACCGTCTTCTGGACCTGATCCGGGACGGACTGGAAAAGATTGGAGAACTTTCATGAGATACGAAGAACTGACTATAGAAGGAAGAAATGCCGTACTGGAGGCATTCCGTTCCGGAAAGACCATTGACAAGCTGTTCGTGCAGGACGGATGCAAGGATGGTCCCATCCAGAGCATTGTCCGTGAGGCAAGAAAATCAGACACCATCATCAGCTTTGTGCCGAGAGAACGCCTGGATCAGATGTCTGAAACCGGAAAACACCAGGGCGTCATTGCCCATGCGGCAGCTTATGAGTACGCTGAGGTGGAGGATATCTTAAAGGCGGCAGAGGAGAAGGGCGAACCGCCGTTTATCTTCCTGCTGGATGGCATTGAGGATCCGCATAACCTGGGGGCGATCATCCGTACGGCGAACCTGGCAGGAGCACATGGTGTCATCATCCCGAAGCATCGGGCAGCAGGTCTTACCGCTACAGTAGCAAAGACCTCCGCAGGTGCTTTGAATTATACACCTGTGGCAAAGGTTACGAACCTGGCCCAGACCATTGAAGATTTAAAGAAACGCGGACTCTGGTTTGTCTGCGCGGATATGGGCGGTGAAGTCATGTACCGTCTGAATCTGAAGGGACCGATCGGTCTGGTCATTGGAAACGAAGGAAACGGAGTCGGCAAACTGATCCGGGAAAAATGTGACATGATCGCATCCATCCCGATGAAAGGTGATATTGACTCCTTAAATGCTTCGGTGGCAGCCGGCGTGCTGGCTTACGAGATCGTGAGACAGCGCCTGAGCTGAGAACCGGAGTCCGGAAAGGAAGATGTTTGTGATGAAGAAAAAAAGCATCAGGACCAGTACTGCGGTGCTTCTGGCATCGGCAGTGCTTTACGGGTGCGCAGGAAACAGTGCCCCGGCGGGTACAGGGCATTCTGCAGAGATGCAGGAAACTTCCGCTTCGGAAGCAGCAGAAACTTTGGGAGTGGAGGATTCTGCAGAGACACTGGCAGTCATTGAGGATGAGGCAGTACCGCTTTATCAGAAGCCGGCCGGCAGTGATGTGCGTACTCCGGTGGCAAGCGGCAGTGTGACATATGGCAATGGCCGTGCCACGATCGATGCCTCCAATACCTCCAACGGCTATGTCATGATCAAGTATACCGGCGGACAGAGCCGCATCAAGATCCAGATTGCCAAGTCTACCACATATACCTACGACCTGAATGCCCGGAATACTTATGAGGTGTTCCCGTTCACAGAGGGTAACGGAACCTACAGCATCAAGATTTTTGAGAATGTCAGCGGAAACCAGTACGCCCAGGTCATGAGTCAGAATATATCGGTCAGCCTGGCGGATGAATTCGCGCCGTTCTTAACTCCGAACCAGTATGTAAACTTTTCAAACGGAAGTGCTGCGGTAAACAAGGGCGCGGAGCTGGCGGCTTCTGCGGCAGACGAGATCGGCGTGGTCACCAATGTATACAATTATGTGATCAACAACATTACCTACGACACTGCCAAGGCCGCTTCGGTACAGAGCGGTTATCTTCCGAATGTGGATCAGGTGCTGGCTCAGAAAACAGGCATATGCTTTGACTATGCAGCTCTGATGACAGCAATGCTGCGTTCTCAGGATATACCGACCAAGCTGGTTATCGGCTACAGCGGCGGGCTGTATCACGCATGGGTCAATGTCTACATCGATAATATAGGCTGGGTCGACAACTTCATTTACTTTGACGGACACAACTGGTCTCTGATGGACCCGACCTTTGCTTCCTCAGGAGGACAGAGTGAGTCTATCAAGCAGTACATTGGAAACGGATCCAATTATCAGGCAAAATATACCTATTAAGATACACAGAGGGGGAGTGAACGATGGCAGCGAAAGTTTATTCCGGACGGGAACTATCGGCATTCTGTCTTCAGATATCCATTCTGCTGAAGGCTGCGGTTCCGTTAGATGAAGGGCTTTATCTGATGGCAGAGGATGCCCCGACGGAAGAGGAAAAGAAGCTTCTTCACACAATGGGGGAGGATGTGGAGCTGGGGGATCCGTTCTTTGAATCCCTGGAACGTACCGGCGCATTTCCGCCCTACGTGGTGCGCATGGCAAAGCTGGGACAGCAGAGTGGTACCCTTGACCAGATGATGGAGTCCCTGGCAGATTATTATGAAAAAGAATATTACATGATGAAAAATATCCGCAACGCCATTACCTATCCGGTGATGATGGTCGGCATGCTTCTGATCGTACTGTTTGTCTTGTTCACCCGCGTGATGCCGGTTTTTGAGCAGGTATACGCACAGCTTGGCGTACAGATGTCTCCGCTTTCCCAGGCGGCCTCCAGACTTGGCGGCATTTTAAGCGGTGCAGCCCTGGTTGTGTTTGCGCTTCTGGCAGTGGCAGTCCTGATCGCGGCAATTGCGGCCGGTGCGGGAAAAGAACTGACGATTTCCCACAAGCTTATGGAACGGCTGAAACGAAAAAGCAAGACAGCGCTGGCAGCTGCCGGCCGCCGTTTCACCGCAGTGCTTGCACTGACCATTCGCAGCGGTATGGAACTGGATAAAGGTATGGAGCTGGCCAGAGAGCTGGTAGACAATGGCACGGTGGCGGAGAAAATCGATGTCTGCAGCGAAAAGCTGCAGCTGGGCGAGGGCTATTATGAGGCTATGAAGGAATCCGGACTGTTCAGCAGTTTTCATATCCAGCTCATCAAGGTTGGTGTGCGAAGCGGTAAGATGGACGAAGTGCTGCAGGAAATTTCAGATGATTATGAACAGCAGGCAGATGCTTCCATTGACGCTATGGTGGCAAGACTGGAACCTACTCTGGTGGCAGTTCTGGCAGTGGCAGTCGGGCTGATCCTTCTTTCCGTTATGCTTCCGCTGGCAGGAATCCTGGCGGGGGTAGGCTGAGACTGACGGAGGGATGAACATGAAAAAGAAATGGGATAAGCGGTTCCTGGCCGGATGTGTTGCCTCTGTGATTGTCTTCGGCGCGGTCATGGGCCTGTTTGTGAACGGCGTATTTTCCTTTCTGGGCCGGGCAAAATCGGATGGCTCTGATACCCTGATCAAGGCGATCCGCCAGGCTTCTGTACAGTGTTACGCGATTGAAGGACGTTATCCGCCGAGCGTGGAATATCTGGAGGAGAATTATGGAATCCAGATCGACCGGGAGCGCTACAATGTGTTCTACAGCGGTTTTGCTTCCAATATCATGCCGGATATCACCGTGATCCCTGCTAAAGGAGGTGAAGACAGTGAATGGCAGCCGTAATCGGAATGACGGGCAGACCATGAGTGTGCTTTTTACCATGCTGCTGTTTCTGGTCTTCATTATGTGTGCACTGTTTACGGTGCTTGCAGGCAGCAAGGTATACGAAAATATCAGCAGCCGCATGGATCAGACCTATACAGGCAGTGTGGCACTCCAGTATGTGGCCAACAAAGTACGCCAGGGTGATGCGGATAAGGCAGTGGCTGTAAAGACGGAAGACGGACAGCCGGTGCTGGAGATCCGTGAAACCATAGAGGGTGGTGACTACATTACCTGGATCTACTATTATGAGGGCAGTATCCGGGAACTGTTTACCTATGAAGACAGCGGGCTTGGACTGGCAGATGGCCTTGAGATCCTCGCATGCGACGGCCTTACGATAACACAGGATGGCCAGCTGCTTCATGTGACAACGCTTGGGACAGGCGGCGGAAGCCTGACGCTGTCGCTGCGCAGTGGGAGGACGGTGACAGGACAATGAACAGACGAAGTGGTTCCGGAATTTTCCTGATGGAAATGATGGTAGTCGTATTTTTCTTTATGCTCTGTGCATCTACCTGCATTCTGGCATTTGCGAAATCCGACCGGATGAGCCGTCTTGCCTGGGAGCGTGACCATGCGGTCAGCGCAGCTCAGTCTGAGGCAGAAATCTGGAAGCTGTCTGATGAGAGACAGGACGGAAATCGGGTTTTGTACTGGGACGCAGACTGGAAAGAAACAGAAGACCAGTCCGCTGCGGCCTATGCAGGCAGTCTCACGGAAAGCAGCAAAGAAGGCGGCATGAAGAATCTTCAGATCGTGATCCGGGAAGCCGGAGAACGCGGAGAAGAACTGTTTGTGCTGGAAGCAGCGAAATATGTGAGACCATAGCCCGGCGGACGGATCCTGTCAAATGAGAAAAAACAGGAACCGGGCCAGACAGCAGGCGGAGGATCACAGGAAACATCCGGAGGATGAGACAGATGGCAAAACAGGAAATCAGAAGAAAAGCGAATATCGGAAGCTCCAGTCTGATCCTGATCTTTATTGTGCTTTGCCTGGTGACATTCAGTGTATTGTCCCTTGGCAACGCAAAGCGGGAGGATGCACTTTCCCGCAGAAGCGCAGATTCGGTGCAGGAATACTACCGCGCGGATGCGGCGGGAGAGGCATTTTTGCAGCTGGCAGACCAGGCGCTCTTAAAGGGTGACAAAGACAGTCTTATGCCATATCTGCAGAGTGCTTCCGGCACCTATTGTACCGATGTGGCCATGAATGCAGGCCAGGCGCTCCGGGTAGAACTGGCGCTGGACTGGGAGCAGAAAACATATCAGGTGCTTTCCTGGAAGGTATATCACCAGGAAGACTATGAGATCGATCAGTCCATTCCGGTATGGAGTGGCAATTAAAATTGGAGGGAGTGCCTATGTTTACAGAAGATGTACTGCGCAATGCAGTAGAACAGGGCGCGGCAGATATATTCCTGATCCCAGGCATGCCGCTTTCCTGGAAGGTGGGCGGAAAGATTATCTATCAGACGGACGAAAAAATCTTCCCGAAGGAAATTGAAGAGATGGTGCGTGAAATCTACGCACTGGCAAATAACCGCAGCATGGATCATGTCATGGAATGCGGCGACGATGACTTTGCAATGGCACTTCCGGGCGTTTCTCGTTTCCGTGTCAATGTATTCCGTCAGAGAGGTTCCCTGGCGGCTATCATTCGTGTGATCACATTCGATCTGCCGGACTTCCATAACCTGCATATTCCGCAGGTGGTGATCGATATTTCCCGCATGACCAAGGGGTTTGTTCTGGTAACCGGACCGGCGGGCAGTGGTAAGAGTACCACACTGGCCTGCATCATTGACCAGATCAACAAGACACGCAATGCCCATGTGATCACGCTGGAGGATCCGATCGAGTATCTGCATCGTCATAATCAGAGTGTCGTTACCCAGCGAGAAATCGGCCTGGATACCGAAAGCTACGTGACGGGGCTTCGCGCAGCGCTCCGTCAGGCACCGGATGTTATTCTGGTTGGTGAGATGCGCGATGAGGAAACCATCAAGACAGCACTGACTGCGGCAGAGACCGGTCATCTGGTCATTTCTACCCTGCACACAATCGGCGCGGCCAACACCATAGACCGAATCATTGACAGCTTCCCGCCGGCACAGCAGGAGCAGGTGCGGGCACAGCTCTCCATGGTCATGCAGGCTGTGGTATCCCAGCAGCTGATCCCGGCCGTGGACGGCGGCGTGGTACCGGCATTCGAGGTCATGTTCTTCAACAACGCGATCCGCAACCTGATCCGTGAGTCCAAGATCCACCAGATCGACAACATCATTGCCACCTCCCAGGAGGAAGGCATGATCACCATGGACAACAGCATCATTAAGCTGTTCCGGGAAGGAAAGATCAGTAAGGAAAATGCCATCATCTACAGCAGCAATGGAGAGCTGATGGAGAAGAAACTGGCAAGACTGTAAAGAGAAATAGAGAATCAGAGGGCACCGACCCGGTCAGGTACTGGCCGGGCGGTGCCCCTTTTGATTCTCATCCGTATGGCAATTTCCGGTATATCAGAATACAGACAAAAAATGCAACGAATAAATGTAAATAATAACATTTTTTACAATGAATAAATGCTATTATTCCAGAAAGATTGAGGACATTTTTTGAATTTGAATGAAAAAGGGCTCTGGCAGTGTGATTTGCTGCCAGAGCCCTTTTTATATGATGGGAAGTTGCGTCCTATCATATAAAACGCTCCGCGAGGATGCAAAAATCAGGAATCCTCTACGGTCAGCAGCCGCAGACCGGTATCGGACCAGGTGTTCCCGATCAGATACGAGGTATAATTCTGGCCGGCTGCAATTTCAATCTGTGCGGAGAGCAGTGCCTCTGCCTGATTGTTTCCGGTAATGGTGCCGGAACTGTTCAGACCAATCACGATGATCGGAATCTCGCGCAGGAGGGAGTAATTGCCTGAGCTTGTTACGTAGAACTGGTAGGTACCCGCCATGGCCTGTTTGTATGGGGTGACGGTCTGGAAGGCCACGTTCCGGAATACGGTTTCGCCGCCGTAAAGCAGCAGATCATACCGGGAGCCACTGTAGGTCATGTTGGCGAAGCGGTAGCAGCCGGTATTGTAGGCACGGGTATTACAGCCAGTGTCAGAAATCTGGACCATTTCCAGACCGCCGGAGGCAGAATCTACCAGAACCATAGTTACCCTTTTGCCAGCGGTAAACGGAAAGTTCTGCCGAAGAAGCACGGAACGCATGCCGGAGGCACGGCGGACGGTAACCGTATGGAAACCATCCGAGATCCAGTCATAGTTCGAGATGGTGCCGAAGCGGGAATTGATGGCATAGGCAGTACCATCAATGGTGATGTTGACGGCAAAGTTGTTGGTGGAGGCATTTAAGAACCGCACCTGTCCGTAATAACGCGGGGAAATTGCAGGGTTAGTGGGAGTAAGCGGCAGGAAGCTGTTGCCCCAGCTGTTTCCAGGATGTCCCCAGTGGTTGTTGCCGTTATTGCCCCAGTCCCAGTTTCCGCCGATGGCTCCAGGGGTGCTGTTTCCCGGATAGACCGGTCCGCCCTCACCGGGATCCGGAAGCGGAGCCACAGGGATGTTTGCCGGATTGTCTGGATAGACTGCCTTTTCCTCTTCCAGCTCCGGAAGCGGAGCCGCTGCATCGTTGTCACTTATATCAGAAGTTCCGTTGTAATGTGTATCATTTTCAGCCATATTGTGCCTCATTGCTTTTTACTGTACTGTATGAAACGGCAGGCCCCACGGTGCCGGAAAATATAAAGTTTTCGGGCTTCCATTGGGACGGATCATGGATTATAATGAAGGAATATGGATGGAAAGCCAGTATGGAAGGCAGAAGGGAGAATGGATATGGGACTTCAGGTGAGAGTCTGGGGAGTTCGCGGGTCCGGGCCGGAATGTGGTCCGGAATATCAGGAATATGGGGGAAATACCTCCTGCGTGACAGTCCATACAAAAGACAAGACGGTGATCCTGGATGCAGGAACCGGGATCGGAAATTTTGACCGGAGCTTTAAGCGGCAGATGGATGGAAAGCGCGGACGTCTGGATCTTCTGCTCAGTCATTTCCATATGGATCATCTGATGGGGCTGTATGGCTGTTCCTTCCTTTTTGATCCGCAGATGGAAGTCCATATTTATGGGGAACGTTTTGGAGAGAAAGGTCTGAAGGAATGCCTCTGCCAGATGTTTGGACCGCCTTACTGGCCGCTTCCGTTAGATCAGCTTCCGGCTCTGGTCCGGTTTCATGAAATTCAGGCGGGAGATGTATTTTTGCTTGAGGATCAGATCCGGGTGCAGACACTACGCGGCGTACATCCGGGCGGAAGCATCTTATACCGGCTGGAGGAGGCAACGCAGGAGTCTGAGCCAGCCAGCGTCGTGTACGGGCTTGACTGCGAGCTGACCGATGCGATGCTTCCGAAGCTGAAAGAGTTTGCCGGAGCCTGTGGCCTGCTGATCTGTGATGCCTGTTATACGGAGGAGGAGCTTATGTTCAGGCAGGGATGGGGACACGGTTCCATCGAACGGTGCCGGAAACTGCGTCAGGCGAGCGGAGCGCAGCAGGCACTTTTCATGCATTATGAACGGAGCTATCAGGACGCGTTTCTGCGAGAGCAGGAGAAAATGTCACTGGCGCAGGACCCAGCCTGTCTGTTTGCGCGGGAAGGCATGGCTCTCAAAGTACATGGACAATGACGGCAGATAATAGAAAGACGAAAATACGGTTTGGAGAAAGCCTGAACTGAAAATCGGGAGGAGCTACCTATGACACAAAAGGAAATGCAAAGTATTCTGGAGATCGGCACAGCCATTTCTTCGGAAAAGGATTATAACCGACTGCTGGAGATGATCTTAAACCGGATCATGGAACTGACCCATGCTGATGCCGGAACGCTTTATCTGGCAGACGGGGATGTGCTGCGCTTCAAAATCATGCGCAACAATACCATGCACACCTATGAGGGAGGAGATGGAAAGGAACCAAATCTTCCTCCGGTTAAGCTGAGCAGGGAAAATGTCTGTGCCATGAGTTATCTGGAAAACAGGACGGTCTGCATTGAAAATGTGCGGACTTCCACGGAGTACGATTTCTCCGGTCCGGTCCGTTATGATGCCATGACCGGATATCACACCCAGTCCATGCTGGTAGTTCCCATGCACAACCGGCAAGGAGAGCGCCTTGGCGTGATCCAGCTCATCAACGCTATGGATGCAGCGGGGGATGTCTGCGCGTTTCCGGCCGATATCATTCCGGCGGTGGAATCCGTAGCCTCCCAGGCAGCCATTACCATTCAGAATGTTCTTTATATTGAGAATATCAAGGAGCTGTTCGAGTCCTTCGTACGTGTCATGTCCTCCGCGGTTGACGAGAGAACCCCTTACAATGCCAGCCATACACGCCATATGGTGGAATACGGACGTCATTTTATTGATCATCTCAATGGAAAGGCAAAGGAGGCCGGGCAGACGCCGTTGTTCAACACAGCCCATAAACACGAACTTCTGATGAGCGTATGGCTGCATGATATTGGAAAGCTGGTCATCCCGCTGGAGGTTATGAACAAGGATGCGCGGCTTCTGCCAGAGCAGAAAACCGCAATCCTGCACCGTTTTGAGAAAATCCGTCTGCTGATCCAGATTGCTAGCCTGAAGGGAGAAATTTCTGTGGAAACCATGCAGGAACGCGAGGAGGAGCTGCAGAAAGCTCAGGAAACCATTCTTCGCGCCAATACAGCAGGCTTTTGTCCGGATGCTCTTCGGGAAGAAGTCTGCCGGATTCATGAAAAGACCTATATGGAAGAAGATGGCAGCGAGAAGCCATGGCTGGAGGAAGAAGAGTTCCAGATGCTCATGATCCGCAGGGGAACCTTGTCAGAAGAAGAACGGGCCGTTATGGAAAGCCATGTAGTAATTACGGATAAACTGCTTTCTGAAATCCGGTTTTCCAAAGAACTGTTCCATGTGCGTGAATGGGCAGCCAGTCATCATGAACTCCTGAACGGAAGCGGTTACCCGAAGCATCTGACGGCAGACCAGATCCCCATGGAGGTGCGTATTATCACCATTCTGGATATATTTGATGCCCTGGTGGCAGATGACAGGCCGTATAAACCGGGAATGCCGGTGGAGAAAGCACTGAATATTCTGGATAGCATGGCCAATAAGGAAGGAAAGCTTGATCCGGAGCTGACCCGGCTTTTTGTGGAGAGCCGGTGCTGGGAAAAGGTGCAAAATCAGAAAAAATCCTCTCCGGAAGCATAAAAACCGTAAATTTCAATGGGAAATATAAAATGGCGTTACGCAAAAAAAGAAACTGTAATTTGAATTTGCCGTTATTATGTAGTAAAATAAATACAGGAGCGAAAAGGCGGATGATGCCGGACGCAAAAAATAAGAAAACTTGTAGTTGACAATCCTTTGCCGGCTATGAGTTTTCTGCGTACATGGGAGGAAAAGGAATGGATAAAAGCCTTGTAAACAAAGCACGGCGGATCCTGGCATCTGTACTCATTGCGGCCCTATGCGTCTGCAATATGGCAGTGCCGGCATTTGCGGAAGAAGCCGTTGCAGCATCGTTTCGCCTGTATCAGACCGAGGGAACGGTGACGGTGCAGAATCAGAACGGAAAAGAAATGACAGCCATGCAGGATATGAAGCTGTTCAACGGCTATCAGGTCAGCACGGAGCAGAAGAGCTATGCCTGGTTTGAGGCCGACAGCACCAAGCTGTTTAAGATGGACGCGGTCAGCAATCTGGAGGTACGCAAGAAGGGAAAACAGTCGGAGCTTCTTCTGAATTCCGGCAACTTGTTTTTTAATGTGACAGAGCACCTGCAGGATGATGAAGTGCTGAACATCCGTACCTCATCTATGGTAGTCGGCATTCGCGGAACATCCGGCTGGGTAAAGGTTATTGACCAGTATCACACGATCCTCTATATGCTGGATGGAAGTGTGGAGGCCAGCGTGACCGATCCGGTCAGCGGCCAGAGAAAATCCATCACCCTGCGCGGCGGCCAGCGGGCAGAATTCTGGATCTATGATAAAAACAAAGAAGGCGACAAATGCGATATCATTGTAAGACCTGTCTCTTATACACATCTGACGCTGCCGACGATATGCAGTGTGTAGAT
>OJRB01001056.1_pt1 | contig 14395 bp, 16 predicted proteins | sample 1599061 | NCBI WGS metagenome assembly OJRB01 (sample SAMN03922522, study PRJEB24848) | human gut metagenome | isolation source: stool sample | host: Homo sapiens | place: Germany | collected 2010-02 | reverse complement strand
GTCTCGTGGGCTCGGAGATGTGTATAAGAGACAGCGTTAAAACCGTCACATTTTTTTAAGTGTGGCGGTTTTTTTGTATAAATGTGCACTAAACTGGCAGGTATGACAAAATTTATCAGTTATTTTTGTGAAAGTGCTCGATAAAAAAATGACATAAATATTTACAATGTGCAAGATTCACCATTTTTTAACGAAACATCTAGTCATAATGGACAAAGTTAAAAAATTTGGGTATAATAGATGTTACATGCAAAAATGCAGAAAGAGGTGGGAACAGTGCATTATAAGAGAAGCGTATTCCGAAGTCTTGCCATGGTGACGCAGCTTGGTTTCAGTGTGCTGACGCCGATCCTCCTCTGTGTTTACACAGGTTATCTGGTGGATTCCCATTTTGGGACGAAGCTCATGGTGCCGATGCTGATCCTGGGTGTTCTGGCAGGCGGACGCTGCGGCTGGGTCATGGCGAGAAATACTCTTTTGCAGGAGCAGAAAGAGGATGAGCGCTTACGGCAGCAGCAGAGTGCAGGGCAGGGACGAAGCGGAATCAGCAAACCAAAACAGCCAAGCCGCATTTTTCATGAAGACAGCAAAGGAGGCAGGTAACAATGGAGTGGCTGAGCAAGTCAACGAAAAGGCTGCTTGCGGAAATGTCAGCCGGAATCATTTTTTACAATGTGATCCTGGTCATCCTTGCAGTCCTGCTTCTTCCGAAGGTTTCCTATCCGGTGGTTCCGGTCATTATGGGACTGGTGGTGGGAGCCGCAGGAGCCATTTGTATGCTGATTCATATGGCGGTTATGACCGAGCGGGTGCTGGACAGCGGAAGTGAGAGCTACGCCAACAAATTTACCGTAGCGCAGAGTATGCTGCGCAAGCTGGTATTTGTGGCGGTGCTTCTGATCTGCTGGAAAGTGCTTAAGATCGATCTTCTGGCAGCAGTGATCGGAGCCATGGGCATGAAAGCAGGCGCATACCTGCAGCCACTGGTTCACAGAATTTCCGGTGGAAAAGAACCGGAAGCTTCTGCGCAGGCAGATACTTCCGACAATGACCGGCCGGGGATATCATGAGAGAAAGGAGGAACCGTGAATGGGAATGCTGATTTCCAATGAGCCTGACTTTATGATACATGGGGTACTGAAGTATCAGTTATTTGGTCAGGACTTCTGGATCACAACGACGACCATAGGCATGTGGATCATCACAGCACTGATCCTGATTCTTGCGGTACTGGCGAACCGGACCCTCAAAAAGGCAACGGACCAGCCGGGAACGTTTCAGAATGTGCTGGAGATGGCCTATGAGGCACTGCAGGGCATGACGGCAGGTATTCTGGGAGGCAATGCAAGACGTTTCATCAACTACATCGGAACGATCTTCGTATTCATCCTCTTCTGTAACCTGAGCGGCCTGTTAGGACTTCGTGCTCCGACAGCCGACTATGGCGTTACTTTCCTGCTTGGTATGTTTACCTTCTTCATCGTAAACTACCAGGGCATCAAGAACAGGGGCGTAAGACATTTTACCAGCCTGTTCGAGCCGACCCCGATCTTGTTCCCGATCAACCTGATCGGTGAGATCGCCAACCCGATTTCCATTTCCCTGCGTCTGTTCGCAAACCTGCTGTCAGGCGTTATCATTATGGGATTATGGTACGGCATGATGCCGATCTTTACCAATATCGGTATTCCGGCGGCACTTCATGTTTACTGTGATGTATTCTCCGGTGCGATCCAGACATACGTATTCTGTATGCTGACCATGGTATACATCAACGACAAAATGGAATAAGCCAAGTCATGCTCAGATGAATGGACTTGTGCAGGTGCGGAATGCTTGCATTCCGAAGCCGGAACGAGGACATTCAGATGAATAGGGCGCAGCCCGACACCGAGATGAAGCGAAGCGGAATCGAGGTGGGCATGACGTGAAACATCACATTTCAACAGGATTCAATTAATTTATATTTAGGAGGACTTAACTATGAATGGTATCTCAGGACAGGACTTTATCTTTGGTTGTTCCGCAATCGGCGCTGGTCTGGCAATGATCGCCGGTATCGGACCTGGTGTAGGACAGGGTATCGCGGCTGGTCACGGTGCTGCGGCAGTAGGCCGTAACCCGGGCGCAAAATCCGACATCACTTCCACCATGCTTCTTGGTCAGGCAGTAGCAGAGACCACCGGTCTGTACGGTCTGGTTGTAGCGATCATCCTGATGTTCGTTAAGCCGTTCGGCGCATAAGAAGAACGGGCATTGCGCAGGCACGCGGCGGACAGCAGTGTTTTGCGGCGGAGAGCGCAATGAATTATAACGAAAGGAGGCGTAAGACTTGGACAGACTGATAGGATTTGATCCGCAGCTTCTGCATGACGCAGTGCTGACCGGTATCAACATCTTCATTTTATTCTTTGCATTGTCCTATCTGCTTTTCAATCCGGTGCGTGATGTGCTGGAAAAGAGAAAACAGAAGATTGCCGGCGAGCTGGCATCTGCTGCGGAAGACAAATCTTCAGCAGAGGCTATGAAGGTTGAGTACGAGGCAAAATTAAGAGACGTGAACAAAGAAGCTGAGAGCATTCTGGAGACTGCACGGCGTAAAGCCAAAGCCCGTGAGGAGGAAATGCTCGATGAAGCCAAGGCCGAAGCAGCCAGAATCATCGACCGCGCAAACCGCGAGGTTGAGCTGGAGAAGAAGAAAGCCCTCGACGACATGAAGCAGGAGATCGTAGACATCGCCGCATTCATGGCAGAGAAGGTTGTTGGAAACTCCATCGATGTTAAGATTCAGGATGCTTTGATTGATGAGACTTTGAAGGAAATGGGTGAACATACATGGCAAAGCTAGTTTCAAAGGTGTACGGCGATGCATTGTTTGAGACAGCCATGGAAAAAGAGCTTGTGGATACCCTTTACGAGGAAACCTCTGCTTTGCTCCCCATTTTACAGGCCAACCCGGAGCTCTTTTCCGTTCTCGGAAATCCGCAGATCGTAAAAGAAGAGAAGGTTGCCTTATTACATCAGGTCTTTTCCGGAAAGATTGCGGAGGAGCTGATGGGCTTCTTGAGCATCATTGTTGAGAAAGACAGACAGAACGAGATAATCTCGATTCTGGAATATTTCATCCAGAGGGTGAAGGAATTCAAAAAGATCGGAGCTGCTTATGTGACCAGCGCAGTGGAGCTGGGGGCGGAGCAGAAGGCCGCTTTAGAAAAAAGACTGCTTGAGACCACCGGTTATGTGCAGTTTGAAATGCATTACGATGTGGATGCGTCCCTCCTCGGGGGCATGGTCATCCGCATCGGAGACCGCGTAGTGGACAGCAGCATCAAGACAAGGCTTTACGAGCTGAAGAAGGAGTTATCCGCGCTTCAGCTGGCATAATAAGTCGGAAAGGAACAGACAATGAATTTGAGACCAGAAGAAATCAGTTCGGTAATCAAAGAACAGATCGCAAAGTATTCTACCAAACTGGAAGTCTCTGATGTCGGCACCGTTATCACGGTTGCGGACGGTATCGCTCGAGTTCATGGACTGGAGAAAGCCATGCAGGGTGAGCTTCTGGAATTCCCGGGAGAAGTATACGGCATGGTCCAGAACCTGGAGGAAGACAACGTAGGTGTCGTTCTCTTAGGTGATACCAGGAACATCAGTGAGGGAGATATCGTTAAGACAACCGGCCGCGTGGTTGAGGTCCCGGTAGGCGATGCCATGACCGGACGAGTTGTCAACGCGTTAGGCATGCCGATTGACGGCAAGGGCCCGATCGAGACTGACAAATTCCGCCGTGTTGAGCGTGTTGCTCACGGCGTAATCGAAAGAAAATCTGTAGACACCCCGTTACAGACCGGTATCAAGGCAATTGACGCCATGATCCCGATCGGCCGCGGACAGCGAGAGCTGATCATCGGTGACCGTCAGACCGGTAAGACCGCCATCGCGATCGATACCATCATCAACCAGAAGGGTCAGGGCGTTCACTGTATCTACGTTGCAATCGGTCAGAAAGCATCTACCGTTGCCAACATTGTAAGAACCTTAGAGGAGTTCGGCGCTATGGACTACACCACCATCGTAGTTTCCACGGCATCCGACCTGGCTCCGTTACAGTACATCGCACCATATTCCGGATGTGCGATCGGTGAGGAGTGGATGGAAAACGGAGAGGACGTACTGGTAGTCTATGATGACTTAACCAAGCATGCTGCCGCTTATCGTACCCTGTCCCTTCTTCTGAAGAGACCGCCGGGACGTGAGGCTTATCCGGGCGACGTATTCTACCTGCACTCCAGACTGCTGGAGCGCGCATCCCGTCTGTCTGATGACTTGGGCGGCGGTTCCTTAACTGCTCTGCCGATCATCGAGACGCAGGCGGGCGATGTATCCGCATACATCCCGACCAACGTAATTTCCATTACCGATGGTCAGATCTACCTTGAGACTGAGATGTTCAACTCCGGTTTCCGTCCGGCTATCAACGCTGGTCTGTCCGTATCCCGAGTAGGCGGCGCGGCACAGATCAAGGCAATCAAGAAGATTGCAGCGCCGATCCGTGTGGAACTGGCACAGTATCGCGAGCTGGCAAGCTTCGCCCAGTTCGGCTCCGAGCTGGATGCAGCAACCACCGAGCAGCTGGCACAGGGCGAGCGCATCCGTGAAGTCTTAAAACAGCCTCAGTACCAGCCGATGCCGGTTGAGTACCAGGTAATCATCATTTACGCAGCAACCAGAAAGCATCTTCTTGATATTCCGGTTGCAGATGTGCTGGCATTTGAGAAAGACTTATTCAAATACATTGACAGCAAGTACCCGGAGATCCCGGCAGCAATCCGCGACACCAAGGTTCTGTCCGAGGAGACCGAGGCTCTGCTTGTAAAAGCGATCAAAGAGTGCAAAGAGCAGCGCTAGATAAGGCAGGTGAACGATCATGGCATCGATGAGAGATATTAAACGCAGAAAAGCAAGTATCCAGAGCACCGGCCAGATTACCAAAGCCATGAAGCTGGTTTCTACAGTCAAGCTGCAGAAATCCAGACAGAAAGCAGAAGGCTCCAAGCCTTATTTCGACTTGATGTATGAGACGATCTCTTCCATGCTGAAAAAGTCAGGAACCATCGACCACAAATACCTGCGGGCAGGTGCCACGGATGGAAAAGCGGTCATTGCGATCACTTCCAACCGCGGTCTTGCTGGCGGCTACAATAACAACATTGTCAAGCTCATCGCAGGAAATGAGGCGCTGACTCCGGAGAAGACCCGGGTTTACGCCATTGGCCGCAAGGGCCGTGACGGACTGGCTAAGAAGGGCTATGAGATTGCCGAGGATTATTCCGAGGTCATTGACGAGCCAGCCTACCAGGATGCGGCAGATCTCACAAAAGAGCTGTTAGCCGCATTCGGCCGTGGGGAGATCGGAGAGATCTATCTCGCGTACACTTCCTTTAAGAACACGGTAGTTCATATTCCGAAGCTCATCAAGCTCCTTCCGTTTACTATGGAGGAGAGCAGCGAAAGCGAGGCTTTGAAAGCCGAAGCCCTGATGAACTACGAGCCGAGCGAAGAAGAAGTGCTGGATATGATCATCCCGAAATATATGAGCAGTCTGATCTTTGGTGCGCTGCAGGAAGCAGTTGCCAGTGAAAATGGCGCGCGTATGACCGCCATGGATTCGGCAACCAACAATGCAGAAGAGATGCTGGGCAAGTTAGAGCTGCAGTACAACCGTGCGCGTCAGGGTTCCATTACCCAGGAGCTTACGGAGATCATTGCAGGCGCAAATGCGATCAATTAATCCGTTTTGGCAGGGCCTGGTGCTCTGCTGAAGCGATCGCGCTCCAAGGAGTGCATTCGAGAAAGAATTATGAAGGAGAAGCAAGATGGCAGAACAAAATACTGGTAAGATCACACAGATCATCGGTGCGGTCATGGATATCAAGTTCTCCCAGGGCAAGATTCCGGAAATCAACGAGGCAATCAGGGTTCCGCTGGAAGACGGCGGCAGCCTGACCGTTGAGGTTGCACAGGATCTTGGTGACGATACCGTAAGATGTATCGCAATGGGAACCACCGATGGTCTGAGACGTGGTATGGACGCCATTGCAACCGGCGCGCCGATTTCCGTACCGGTTGGTGAGAATACGCTGGGCCGTATTTTCAATGTACTGGGCGAGCCAATTGACAATAAAGAAAAGCCACAGGTGGAAGAATACCTTCCAATCCACAGAAAAGCTCCTACCTTCGAGGAACAGTCTACCCAGACTGAGATCCTTGAGACCGGTATCAAAGTCGTAGACCTGCTCTGCCCTTATCAGAAGGGTGGTAAAATCGGTCTGTTCGGCGGTGCCGGTGTAGGTAAGACCGTCCTGATCCAGGAGCTGATTCGTAACATCGCTACCGAGCACGGCGGATATTCCGTATTCACCGGTGTAGGTGAGCGTACCCGTGAGGGTAATGACCTTTACTACGAGATGACCGAGTCTGGCGTTATCAATAAGACCACCATGGTATTCGGTCAGATGAACGAGCCGCCGGGAGCACGTATGAGAGTCGGCCTGACAGGGCTTACTATGGCTGAGTACTTCCGTGATCAGGGTGGTAAGGATGTCCTGTTATTCATCGACAACATCTTCCGTTTCACCCAGGCAGGTTCCGAGGTATCCGCTCTGCTTGGACGTATGCCGTCCGCAGTAGGTTACCAGCCGACTCTGCAGACAGAGATGGGTGCTCTTCAGGAGCGTATCACCTCTACCAAGAACGGTTCCATCACTTCCGTACAGGCAGTTTATGTGCCGGCCGATGACTTAACCGACCCGGCTCCGGCAAACACCTTCGCACATCTGGATGCAACCACGGTATTAAGCCGTGCCATCGTAGAGCAGGGTATTTACCCGGCAGTAGACCCGCTGGAGTCCACCTCCCGTATCCTCGACCCGCGTGTTGTAGGTGAGGAGCACTACAAGGTAGCCCGCGGCGTGCAGGAGGTTCTGCAGAAGTACAAAGAGCTGCAGGATATCATCGCCATGTTAGGTATGGATGAGCTTTCCGAGGAAGATAAGCTGACCGTATCCCGCGCACGTAAGATCCAGAGATTCTTATCTCAGCCGTTCTTTGTAGCAGGACAGTTTACCGGTCTGGAAGGCCGTTATGTACCGCTGAGCGAGACCATTCAGGGCTTCAAGGAGATCCTGGAAGGCAAGCATGATGACATTCCGGAGCAGTATTTCCTGAATGCAGGTAATATCGACGACGTTCTTGCCCGTGTGAAATAGGGGGTACGTCTATGGCTGATGGAATGAAATTAAAGGTTGTCACCCCGACCGGCGGTTTCTACGACGGAGAAGTTTCCATGGTAGAGCTGACCACTACCGAGGGTGAGATCGGTGTATACCCGAACCACATTCCGCTGACCGCTGTAGTAGCGCCTGGCGTTCTCAAAATCCATGAGGACGGCGGCGAGAAGGAAGCAGCGCTGATGTCCGGATTCATCACTATTCTGCCGGAGCAGGTCACTGTTATGGCAGAGGTGGTTGAGTGGCCGGATGAGATCGACTTTAGCCGTGCAGAAGAGGCACGTTCCCGCGCGGAGCGCCGCCTTGCAAGCCATGAAGCTGATCTGGATGTAGCGCGTGCGGAAGCAGCGCTGAAGCGCGCAATGGTGCGGTTGAATTTGAAACACTAAAGATAAAAGTCCCACAGAAAGCAGTATGCATGTGCTGTTTCTGTGGGACTTTTCTTTGCCGGATCCTATACGATTTTCTTACTCGTATAAAAATCCCGGCTCATTATAAATCAGAGCCATGAACTCTACATCTTCATCGGAGTTGTTCTCCAGGCTGTGGAACTGGCCTACCTGAATGATGCAGCAGTCGCCAGGCCCAACCTTGGTGACGGATTTGTCGTTGTCGATGAAGTCTGCCTGACCCTTTAAAATGTAGTACGGCTCGGTATCATGTACATGCTGGTGCCAGCCAACGCTTGCGCCCGGAGGAAGTACTACTTTTGCGTACATTCTGCCGTGACCTAAAAACTCTTCTTTGGAAATGATGTGATGAACGTAAGCAGTACCCTTGCCGCCGCCTAAGTGTTCCACCGCAACTGTGTTTTCTTTGCGAACCATAATTTCAGCCTCCTTAGTCTGTAATGCCGTAACTGCCAGGTGTTTCACAGTTACGCGTTATCAAAAGTATATCCCAAATTGAAACAAAATGAAATATAAAATTATGAAAGATTACAGACGCAGCATCCGATATCCGACTCCGATATGGGTCTGGATCTGCTGGGGCGCACCCGGAGCGGATTCCAGTTTTTTGCGGAGCGTTGCCATAAAGACCCGGAGAGAGGCTACATCGCTTTTAAAACTGCTTCCCCATACATGCTCGGTGATATAGGTGTGGGTCAGTACCTTTCCGACATTGCGTGCCAGCAGGCACAGAAGCTTGTATTCAGTGGGGGTCAGGGACAGCGGTTCCTCGTTTAAGCAGGCGCATCCGGCAGAAAAATCGATCTTTAAAGGACCGTTTTGGAAAACGGAATCCCGGGCAGATATATTTTCCTGCATAAAGCTTAAACGGCGCTGGGTCACGCGCAGGCGTGCCAGAAGCTCATCAACGGAAAAGGGCTTGGTCAGGTAGTCATCTGCCCCGTTATCCAGTGCCTCGATCTTGTCCGTATCTTCACTGCGGGCGCTGATGACGATGATGGGCGTGATGCTCCAGCTGCGGATCTGCCGGATGATCTCGATGCCGTCCATATCCGGTAGTCCCAAGTCCAGGAGAATAATGTCCGGGTTATGGGAAGATGCTTCGATCAGCGCGGTTTCTCCGTTTGCTGCGGTCAGAAAGCGGTAATCGTGCAGCTTTAAGGTGGTGGTGATCAGGTTGCGGACGGGTGCATCGTCTTCCACAACCAGAATCAGCGGTTTATTCATGGATAGTTACCTCCTCGCAGGGTAATGTAAAGGTAAAGACACAGCCGGAGGGCGTATTGTCAGATACGGAAATTTCTCCGCCGTGGGCCCGGATGATGGAGCGGCATAAGCAGAGCCCGAGACCAAGGCTTCGGCGGCTGTCCGCGATGCGGTTTGCGCCGGTATAGCACATATCAAAGACAAGCGGCTTTGCCTCATCCGGAATGCCCGGACCGTTATCAGTGACCCGGATCCGCACCTTTGACGCCAGCCTGTCGGTCAGGATCTGGATCCGGCTGCCCTTTTGTGTGTATTTGATGGCATTGTCCACAAGGTTGATGATGACCTGCACAATGAGCCGGGCATCCATGCGGGCAAGCAGAAAATCATCCGTGCTTTCTGCTGTAATGCTATGTTCAACGCTTTGACGGCTGACATGCCGGAGCGCTTCGGAAATGACCTCGCTGACCAGTTCGGTTTCCATGCGCAGGTTCATGCGCCCGTCTTCAATGCGGGTGACGGCCAGCAGATTTTCCACCAGATTGATCAGCCACATGGAATCGTCGTAGATGTCCGCGTAGATCTGCAGCCGGGTGGCTTCGTCAATGGCGGAATGATTGGAGAGCAGGTTGCTGGCATTGCCGGATATGGCAGTCAGCGGGGTGCGCAGATCATGGGAGATGGTACGCAGCAGATTAGCCCGGAGTCGTTCCTTTTCCATCAGAAGCGCTGCCTGCTCTTTTTCCCGGATATTCTGGCGGTTTTCCATGGCCAGGGCGCCCTCTCCCAGTATGGAAACCAGAACGCTGTATTCAAAGGAATCCATGGGATGCTCTCCGGCTTCCATGCCGGCAACTCCATAGACAGCATTCTGTACCCGGATGGCCAGATAATGGCACAGAGCATCCGGAAAGGTGTCGGTATAGGCACCGGCCCGTTTATTGTGAGACAGAACCCACAGGGCAACCTCCCGTTCCCCGGGGCAGGTCAGAAATTCGGATTTTTCTGCGGAAGCAGGATCCGGGGAGAGGATGGGAGTTCCTAATGTCCCATGCTGAACCGGGTAAATGATAATGTGTTTTCCGAGTAATTTTTGGATCTGGGAAATCAGGGTATTCAGGATTGCTTCGTCGGTTTCTGCTTTTTGCAGAAGCTGGTTGGTGTCAAACAGGACCTTGGTGCGATAGGCCAGCTTGGCGGACTGGCGGGCGTGATCCTTCAGACGGGTGGTCAGGGCACTGCTTAACAGGGCCACAACAAACATCACAATAAAGGTGACCGGATAATCCTTTCCGTACACATGAAAGGTGAAGCGCGGAGTGGTAAAAAAATAGTTAAAAACAATAACGCTGCAGGCAGAAGCCAGCAGACTGCAGCTCCATCCGGTCGTGGTGATGGAGGCCAGCAGGACTCCGAGGATATAAAGCGTGATGATGTTTGCCTCAGACAGTCCGGCCTGGTAGAAGAAGAGACCGGTCAGTGTCACGGAGATCAGAATGAAAATGGTACGCAGCAGATCTGTGGCCTGAATATGCCAGCCTGTGGACCGGAGATGCTTGTTGAGGTGGTAGCTGCTATGAACGGAGGCGGCATCCGGAATGATGTAGATATCCAGATTTGGCGCGATCTCAGTCAGCTTTTCTGTCAGGGACGGCTTGCTCCATAGATGCCGCCGCTGGATATTGCTGCGGCCAAGGACAATTTTTGTAATATTGTTGAGGCGCGAAAATTCCGCGATCTGGTAGGAAACATCGTCACCGTATACGGTTTCGATGGAGGCTCCAAGCTGCTCGGCCAGACGCATGTGTTCTTTCAGACGGCTCTGATCTTCTTCGGACATGGCAGAATGATCCGGCGTCTGGACATAGAGCGCAGTCAGTGTGCCATGAAAAGCCTCAGACATACGGGCACCCGTCTGCACGATCCTCAGGTTTGATGGCGCAGAAGAAAGACAGACAAGGATATGCTCCTTGGTCTGCCTTTCGGAATGATATGTTTCAGAAAAATTGTTATTCTGTATCATAATGCTGGATCCTTCCATATTCGGGCATGGTTTTTCTGATTTCCATCATAAAACGGATTCTTTCGCAAATCAATCGAAAGAATCATTTTCGTCCGGTATTTTCCGATCAGGATCCGGCCGCTGCTGTTCCATGCGCAGATTCCCTTTGCGCAGCCGGTCCAGAATCCGGTCAATCCGGCTCATAAGCAGATAGATGAAGGCAAAAAACAGGACGAGAAGAAGGATCAGAATCAGATTTCTCATAAGATCACCTCCAAAATCAGATCCGGAAACATTTCTGCAGATCGCGGTAGCGGCCAAGGACCAGGATGGTGTCTCCTGCGCAAAAACTGGTCTGCGGCGTAACCGAATACTCAATTTTGCCATTATGGCGCACTCCGATGATGTTGATGCCATACTGCTTCCGGATGTCGATCTGCGCGACACTCATGCCAATCCACTGGTCAGGCAGATCGACTTCGAACAGATCATGATCTCCGTCGAGATCAACAAAATCCCGGATGTGGTCAGAGCTACAGCGAATGGCGGTCCACTTGGCCAGCTGTTTTTCCGGGTAGACGACTTCATCCGCACCGTTGCGCAGCAGAAACTTGGCATGGACATCTCTGGCAGCCCGGGAGACAACCAGTCTGGCACCCAGCTCCTTTAAGAGCGATGTAGTTTCCAGAGAGCTTTGAAAGTCAGTTCCGATGGCAACAATGCAGACATCGAAATTGCGTACGCCCAGGGAAGAAAGAAAATCCTCCGAGGTGCTGTCACCAATCTGAGCGCTGGTCAGGAAAGGAAGAGCTTCGTTGACACGCGCCTCATTATGATCGACTGCCATCACCTGGTGCCCCAGGGAATGCAGCTCCATGGCAATATGTTTTCCAAAACGGCCGAGGCCAATCAGTAAAATTGATTTCATAATCTTGCTCCTTTACGTGTTATCCTACAGTGATTTTTTCCAGCGGATATTTGCCAAACCGGATCCGGTGTCCGGACAATGCGGCGTAGATTAAAGTCAGTCCTCCGACTCTTCCCAGATACATCAGAATGATCAGGATGATCCGGGAGATACTTCCGAGTCCTGGAGTAATGCCGAAGCTGAGACCGACCGTGCCTACCGCTGAGGCTGTTTCAAACATACATGCCATCATGGGAAGCTCCTCTATGCGGCTGATGAGAAATGCGCCGGTCAGACAGAGACTGAGATACATCATCAGGATGGAGGCAGCATTTGCTACAGTTTCCGGGGCAATCCGGCGCTTAAACAGCTCCGGGTTTTCGTTCCGCCGAAAGACAGATACGGCAGTGGCGGTAAGAACTGCGAGGGTAGTGGTTTTCATGCCTCCTGCTGTAGAACCGGGGCTTCCGCCGATGAGCATCAGAATAATGGTCAGCATCTGGCCGGATTCAGTGAGTTTACTGAAGTCTGCTGTGTTAAAACCGGCAGTTCGTGGAGTTACCGACTGAAACAAGGATAACAGGATCCTGGTTCCAAAGCCTCCCTGTCGGAATTCTCCGAAATAGAAATAGAGGGCCGGCAACAGGATCAGGATGGCCGTGGTGGTTAAGATGACCTTGCTCTGCATCCGGTAACGGCTGAAATGCAGATGGTTACTGCGGATATCTTCCCAGGTCAGAAAGCCGATTCCGCCGATGATGATAAGTGCCATGATAACCAGGTTGACCAGTGGGTTTGCGGCATAAAGTGTGAGGGAAGAAAAGGGAATGCGGATTCCCATCAGGTCGATCCCTGCGTTGCAGAATGCGGAAATGGAATGAAACAAAGCCATCCAGAGTCCGCGGACGGGGCCAAAGTCTCTGCAAAATACAGGGGCCAGCAGAGCGGCGCCGGACAGCTCGATCAGGAACGTGGCCCGGATGATAAAGCCGGTCAGGCGCACAATGCCGCTCATCTTTGGTGCGGCCACGGCTTCCTGCATGGTACTGCGCTGCATCAGACCGATCTTGCGTCCGGAAACAATGGTGACTGCCGCAGCGACAGTTACGACTCCCATGCCGCCGATCTGGATCAGCACCAGGATCACAGCCTGACCGAAAACGGACCAGTAGGTACCGGTATCCACCACGATCAGACCCGTCACGCAGACAGAGGTGGTGGAGGTGAATAATGCACTTAAAAACGGAGTAACGCAGTGGGTGGCGGAGGAAACCGGCAGCATTAAAAGAAGCGCACCGGCCAGAATGACCCCGGCAAATCCCAGGACAATGATCTGAAAAGAATTTAATGGTTTTATGGAAAATGGTTTCATGGATACAGCTCCAATCTTCTGTCGGGTAGTGATACCGCTGTTTTTGTTAGTTCCATTATAGAAAAAAAGAGTTAAAGAGGGCACAAAGGTATTTTGCCCGGTATTAAGATGGTACAAAGATTCTGGCTCCTGCTTTTCTGTATTGTATAGAAAATAGTAAAAAAATATAGTAAACTATAGTAAAGATATGCTATAATAGTAAAAGAAAATAGTAAACAGAGATGGTAAATTCAAGGGGGGGAATTATGCAGAATCCATATACATTAACATTTGGGAAAGAACCTGTCGAATATATTAAACGAATTGCGGAAGAACGGCAGATTTTAGAGGATTTTCTGTCACCAAACCCTCCTCAGCAGGTGTATATGATTTCCGGAGTCCGGGGATGTGGAAAAACGGTGTTTATGACAGATATTTCCCAGGAGATAGGAAGAGATGAAGACTGGATTGTTGTTGATTTAAATCCATACAAGGCGAACCTGATGCAGGAGGCTGCAGCATACCTTAGCAGCATTCAGGGCCTGGCACAGATATTTCAGACGGCAAAACTCAATTTTTCTTTATTTGGATTTGGACTGGAAGTATCCGATACGGCTCCGATTGCGGATATTCAGGTCGCGCTTGAGAGGATGATTGAGAACCTTTCGAAGTATCACAAGAAAATCTTATTTACCATTGATGAAGTGACAGTTTCTCCTCAGATCAAATCATTTACATTTGCGATTCAGCAGATGCTGCGGAAAAATGCTCCGGTATTTTTGCTGATGACGGGTTTGTATCAGAATATTTCAGATCTTCAAAATGAGAAGAATCTGACATTTTTGTACCGCGCGCCCAAAATTATTCTTTCTCCGCTGAACATAGGAGCCATGGCAGACAATTACCGACAGAACATAAAGCTTACAGCAGATGATGCCAGAGAGATGGCAAAACTCACGAAGGGTTATCCTTTTGCATTTCAGGTTGTTGGTTATTTCCTGTGGAAGGATCCAACGAATTTCACAAAGGCGATCAGTCAGTCAAGGCAATATCTGGAAGAACAGTCTTATGAAAAAATATGGTCAGAATTATCAGCAAAGGACCGCGAGCTTGCAGGTGCCATTGCGCAATGTCCGGGTGGAAGTATTCGTGAGATCAAAGAATTGCTTCATATAGAGCAAAATGAATTAAATCCGTACCGGAAAAGACTGATCCGGAAAGGAATTGCGG
>OJRB01001034.1_pt1 | contig 14677 bp, 14 predicted proteins | sample 1599061 | NCBI WGS metagenome assembly OJRB01 (sample SAMN03922522, study PRJEB24848) | human gut metagenome | isolation source: stool sample | host: Homo sapiens | place: Germany | collected 2010-02 | reverse complement strand
GCGTAAAGTAGTAAATCCGTCAAATCTGCACTATTGTTACTGAGAGTATTTACTTCATTACACAATTCGGAAAATGTTTTTCTTGAAAGCTTTGCGGATATCTCATCTTCTGACAAATTATTATATTTATCTCTATCAATATCAAATGGCGATGTGGCAAATGTGATTGTCATAAGCGAACCACAAATAACAAGTAAACTTATGCAAATATATAACCATCGATGTTTTTTAAAATTGCTTTTCATAATTTTCTCCTTATTCATAAAAACGTCAACACGACAAACACATCTTTTTAATCCAATAACAATAATAAGAATGTGTGATTCGTGTTATAAAATACTTTAAAAATACCACATTTTGAAATATTGTTATCTCCCGACGAAAAAATTTTTCGTCGGGCTCAACTGTCTCCGTTCTTATACCTATGGATATTCATGTTGTTCATAATTATCCTCCGGATAAATACTTTTTTACTAAAAATCAATACAAAAATTGGTTAAATCGTCCGAAAAATTCTTTCTTACAATGACATATTATTACATTCAAACAAAATTGTCAACCTATTTTACAAATAATTTTTTCATAGGACACAAAGCAGACATAAACGTATAATTGCAGAAAATCGTCGCAAGTAAAACTTCCGCAGAGTGCAAGTAACATTCTGCGGAAGTTCTGGTTTATTTATTTTTCAGATATCCTGCTTCTCGAACAGGACGGCTGAACGCTTATAGGCGGCGAAGGTCAGCGCAAGCCAAATCACAACGCCGAGCGCGAGGGTGACGAGCTTTGCCGCCAAAAACTGCGGGTCGGGCGTATCGAGCTTGTTTTTAAAGAGCGGCAATGCATGACAGAGCACTATTTCAACGCCGATAAAGACGAACACAGCGACACTGCCGAGCGCGAACGGCACGCCGATGCGCTTGACATTTTTATAATAGCCCGTAAAAAAGACGATATTGAACACGCCGAATATAATAAAGAAGAACGCGAAGAGCGTGATGTTTACATCGAGGTCGGCGGCGTTGACGGGGGTCATAATTTTAGCGCGCAAGAGTGCTATCGGCACGCAGACCGCTATCTCGAGCAGTTCGAGCAGGCTCACGGAGATTATGCGGGCGAGCACTGTTTTATGCTTTTCGACGGGCAGCATCATAGTGAAAAACACATCGTTATTCTCCCTGCCGAATTGGCACATGAAGAACACGCCGAGGCAGGTATAGAACATAATAACGAGATAGGGATAGTTCGGGATAAAGAGCATGAATGCGAGCGGAATAAACAGGATATTCGTCGGATGAAGGACGAGCTTCAGTTCTTTGTTGAGCAGTTCTTTCATTTCGTCTCCCCCTCCCTCTCGATATGCACCATTATATCCTCAAGCCCGGCGGGTGCGGATTCGACGCCTGCGGGCAGTTCGGAATTTCTGACAAGCGCGCTCATGCCGTCTTTTTCGCGGCGCGCGCCGATAAGTTCAATATTCTTAGGCGCGTTATCGGCAGAAAACTGAACTACACTGTATTTTTGGAGCAGAGTGCAAAGAGGTTCATTCTCCGCGATGCGTCCCTGCTTGAGATAGATTATGTTATCGGCGCAGCGGTCGAGGTCGCTCGTGATATGGGTCGAGCAGAAAACGGTCTTGCCCTCGTCCTGCGAAAGGCTGATGAAGATATCAAGAATCTCATCGCGCGAGACGGGGTCGAGTCCGCTCGTCGGCTCGTCGAGGATAAGCAGATCCGCCGAATGAGAGAGCGCGAGGGCGAGCGAAAATTTGACTTTCATGCCGGCAGAAAGCTCGGATATGCGTTTGCTTTCATCAAGAGAAAAAAGCTGCATATATTTTCTGTAGAGCGAGTCGTCCCACTCGGGATAAAAGCGCGAAGTGACTGCCGCGACGGTGCCGAGGCGCTTTTGCGGATAATAATTCACGCCGCCGAGCACGACGCCCAATCTGCTCTTGATTTTCATCTCATTTTCGGCGAAAGGCATTGAAAAAAAACGGATATCGCCCGCATCGGGATGGACGAAACCGAGCAGGGATTTTATAGTCGTCGTCTTTCCTGCGCCGTTTCTGCCGATGAATCCGGTTATCTTACCCTCTTCGAGCGCGAAGCTGACATTGAGGGAGAATCCGGCATAATTTTTCTTCAATCCGGCAACTTCAAGAGCGTTCATTCCTCCGCCTCCTCGGGCGCGCGGCGCTGAGCCTCAAACAGAGCATCGTCAAAATTCATATAGACATCATTCTGGACTATCGCGATACCCTGATTCTTGTCGGCGAGCATCAGAAGCGTGTCCCCGGGGTTTATATCGAATATATCGCGCACGCCCTTTGGGATTACTATCTGACCCTTTTCGCCGACCTTCACGGTAGCGATAAATTTGCCCTCCGGCATCTTCATATCGTTCACTCACCTTTCTGAAATTCAAGTGATATTTGTTATACTTTTCCTACTAGTTATACTTATATCACTTCTTCACCGCTTTGTAAAGAGTTTTTCGTCCAAAACGGTGTAAATATTTTTTGATTTTTGTACTTCGGTGCAATAATATTTTTGTTTTAACGGTACCGCAGGACAAAAATTAAATAAATTTTAGAAAATGCACTCTCAGATATTGATTTATTGTTTTTATTGTGATAATCTTACGATAGAGCAATAATTTATGCACAAGATACAAAAACAACACGAAAGGGTGGAAATTTATGAGTAAAAAAGCAAATCCTTATGAAAACTTTCTGAACGTGCTCGACAGCGCCGCTGCGCTTGACGGCATCGATCAGAACGACTATGCAGCGTTCCGTTATCCGGAGCAGGAGCTGAAGGTCAACTTCCCCGTGCGCATGGACAACGGCGAGCTGAAAATGTTCACAGGCTACCGCATCCAGCACTCGAGCACCCGCGGTCCGTGCAAGGGCGGCATAAGATTTCATCCTAATGTAGATATGGACGAAGTCCGCGCGCTCGCCGCATGGATGACCTTCAAATGCGCAGTCGCCAACATCCCCTACGGCGGCGCAAAGGGCGGCATAACCTGCGACCCGTCGCAGATGTCCAAGGGCGAGCTTGAGAGAATGACCAGACGCTACGCAGCAATGATAGCGCCTATCATCGGCCCCCACAAGGACATTCCCGCTCCCGACGTCAACACCAACGCCGAAGTCATGGGCTGGGTCATGGATACATATTCGATGAAATACGGCTATCCTATCCCCGGCGTCGTCACCGGCAAGGCGTTTGAAATCGGCGGTTCGCTCGGCAGACCCGAGGCGACCGGACGCGGCGTCATGCTCTGCTGCCGCGCGCTGACCGAGAAGCTCGGACTTGACATAAAAGACTGCACATTCGCCGTTCAGGGCTTCGGCAACGTCGGCTCGACCGCCGCTTACCTCATAGCCGACCTCGGCGCAAAGGTAGTCGCAGTCAGCGACCACACCGCAGCGTTCTACTGCGCAGACGGTCTCGATGTTCACGATATGCTCGACTATGCAGCCGGCAACGGCCGCGTGCTCCAGGGCTACAAGGCTGACGGCGTGACCGAGATAGCGAAAGAGGATCTCCTCTACACCGATGCTGACTTCCTTATCCCCGCAGCGCTCGAAGGTCAGATTACTGCCGACAACGCCGACAGAGTAAAGGCGAAGTACATCGTCGAGGGCGCAAACGGTCCGACAAGCTACGAGGCGGATCAGATACTCAACGCCAAGGGCAAGATAGTTGTTCCCGACATCCTCGCAAATGCGGGCGGCGTTATCGTCTCCTACTTCGAGTGGGTACAGAACCTGCAGTCCCTCTCCTGGTCGCTTGAAGAGGTCAACAACAAGCTTGCAGATATCCTCCTCAAGGCATTCGACGAGGTCTACGGACTGACCGAGGAGCGCGGATATCCGATGAGAACCTCCGCTTACATCATCGCTCTTCGCAGACTTGTCAAGACTAAGAAGATCAGAGGCATTTTCCCGTAAGCTATACAATAATAAATATGAGCCGTGTCGAAAGATGCGGCTCTTTTCATTTTGACAACAGTTTAAATAAAAATGTTGTAATCCGGAAGATTTTAGTGTATAATTTTCATGACAAAGAAAAAGCAGAATCGGGGGCTCTGGTCAAACGGTCACTCCCCCTCATATAAAACAGAAGGAGTTTATTCAATGGATAAGTATCTCATTATCAACGCAGACGATTTCGGAATGTGCAGGGCGGCAAACCTCGCCGTTATGGATCTGCTCAAGTCCGGCTCGATCACCTCTTCGACTATCATGGCTCCCTGCCCGTGGGCATATGAGGCATGCCAGTTCGCAAAGAAGAATCCGCAGTTCGCCATCGGCGTGCATCTGACCTTCACGAGCGAGTGGGCTACATACCGCTGGTCGCCCGTCGGCACGAGCAACACCGACAGTCTGCGCGATGAGCTCGGCTTCATGCATCCCGAAAGCATCGACGTTGAGAAGAACGCCGACATAAAAGAAGTTTCGGCTGAGATCCACGCTCAGATAAACCGCCTCAAGGCTCTCGGCCTCACCCCCTCTCACCTTGACAACCACATGGGCTCGCTCTACGGCATCGAGACAGGCCGTTTCGAGCTGCTTCAGCTCGTGCTCAGCATCGCCGGCGAATACGGTCTTCCGTTCCGCTTCCCCGGCACCTTCACCGACGCTCAGATGAGCAACACCATGCTCGACATAAAAATCGACAAGGAGCAGATCATGGGTCTCGTCGGTCAGCTCAACGCCTATGCGCACAGCGTCGGCGTAGCGAACCCCGACTTCCTGCTTCCCGGCGAGTGGACAGGTCCGCAGAACGACAGCTACGACAACTACCGCGACTACATCTACGAGCTCTACAAGACCTTCCCCGAGGGCGTGACCGAGACTTATATCCATCCCGCGCTCGAGTGCGACGAGCTCAAGGGCATCACAAATTCCTGGCACCGCAGAGTCTGGGAATACAAGCTCTTCTCTGACCCCAAGACGAAGCAGCACATCGACAGCCTGGGCATCAAGCTCATCAACTATCGCGATCTCGCCGAGATGAAGAAATAAAAAAATTCAGAGCAGTTCCTTTCGGGACTGCTCTTTGCTTATCGATAAATCCGGTTTTTGGGGGCTTCGCAGGATTCAGAATCTATGCCTCTCTTGTGCAAACGAGGCAGCGCGAAGCGCCGGAGGGATTGTTTTGAACAAGCTGCATTTTTTAAAATTGCCGGATATTTTGAACTTTCACGCGACAACCCCTCAGTCACGGCTTTGCCGTGACAGCTCCCCTTACACAGTGGAGCCTTGAGACCGTGCAATGACGGACTTTTTCAACAGACTCAGAGCAGTTCCTTTTGAAACTGCTCTTTTTATATGCACACGAAAAAACAGCACCGCCGACACGGTGCTGTAATTTTACTATTCACTTTTCTGCATTCAGACGATCGGTTTTTCTTTCTGACATTTATATTATTTCCGATCTATATAAAACGGTAAACGTAAATCATCTGTTCTTCTGCTGCGCCGAACTACCGTTGATGCGACGCAATTCGGACATCTTACGGTTGTTATCGTTTTCGTCTGAAATGCCGCGGCCGTTGCCGCTCGATACACCCATCACCTTTCAGCGTTCAAGTCCGCCTGACGAAAAGCTCCGAGTACAGAAAAATTTCTGATATTCTGCTCTGCTGAGCTTTCAGATAAGCTGTGACGGGCGGTCGGAGTACTGATTTTCGCTTTCGCTGTACATCGGACTCGCCTCCAATCATTTTTTGAGTGTACCCCTCAGGTACAGCGCCGACCCGGCGCCGGGAGCCTTCTCCCTCTTTGCATCTTCATTATAGCTCATGTTTTGGATAAAGTCAACATATTTTTTCAACATTTCTAATATTTTATATTTAGTTAGCTTTGCAGGCACAAGATGTAAGTCCCGCGTCACAACACCCATCATCAAAGACGAAAATACCAAAAAGTTTTCGGGCAATTTGTTTTCGTCTTCCCTTTTTCTATTGACTATTGGGCGCAATACGGGTAAAATAAATACATAAAAAATAAATTGTATCGGCTCGCGCGCAATATACGGTGCGCCGCCGTATGAGAGGTTATTATTATGGCAAAGGATTATAATCCCGACATCGTCAGCGTTGTTGACGAGAAAGGCAAGGAGCACATTTTTGAAGAGCTCGACCGCATCGAGACAGACCGCGGATGCTATGTCGCGCTGCTGCCCGTATATGACGACAGCGAAGAAGTTCTCGAAGGCGAGGACGAGGTTCTCCCCCTCAAGGTCATTGAAGAGGACGGCGAAACATATCTGACAATGATCGAGGACGACGATGAATTTGAAGAAGTCTATCAGGCTTTTGAAGAGCGTCTGAGCGATCTCTTCTTCGACGACGAGCGCACCGACTCGGAGAGCGAAGAGGACGGAGAATAAAATAAAGCCACCCTGCCCTGTGCGATAAATACGGTTCATATTAACCCAACACGTTTTAATCGGGAGCTTAGTCTCCGGCGGCGGATTGCAGACCTCCCGGCTTTTGCCGGAAGAAGGGAGCGCGAACCCGCCGGGCGGCACCCACCTGCTTTGGTATGCAGGTTACTATTGCCGTATCCGGCTCGGCGGGGCTTATTTTTTTGATTGTTTTTTATTATTTTATATAGCATATAAGCGGCCGCAAGCCGCATTTTTTGCGGGCTGAGAGCCGCCGGAAACGGAGGAAAAGCTGTTGCAGCGCATACTTAACGCCGACATTGTCGACATCACCCCTATCGACGGGGGTTTTATATATGCAGAAAAGAAGATGCTTGAAAACGGATCGTGCAGGGTCTCGTTCTATTCATACGACTGCGAGACAAGCATATCAACGCCGATAACAAGGGGCGAATATGTCTCCTGCAAATTCGGTCAGAACGGTTCGCGCATAGCGGACGAGCTCGGTCAGAAGGGCGAATTTATCTTCGCTCAGCCGACAAGGTTCTTCAACAACTGCACTGTCACTCTCGACAGAGCCGGGACATTCTCGCTCTTCACGCCCGAGGGTTCATGCGTGAGGCGATATGAATTTACATATCAGGGCGCGCCGGCGTGCAACCCCGTTGCATATGAAAAATCGCTCTGGTGCGTTGTGCCGGAGCGCGACGCGATAATAAACTATTCGATAGACGAAGCCCGCGTTCTGCTCAGGATCGGCGGCGGAGCGCAGAGCGCGTTTTCGTATCCGACGAGCATAACTCTTATTCGCGGGAACATCTATGTCTGCAACCGCGACTCGCACAAGATACGCACGGTGCAGATCGGCAACAACACCTATGCCATCGACGACTACCGCACATTCAACGAGCCTGTATACAAATATTTCAGAGTCGGGAGCAGAGAATACGCTCTGCTCGACTCGGGAGTATACGAAATATAAAAAGCCCCCTTGAGGCAATACAGGAGGTAAATATGGCAAACGTATTCAGAACGGTTATCAGGATAATCACCTGCATCGCACTGTTCATATGCCCGATGCCCACAGAGAAGAAATGCGAAGCCGAGTTCAACGGCACATTTATCCAGTCCTGGATGAGCTCATACTGGGACGACGAGCGCTGGCAGGATGAGATAAGCGCGATGAAGGAGGCCGGAATAAAGTACCTCATCATTCAGGATGTGGCGCACAAGGCTTCCGACGGCACATGGACTGTCTACTACAACTCGAATCTCGACACATTCTCCGGTGCGACTTTCGGTGCTACGGATGTTGTTGAATCCGCACTGAGAAACTGCAGCGGGTCTGGCATCAAGGTCATGATCGGACTCGGGCTCTATGACGAGTGGTGGACTAAATCCGGCTTCGGCAAGGACTACAGCAAGCTGTGCAATGTATCCGCCGACATGATCGAAGAAATATATAACAAATATGTTTCAAAATACCCCGACGCTTTCTACGGCTGGTACTTCACGCCCGAGATGAGCAACGGTCCGCGCGTCAAGCTGTCGTCGCCGTTTATTGCAAAGGGCGTCAATGTGATAATCGATGCTATCGAGCGCACGGACGCGGACGCTCCCCTGCTTTTAAGCCCGTTCTTCTCTCAGTACGGCGCGAACCCCGGCATCGAGAGTGCGAAGCTCTTCTGGGCTTCGTTTATAAAATCAGTGAACTTCCGCGAGCACGATATCTTCTGTCCGCAGGACGCAGTCGGTGCAGGCTGGACGATTGAAGAGAATCTCGTCAATGTCTGGAGAATGTACTCAGACGCGGTGAAGCTCAGCGGAAAGAGCATACGCCTTTGGGCGAATGTCGAGAACTTCACAAGCGCTGTTGCAAAGAGCAATACTACCGGCATAACTACTCCGCTCGTGACAGAGAACACACAGGATGTGACTGCGACGCTCGACAGGCTCGTCAAACAGATGGACATAGCCTCGCGCTATGCTGAAAATATCATAACGTTCTCGTACAACCACTATTACAGCCCCGTGTATGTCGATCCGATGTTCCACAACACCTATGTTGACTACTTAAAGCACGGTCATGTGCTCGAGAGCGAAGCGCCGACTGCGCCGACTGATCTCGGCTTCTCGGTTGACGGAGACGGAAACACCGTGCTCAGCTGGCAGGCATCGACCGACAACTTCGGCGTAGCATATTACAGAATATGCGCCGACGGCAAGTTCCTCACAAGATGCGAATACAACGAGGACACTGCGGCGGTTATCGAAAATGCGCAGAGCGGCACGGTATACAGCATCACCGCATATGACGCCGCAGGCAACGCCTCGCAGGCGGCGGAGATAGTGTATCAGTAAACGCCAATCTACGAAAAATCCGCCGGACATTACAAAAACAGATAAATACACCTTTAATGTTGACGAAAGCTGAATGAAAAAAATGCCGTTGACCGGGTTCGGTTGACGGCATTTTTATATTCCGAATCGTGCAAGAACACAAGCAGAAAATCTATTCAGCTGTCACGACGGTACGTATCCGGAAGCACATTTTTAATAGTCAAACGGAGTTCGCTATATGATCGGCATAATAAGCTTTTAAGAAGATTTAGTGCCGCTTGCGCGGCATCGGTGCATCGAGTCGCCGCACCCTACAAGTTGCTCGCCAATTAAATCGTGCAAACTTTGCGGGGTTGATGATATCCCCATATCGCGGACTTATTCACTATTCACTTTGCGGGCGGATGATATCCGCCCCTGCTTACTTTGAGCGAAGCGAAACCAACCCCTCAGTCTCGGCTTACGCCGAGCCGACTCCCCTACAGGGGTGCCTGAATGGATTATGCGGCAAATTCAAATTTATCAGGCAATTACAACGGCTCAAATATTGCGTTATATAAAAGCGGCAGGAACTGCAAAAAAGTTCCTGCCGTTTTTGTTTATACATATTCTGCTGTCATCTGAACTGTTCCGGTGAAGCGGTCGAAATCTATCATGATGTAGTTGCCGCCGTTTTGAAAATTGAACTCGCGTTCGAATCTGCCGTCGGTTTCGGGCGTATATTCGAGCACTTTTCCGTTCATTCTCAGGCGTATTACCGCGCTGCCGGACTCGGTTTTGATATAAGCTTTCACTTTTATCAGCTTGTCGCGCGCCGACGCGCCGCCGAACACGGTATCGCGCCCGGTCTCGTTCTCGCACTGCGCGGTGTAGCTGCCAGTGAACCAATCCTTGCCGTTGTTCTCGCGCTTGCCGATAAGCTTGGCGCTGTTCGTGACATCGGACATTTTGAACGCGCCGCGCAGATCGTCAAAGTATCTGTCCGCGCGTTTGAGCTGCATACTGCCGCGGCTCATGCACGCCGTGAGCGAGAGCATTAGAGCAAGAGTCAGCAGAACAGCCGCTGCTCTTTTCATTATTCTCTCTCCTTTGCGCCGCTGACTATCTTATAATAGGCGTTGGAGGTGACGCGGTAAATAAGAGTATAGAACAGCGCGAACACGACGAAGCACACAAGAATTGTCACGGCGAAGAGGACGGGGTTGTTGAAGTTGAAGGCGAGTAATATTCTGCGGATTATTATAGACGCGAATATCATATGCAGACCCGCTCCCGCGAGAGGCAGGAAGAATACCGTGAGCAGCTGAGAATTGATGCTCCTTCTTATCTCTTTCTTTGTCATGCCGACCTTCTGCATTATTTCAAAGCGCGACTGATCTTCATAACCCTCAGAAACCTGCTTATAGTAGATTATCAGCACAGCCGCGAAGATGAACACGACCGAGAGCATGACGCCGAGATAGAACAGCGAGCCGAAGGCAGAATAATAATCATCCCTGCCGGCATTGCGGCTGTCTATCGAGAATGTCATCATATTGCCGTAAGACGACATTGCCGGTTTTGTCGCGTCGATATAGTCATTGCACAGCGCTCTCTCGTCGACGGTGTCGAGTTCGGTATCGAAAAATCTGAAATACTTATAGTTGACGGTGCGCACCCCGTTGTGGTTTTCGGGCTTTGCAAAATCCGTGACTGCACTTTTGAAGTCGGGCACGAAAATATATATCGAGGACGCGATATTTACGGCGGAGTCGCCGTCAATGAGGAAGCTGTCGGCTGTCTTTTTGACTTTGTAGGTCTTGCCGTCGCCGAGAGTCACGGTGTCATATTTATACTTCATTCTGTAGCCATAGACTATGACCTCATCGGGCGCGAGGGTTTCGTTCGTGCCCATGACGGCGTTGTAGTCCTCTATCGGCACGACATCGAAGCAGGTATACGCATTCGAGTTTGAACCGATTGTTACGCCCGTGCCGCCTGCGATCAGCTTGCCGCCGTCGGAAATCGTGCCGACAGTCACAACGGATCTGTAGGACGCAAAATTTGAGGCGTTCGCCTTATGCGAAGCGGCAAGGGAATCGACGCCTGCGGCGACTTTTTCGATGTTGCTGTCATCGAGTCCGTCGATAGTATCAAAGCCTGTCGAGAGCACGATATCGCGCGGATAGCGGGTGTTGACGCTGTCCTCAGTGCCGAAGAGCAGGCAGGTGGTCGAGGATATCATGACGAGCACCATTGTTGCGAGCACGCAGACGGACGCGAGTCCCGCGCCGTTTCTCTTCATTCTGTAGGTCATTGAAGAGACGGAGATGAAATGATTCGGCTTATAATAGTAGTTCTTGCGCTTTTGCAGGAAGCGGCAGAGAAGCACCGAGCCGAATATCATCAGAAGATAAGTGCCGATGATGACCATTATAACCGCGATGAAAAACACAAGTATCGCGCTCAGGGGCTCTGTTATCACAACGGCGGTAATATATGCGCCGATGAGCAAAACTGCGCCGGTGATGCCGAGAAGCGGGTTAGCTTTCGGCGGCTTCTCGCCAAGGTTTTCGCTCCTGATTAAAGTTACCGCACTCGCGCCCATTATCTGGCGCACGGAGTTGATGAAGAGGAGCAGGAAGATAACGGCGAAAACGCCGACGGTCAGCAATATTGCAGTCGGAGAGACATGGAAAACATAGCTGATATCAGTGCCGCCTATCGCCTTGACGAGTCCGAGTTCGGCAAGCTTCGAGAGCGCGACGCCGAGCACAAGACCGCAGAAGAGCGATATGGCAGAAGTTATCAGGCTCTCCCAAAAGAGCAGGATGCTGATATTCTTTTTGTCCATGCCGAGGATGTTATAGAGTCCGAACTCCTTTTTCCTGCGTCGGATAAGAAACGAATTTGTATAGAAAAGAAAGATGCAGGCGAATATAGCGATGACCCAGCCGCCGAGCATGAGCACGATGTTGACCGTACCCTCGCCGAACGTGCCCTTGAGCGACTCGCCATAGCGCAGGAAGATGACGATATAATACATCATTATCATGCCTATCTGCGTTAAAATATACGGCAGATAGAGGCGCTTATTCTTCCTTATCCCGTCAAACGCGAGGCGCGGATAGAAAAACTTTTTCATTTGCGCTCACCGCCTGTCGCAAGCAGAGTCAGGGTCTCGGATATCTTCTGATAGAGCTGGCTGTCGGTATCGGCGCCGCGATAGATCTGATGGAACACCTCGCCGTCCTTTATGAAGAGCACGCGCTTTGCGGAGGAAGCCGCCTTGACGGAGTGCGTGACCATAAGAATAGTCTGACCGAGGGCGTTGACCTCGGTAAACAGGCGCAGCAGTTCATCGGTGGACTTTGAATCGAGCGCGCCGGTCGGCTCATCGGCGAGAATTATGCGCGGCTCGGTTATCAGCGCACGGGCGACAGCCGCCCTCTGCTTCTGGCCGCCGGATATCTCATAGGGATATTTCTTGAGCAGCTCCGTTATGCCCAGGCGCTTTGCTATCGGTTCGAGGCGGGAATGCATCTCATCGTAGCTCTTGCCCGCGAGGACGAGCGGAAGATAGATATTATCTTCAACCGTGAATGTATCGAGAAGATTGAAATCCTGGAACACGAAGCCGAGGTTGTCTCTGCGGAAAGCGCAGACAGCCGAATCCTTTATCTTTGAAAGATCCCTGCCGTCAATCATAACGCTGCCGGAAGTGGGTCTGTCAAGAGCCGCAAGAATATTGAGCAGAGTGGTCTTGCCGGAGCCGGATTCGCCCATTATAGCGACATACTCGCCCTCTGACACGCTGAAGTTAACATTTTTAAGAGCCTCGACCTTATTGCCGCCGAGACGGGTTGAATAGACTTTTTTGAGTCCGTTGACTTCCAAAATACTCACTGTAGTTGACCTCCTGTCATTTTGTGGCTCTATTATAGCCGAAAAGGGAAATGCGCCTCCATAGAAAAGGCTTACATTTCCCCTTTCAAATCTTACGGTTTTGTAAGAAGTTATTCTTTTCCCAGTTTATACTGCCCGAGATCGAGGCGAACCGTTGTCCCCTCGCCTACTGTTGAAGAAATCGAGATATCAATACCGAGGTTTTGACATATGCGGCGGCAGAGATAAAGCCCGAGCCCGCTCGCACGGCGGTCGGTTCTGCCGTTGCATCCGGTATAGCCTTTATCAAACACGCGCGGCAGATCCTCCGGCGCGATGCCTATTCCGGTGTCTTTGATATAAAGGACTTTTCCCTCGGAATAAATCTTTATGCTCCCCTCGCGGGTATATTTGAGCGCGTTTGAGAGCAGCTGCTCGACGACGAACGCGAACCATTTTTCGTCCGTAACGGCTTGAATATCAACGCTGTCATATTCGAGGCGGATCCTGCGGTCTATAAATTCCGAGGCGAATTTTTTCACCGAGCTTCTGATTATTTCATCTATATCCTGCCGAGCAAAAATATAGTCGCTGTAATCCGAGCCGAGACGCACAAAGACGAGCACCATCTCGACATACTGCTCTATCCGCGACAGTTCGGATGCGAGTCTGCGCGCTTCGGGCACATCCTCTTTCTGAAGAGTCAGACGCATCGCCGCTATCGGCGTTTTTATCTGGTGCGCCCAGACGGTGTAGTAATCGACGGTGTCGCGTATGCGGCTGTCCGTCTGCGCCGTTATCTCCGCTATTTTTTCCTTGAGCACGGATATCAGCTGCTGATAGTCGGAATCAACTATCCCCTCCGGCTCGGGCAAAGCAGATATAAGTTCGGTGTTCCTGCGGTGAAGCTCTTCGAAAAACTTGTGGCGGCGATACGCTTTTGTAATATCATAGGCGGCGAACACTGCGCCGAAAAGCAGGCACAGTGCACACGGATACATCACGGCGCGCACGGGCAGACGGTAGAACCAAAACGAAACCGCGAATATGCAGACGAAAAGCAGAAGCATCAAAAGCCGCTTCCACCGCTCCTTGAGATAACCCTTAAAAAAGCTCATAACCCCTCCGAAATCAAGCTATTATATACCCCACGCCGAACTTTGTGGCGATAAAATCTTTGAGCCCCGCCGCGTCAAGCTTTTTTCGCAGGCGGTTGACATTGACGGTCAGGGTGTTTTCCTCAACGTACTCGTCCATCTGCCACAGACGGGTCATCAGTGTTTCGCGGCTGACGATGCGCCCGCGCTGCTCCATGAGTGTGCGGAGGATAATCAGTTCATTGCGTGTCAAGGGGATGCTCTGCCCATGGATGGAGAGGGCAGCACTGTCCAAATCCAGCACGGCCTCCCCGCAGGCGAGGATATTGCCTGTAGCCGGCATGTCATACGCACGGCGCAGGACGGCATTCACCTTTGCTGCCAGCACAGCTGGGTCAACGGGTTTGGCAATGAAGTCGTCACCGCCCATGTTCATCGCCATGACGATGTTGAGGTTATCCGATGCGCTGGAAAGGTAGACAATTGGCACGCTGGTGATGCGGCGCAGCTCCTGCGTCCAGTGATGACCGTTGAAGAAGGGGAGCATCAAATCCATCAGTACGATCTGCGGCTTCCACTCGGCGAACTCCTCCGTCACATGGCGGAAATCGCGGACTTTCTGCACCTCGTGTCCCCACGCGGTCAGCACCTGCGTGATGGCATCAGCCAAGGCAGCGTCGTCTTCGACTAATAGGATGCGGTACATGCGAGTCATCTCCCTGATGATGTAGTTTGGTGTTGGTGTGGTCTGTTTTCGTACCCGTCAGTCGCTTTTCTCCGCACTTTCGCCCGCCAGCGCATCGAGAATTGCCTGCAGCCGCTTCTCGCCGATGCCCTTGACATTCCGCAGCTCCTCCGGATACACGAACGCGCCGTGTTCCTCCCGGTATGCCACAATCCGCTCCGACAGCACAGTACCGATACCTGTCTCTTATACACATCTGACGCTGCCGACGATATGCAGTGTGTAGA
>OJRB01001027.1_pt1 | contig 14771 bp, 10 predicted proteins | sample 1599061 | NCBI WGS metagenome assembly OJRB01 (sample SAMN03922522, study PRJEB24848) | human gut metagenome | isolation source: stool sample | host: Homo sapiens | place: Germany | collected 2010-02 | reverse complement strand
CGAGATCAGCCTCGGTCTCGTGGGCTCGGAGATGTGTATAAGAGACAGTGCTATAATCGGCGGCGGCATCTATATCGGCAATAAGCTCGGACTTATTACCATCGACCACGGCAGCAACGGTGATCCCGAGGGCACCTTTGCGCCCGAGGAGCAGTTTGATGCAATGTACGATGTCAGCGACGCTTCGAGCATCGACAGCCTCATAACTGCGTGGGCGAAGAACGGCGGCGCGAAGTATTCGAGCAAGAATATAATCAATGTTCTGCTCCTCGGCGTTGACAGCGAGACCGGCAAGGCAGAGGGTGGACGTTCGGATGCCATCATCCTGCTCTCGCTTAACAAAAAGACCAAGACGATAACGCTCGTGTCTTTCCTCAGAGACTGCTATACCTATATGAACATCAACGGCTCCGAGCGCTGCTGCAAGACTAACCATGCCTATTTCTGGGGCGGTCCCGCGGCACTTATCGAGACGCTTGAGAATAACTACAAGATTGAGATCGATCATTATATCAGCGTCGATTTCAAGAGCTTCCCGAAGCTTATTGACTCTCTCGGCGGCGTGTCCGTTCCGATTGAGCCCTATGAGGCGGATTATATCAACCGCACCACAACGAAGATAAAGAAGATAACCTCCGGCGATTCCGTCAAGCTCAGCGGCAGACAGGCTCTGGTCTATAGCCGTATCCGCCATGTCGACAACGAAGGCGATGTCGGCAGAACTGCGAGACAGCGTACCGTTATCATGGCTCTCATCAAGAGCGCGCAGAACGCCTCTGCGGGTCAGCTCAACAACGCGCTCGATATCGTCCTTCCCAATGTCGTGACGAACTACAAGCGCAGTGAGATTCTCTCTCTCATGACCCAGGCGCTCTCTCAGGGCTGGATGAACTACGAGATAAAGCAGATAGTTATGCCGACCGAGGGCAACTACACTTCCGCTCAGCTCTATACCTACTACGGCAAGATAATCAACCAGCGCCTTTCGGTCTGGGTCGTCGATTATCCCGTCGTTGCGCGTGAGCTCCAGCTCGCTCTCTACGGCGACACGAATATAAAGATTGGCGATAACCATGTCTCCGCTGTCGATCTGCTGAAAAAGGGCGCAGTCCCGAGCAGCAACAGCAGCGGCTCAGGCTCATATTCTGCGTCGACCCGTCCGCACACCGATGTCGGTACTGTGGCGGAGAGCGAAGAGCCTGTAACTCATGAGCATACTTCCGAGGCGGTGAGCGAGCTCACCGAGGCAGAGAGCACGACCCGCCGCTTCCCGTTCACTCTTCCCGATTTCGGCTCAACTTCGCCGGCGGAAGACGAAGATGCAGCATAAAATTACCGCTCCGGATATATTCCGGGGCGGCTTTTCGTATATGATTGAAAAATTATGATTGATGATATATAATTGTCAAAGAAACAAACGGACGGTGATAACATGAACAAAGTTTGTCATATAGTCGGCGGCGGCGACTTCTTCGGAATCCGCCCGACAGGGGAGGGCGATTTCATCATCGCTGCCGATAAAGGTCTGCTGTATCTTCAGAATCTCGGCATAACTCCGAATTTGGTCATAGGCGATTTTGATTCCCTCGGACACACTCCGAACGGGCGGAATATTATCGTCCTGCCCTGCGAAAAGAACGATACGGATATGGGGGCGGCGGTCGCAGAGGGCGTGATGCGCGGATATAAAAATTTCATTCTCTACGGCGCATCCGGCGGCAGAGCCGACCATACTCTTGCGAATATCCAGCTCATCTCGTCTCTGTCGAGGCGCGGAATGACCGCGATTATCGACGCGCGCGAAACTTCGTTCACTTCGATAACAAACGGCAGAATTATTTTTGACGAGAACGCAAAGGGCATGATCTCCGTGTTCTCCCATTCGGATATCTCATCGGGTGTCACTATAAGCGGGCTCAAATATGAGCTCAAAAACGGCACCTTGAAGAACACATACGCCCTCGGCGTCAGCAATGAATTTGTCGGTAAAATGAGCGAAATATCAGTGGCTCAGGGAACGCTGACGGTCGTTTATCCGAGCAGCGCAGAGCCCTCTTTTTTCAGATTTTGAGCCGCGCGAAAAGATGTTTTTGAACCAAATAATATCCTGCGCCGAGATGCTGCCCGTGAGCATAAGCAGAAGAATATACACCGCCGCGTTGACAGTTATTATGATTGTCAGCGCGGCTTTTCCGCTGCCCTGCGCCGAGGAGAGCAGCAGCCCCGCGAGAAACGAAGCCGTCACGCAGACGGCGGGCTTTATTATCGAATCCATGATATTTATTTCGAGCGTGCAAACTTTTGAAAGCCTGTGTATGCTCAGCGAAAAGTTTACTATCTCGCTGATAAAAAGTATCGCGACATAGCCCTTTACGGAATATTTCGGGATGAGTATCAGCACGAGCACGACGCACATCGCGGAGTCGATTATATTATATCTCATTGAATAGACCTGCTGGTCGAGCCCTTTGAGTATTCCGTCAACTGTCGTGTCTGTGTACATTATCGGCAGAAGCGGCGCGAGCACGCGCAGATATTCCGCGCATTGCCCGTCCCCGTAGATGCACTGCGACAGCCCCTCGGAAAAAATGAACATTATTCCCGCCGTGCCCATCGAAAACAGCACGGTTATTTTTATTGCCCGCGCCGCCATGCTGTCTATCCTGTTTCTGTTGCTGCGCGCCGCACATTCGGCAAATTCAGGCACGAGCATGCTCGCGAGAGCTGTCATTATGGCGGCGGGGTAGAGGATAACCGGCAGAGCCATGCCGTGAATGACTCCGTAGAGCGTCATCGCGCCGCCCGCGCTCTGCCCCGATTTGCGAAAGCCCACGGGAATCAGCAGGTGTTCTATCGTCAGCAGCACCGAGCGCGCGCACGATCCGGCGGCGTCCGGGAGCGCAATGCGCAGCAGAGCCCGAAGCCCGCCGGGCGTTTTTTCTTTCGGCTTTTGGTGCTTCGTTGACTTGTAGAGCAAAAAGGCGCATATCAGCGAGCTTATCTGCGATATCGTTATGCCGAGCGCCACCGCGTCGCATGCATATTCTGCGCCCTTTGCCGCCCAGAATCGAAGCATCAGAACAGAGACCGCTATTTTTACCGCCTGCTCGAATATCTGTACCGCCGCATATTTGAGCACTGTGCGCCGCGCCGTGAAATATCCGCTGAACGCGCAGCCGACCGATGCCGCGGGGAGACTCAGCGCGAGTATGCGAAGCGACGACGCCGTGCGTATGTCGCCGAGCCACAATTTTGCTATCAGCTCCGCGCCGAACCATACGGCGGCGAGCATTATGCACCCAACCGTCAGCCCATAGAGCGCGCACCGCCGCATTATCCATGCGCCCTGACCGGCATTTTTTCCGGAATCTTCGACCGTGAGCCGCGTCGATGCGAGCGGCAGACCCGCAAACGAAAATGTCAGCGCCATCGCGTATACATCCGTGACGAGCGAAAAAAGTCCTATTCCCGCCGCGCCCAGCCGCCCGGTCAGATATACATTGAACGCAACGCCGACCGTGCGCATGAGAAACGATGTCGCGGCGAGCGTCAGCGTGTTTATGAGAAGCCGTTTCGTGTTCTTCATTTTTGCCTCCGGAGAAGTCAAAAAGCGTTAAATCTCTTGACAAAAACGCTTCTGAATGTGATAATATAGAGTAATTCATCGGAAAAGAGGGAATCCCCCAAAAAGGCGTATGCAGTGCCGAGTACCGCATCGCCGCCGATTTTTGAAATGTAAAATCAACGCTGCTCCTCCGGCGCGGAGCAATCAGCGTTCATGTAAAATCTATTCGCCGGAGAAATGGATTATGTTATGGCAAAGGAACTCGCAAAACAGTATGATCCGAAGGAAGTGGAGGACAGAACCTATAAATTCTGGCTCGACGGCAATTTCTTCCACGCCGTACCCGACCCGGAGAAGAAACCCTATACTATAGTTATTCCCCCTCCGAACATCACGGGTCAGCTCCATATGGGTCATGCTCTTGACAATACTCTTCAGGATATACTTATCCGCTACCACCGCATGCAGGGCTATGATACCCTCTGGCTGCCCGGCACCGACCACGCTTCTATCGCCACCGAGGCGAAGATAGTCGAGGCTATGGCAAAGGAAGGCCTTACAAAGGACGATGTCGGCCGCGAGGGCTTCCTCGAGCGCGCATGGGCGTGGAAAGAGAAGTTCGGCGGCAGAATAATCGAACAGCTCAAGAAGATGGGCTCGTCCTGCGACTGGGAGCGCGAGCGCTTCACCCTCGACGAGGGCTGCAACGAGGCTGTCAATGAGGTTTTCTGCAACCTCTATGAAAAGGGACTCATTTACAGGGGTGAGAGAATAATCAACTGGTGCCCCCATTGCCTGACTTCGATCTCCGACGCCGAGGTCGAATATGAGGATCAGGCAGGTCACTTCTGGCATCTTCGCTATCCTTTCAAGGACGGAAGCGGCTATCTTGAGCTTGCAACGACCCGACCCGAGACCCTGCTCGGCGATACCGCAGTCGCCGTCAACCCCAATGATGAGAGATATAAGGATATCGTCGGCAAGACGCTCATCCTGCCCATAGTCCACCGCGAGATACCCGTTGTCGCCGATGATTATGTCGAGATAGACTTCGGTACCGGTGTCGTTAAGATAACTCCCGCGCATGACCCGAACGACTTTGAGGTCGGCCTGCGCCATAACCTGCCCGTTATCAATGTCCTGACCGATGACGCAAAGATAGTCGACGACTATCCGAAATACGCCGGCATGGACAGATACGAGGCGAGAAAAGCTATCGTCAAGGATCTTGAGGCTGAGGGCGCTCTCGTCAAGGTCGAGGATTATAACCACAATGTCGGCACCTGCTACCGCTGCTCGACTACCGTTGAGCCCCGCGTTTCAAAGCAGTGGTTCGTCAGCATGAAGCCCCTCGCGGGTCCCGCTATCGACGCTGTCAAGAACGGCGAGACAAAGTTCGTGCCGAAGCGTTTTGAAAAAGTCTATTTCCATTGGCTTGAGAATATCCGCGACTGGTGCATCTCCCGCCAGCTCTGGTGGGGTCACCGCATCCCCGCGTGGTATTGCGACGATTGCGGCGAGATAACCGTTGCAAGAACCGCTCCCGACAAGTGCTCGAAGTGCGGCAGCACCCATATTCATCAGGATCCCGATACGCTTGATACATGGTTCTCCTCGGCTCTCTGGCCGTTCTCGACCCTCGGCTGGCCGAATACCGACAGCGAGGATTTCAAGCGCTATTATCCCACCAACACCCTTGTCACAGGTTACGATATAATCCCGTTCTGGGTCATGAGAATGATGTTCTCCGGCATTGAGCAGACCGGTCAGGTTCCGTTTGATACCGTGCTTATTCACGGACTCGTCCGCGATGAGCTGGGCAGAAAAATGTCGAAGTCGCTCGGCAACGGCATCGATCCGCTTGAGGTCATTGACAAGTACGGCGCAGATGCCCTGCGCTTCACTCTTGCCAACGGCAACAGCCCCGGAAACGACATGAGATATTCCGACAAAAAGGTCGAAGCGAGCCGCAACTTTGCGAACAAGCTCTGGAACGCCGCACGCTTTATCCTTATGAACCTCGACGGCTCCGAAGAAGCGGGTCTGCCCGATGAGCTTGCGCTTGAGGATAAGTGGGTACTCAGCCTCTATAACGACCTCGTCAAAGAGGTTACGGACAATCTCGAGAGATTCGAGCTCGGCATCGCCGTTCAGAAGCTCTATGATTTCATCTGGGATGTTTTCTGCGATTGGTATATCGAGCTTGCGAAGATTCGCCTGCAAAAGGGCGGCGAGCCCGCACAGTGCGCAAAGCGCGTGCTCATATATGTCATGTCCAACGTTTTGAAGCTTCTCCATCCGTTCATGCCGTTCGTGACCGAGGAGATCTGGCAGTCCCTGCCGCATGAGGGCGCGAGCATAATGGTCTCCGATTGGCCGCAGTATTCCGACGCTCTGAACTTCAGCGCAGAGGAAGAGCAGATGAACATGATTATGGACGCGGTCAGGGCGATAAGAAACCGCCGCGCCGAGATGAACGTTCCTCATTCAAAGAGAGCGAAAATATATATCAGCACCTCCTATGTCGATACCTTCAGACTTTCCGGCGAGTTCATGCAGAAGCTCGCGGGCGCGTCCGAGGTCGAGGTTGAGGACGGCATCGAGATAGACGGCGCAGTCTGCATCGTCACCGACGCCGCAAAGATATATATCCCCATGGGCGACCTCGTTGACTTCGAAGCCGAGCGCGCAAGACTCAACAAAGAGCTCGCCTCCGCTCAGAAGCAGCTCGACGGCATCAACGCAAAGCTCTCCAACGAGAACTTCGTCTCCAAAGCTCCCGCGCCGGTCGTTGAGGCTCAGCGCGAAGCGGCGAGAAAGCTGAATGAGAAGATTGCTATGCTCAACGACAGCCTCTTTAAGATCGCCAATGCGTAATTTCGTGTGATACTGCGTTGTGGGAACCATGCGAACTCAGTCACGCACCTGCGTGCGCTCCATCGTTCGCAGAACCCCACGCCTTGTCTCACCCAAAATTCCGCTATTGGCTGCTTTGTGCATAATTTTTAGTCGCCAATGCGTAATTTCGCGTGATACTGCGTTGTGGGAACCATGCGAACTCAGTCACGCATCCGCGTGCGCTCCATCGTTCGCAGAACCCCACGCCTTGTTTCGCACAAAATTCCGCTATTGGCTGCCTTTTCGTGTGAACCGCGGAGAAATCGCACATAGCTGCGTTGTGAGAACCGTGCCCGTTCGGTTATCGGTGTAGGGGCGGATATCATCCGCCCGTAAAATCGGTATTCGTTCACATTTGCGTATGTTCTCCCACATATAAAAACCAACCTGCAAAGGACGGGCATGTCCCGTCCTTTGATGCTTTACGGAGGAAAACTGATGACACCAACCGAAGCAATCGAATATATTCATTCGCGTCTGACTTTTGGCATACACCCGGGTATGGAGCGCATTGAGGCGCTCTGCGCCGCCGTGGGCAATCCGCAGGACAAACTGCGCTTTATCCATGTTGCCGGGACTAACGGCAAGGGCTCGACGAGCACCATGATATCCTGTATGCTCTCTGCCGCCGGGTACAGAACCGGGCTGTTCACTTCGCCCTATGTCATCGATTTCCGCGAGCGCATGCAAATTGACGGCGAGATGATTCCGCCGGAGGAGCTCGCCTCGACCGTTGAGCGCGTCAAATTAGCGTGCGACGAACTCAATAAGCGCGGAATTGTCGCGACCGAGTTCGAGACCCTGACCGCCGCCGCGTTTCTCTGGTATAAAGAGCGCAAATGCGATGTTGTCGTGCTCGAAGTCGGGCTCGGCGGGCTGCTCGATTCAACGAATATTATAAAAACTCCGCTCGTCTCCGTCATAACCTCGATTTCCATGGATCACACCGCGATACTCGGCAATACAATCGCTGAAATAGCCGCGCAGAAGTGCGGAATAATCAAGCCGCACGGCGTGACGGTCATGTATCCCGAGCAGTCTGTTGATGCACGCCGTGTTATAGAAGAAACCGCTCAGCGCGAAAAAAATAAGCTCGCAGTGCCGGATATGACCGCCTGCCGCGTTGTTGATGAGACGATACGCGGCACAGATATTATCTACGGCTCGCTGAATCTCCGCATACCGTTCGCGGGCGACCATATGATAAAAAATGCGCTGACAGCCGTCACTGCCGTTCGCGAATGCGGATTGAATGTCAGCGGCGAAGCGATAGAGCAGGGAATGAAAAACGCCGTGATGCCAGCACGAATGGAGCTTATCGGCGAAAATATTATTCTTGACGGCGGTCATAACGAGGGCTGTGCCTCGGCGCTTAAAGCCTTTCTGGAGCGCTTCACAAGCGGCAGACGCGTTGCCGTGTGCGCGCTCATGGGCGATAAGGACTGCGACACATATCTGCGCCTGACTGCGCCGCTGTTTGAAAAAATGTATCTGACAGCTCCGGACAATCCGCGCAGCATGAATCCCGAAGCCCTGAGCAAGCTTGCCAATAAATATTGCGCCGACTGCACGCCTGTGTCCGACCCGACAGAAGCCTGTCGCATGGCGATAAATGACATAAAGCAAAACGGCGGAACGCTCGTTACTTGCGGTTCGTTCTATCTCGCGGGCGAGGTTCGCGGTTATCTTTTGGAAAATAAAAATATTTAACCCGCCGCAATTCGGCAGGATTTTCAAACGGGATGGATTATTATCTTTGATGATAATAGTCCGTCCTGTTTTTTATTTTGTACAAGCCGTGTCCGATTTTTGATCATATCAAAATGACCCTCCGCACAGAGCCGACCAACGGCGGCACAGATTTTTCATAAGATTTGCTGCAATTAAAAATTGTGCACGGTTCGTAGGGACAGCCCTTGCGGCTGTCCGATATCGGCGGCAGCCGATACAAAATTTTAAATGTACTGATATCGTCAACAAAAAATTCAAACAAATCCGAGAATAATCCCACTCATCCCGGACAAACTGTTAATTGATAATCACCCCAAAGGAGGAAAAAACATGGGTGTTGAAATAATCTCAAATCCGCTCAGCGTCAGCGCGCTGCTCTCCGGCGAGATAGACCACCATACCGCCGCCGCAATGCGCGCGGATATCGATGCCGCCGTCGCGGCCCAGCAGCCGAAGATACTGCGCCTCGACTTCGCCGATGTCACTTTTATGGACAGCTCCGCCGTCGGTCTTGTCATGGGTCGCTATAGGCTTCTGCAGGGCTGGCAGGGAAAGCTCGAGGTCACGAATCTCAGCGAGCGCAATTATAAAATGATGCGTCTTGCGGGTATGCAGGCGCTGTGTACGCTGTCGCAGAAAAGGAACAAGGAGGATAAACATGAGTAGAAAAAAGCCTGTCGATCAGATGAGCCTGAAAATAGAAAGCCGCTCCGTCAACGAGAGCTTCGCGCGTGTCGCAGTCTCGGCGTTTGCGGCTCAGCAGGACCCGACGGTCGAAGAAATATCGGATATTAAAACCGCCGTCAGCGAGGCGGTCACAAACTGCATCGTCCACGCCTATCCCGCGAGCGTGGGGGCGATATACATATGGGTCGGGCTGTTCGACGACGGACTCGTCCGCATCAGAATAAGGGATCGCGGATGCGGCATAATCGATGTGCGCCAAGCGATGGAGCCGCTGTTTACGACCCTCGGCGGCGAGCGTGCGGGCTTGGGATTCGCCGTCATGGAGAGCTTTATGGACAAAGTGCGCGTGCGCTCCGTTCCGGGCAAGGGGACGAGCGTCACCATGGATAAATTTATAAAAGGACGCGGCGATGGACAGGGCTGAACGCAATGAACTCGTTGAAAAGAATATCGGTCTTGTCCATGCCTGCGCCAACAAATTCCGCGGCAAGGGCGCGGAGTATGACGACCTGTTTCAGGCGGGGTGCGTCGGGATTATAAAAGCCGCCGAGAACTTCGACCCGGAGCGCGGGTTCTCGTTTTCGACTTATGCCGTGCCCGTCATTCTCGGCGAGATAAAGCGCATTTTCCGCGACGGCGGCAGTGTCAAAGTCGGACGCGCACTGAAAGAAAAAGCGCGCGCCGCGATGCGCGAAAAGGATGCGCTGACCGCCGAACTCGGGTGCGAACCTACTGTAGGTCAGCTCGCCGAACGCCTCGGCAGCGATGTCGCCCAGACGGCGCAACTGCTCAATGCCGCAATGCCCGCCGTGTCGCTGACCGCCTGCACGGACGACGGCGAGGGGCAGATCGACCTGCCCGTTGAGTCGCCTGAGAACGCCGCCTCGGAGCTTATCGCCCTGCGCGAGGTCATCGCTCTGCTCGATGACCGCGACCGCGAGATGATAAGCCTGCGCTATTATCGCGGCATGACCCAGAGCCGAACTGCCGAGCTGCTCGGTATGTCGCAGGTGCAGGTGTCGCGGCGCGAAAAAGCCGTGCTCGCGCTCCTGCGGCGCAACCTGTCCGCCTGATTTTCTTGACAATTCCCGCCGATGTGATAAACTTAACTGAGATCATATTGGAGGGACAAAAAATGAAAAAGATGATTCCCAACGGCGTCTATCCGACGATGATAACGCCGTTCACAAAGGACAATAAGATAGATTATGCGGCTGTCGAAGCGCTTATAAACTGGTACGCCGAGAAGAAGGTCGACGGAATTTTCGCCATCTGCCAGTCGAGTGAGATATTCTTTCTCTCGTTTGAAGAGAGACTTGAGCTCCTGCATTTTGTCATGCAGCATACGCCGAAAAATATCTCAATCGTCGCGTCCGGTCATGTCGCGGATGACCTCGACACTCAGATAGAAGAGGCAAAGGCCTTTATAGACGAGGGGATAGACGCCTATGTGTTCATTTCGAACAGATTTGCCTCAGCCGATGAGGACGACAGCGTGTTCCTCAAAAATATCGACAGGGCTGTCGAATCCGTCGGCGATGTCAATTTCGGCATCTATGAGTGTCCCTATCCCTATAAGCGCATTATGACTCCCGCAGTGCTCAAAAAGCTCGCTGAGTCCGGCAGATTCACTTTTCTTAAGGACACCTGCTGCGACCCCGGCATGATAAACGAAAAGCTCAGAGCCGTTGACGGCATGGGACTCAAGATATTCAACGCCAACTCCGCGAGCCTGCTCGAAACGCTGAAAATGGGCTGCGCCGGATTCTCGGGCGTTATGGCGAATTTCCACCCGGAGATATATTCGTGGCTGTGCAAAAACTTTGAAAAAGAGCCGGAAAAGGCGGAAAAAGTCCAGGCTTTCCTCGGCTTTGCCTCTCTCGCCGAGTGCCAGCTCTATCCCGTCAACGCAAAATATTATCTCTCCCTCGAGGGCGTGCTCATGGGTTATAACTGCCGCTCAAAGGACGCTTCGGCGTTCACTCTCAGCCGCCGCATGGAGATAGATCAGATGCGCGAGCTGACCGAACAGTTCAAGGCAGATATGGGTATAGAATAATGCCCGAACTCGGTTTTCAGTATGAATTAACGCGCTCCGACCGCAGGACGCTGAGCATAAAAATATCGCGCGATGCAAAGGTTCTGGTCTATGCGCCGCGCCGCATGAGCCTCAAGCATATCGAAGATTTTCTCTTTGAAAAGCGCGAATGGGTGCTCAAAAATCTCGCAAAGGTGCAGGAGCGAAAAGATATTTCCGATTCGTTCGTCCCGGGAGGGGAATCGGGACTTCTCCTGCTCGGGCGCGAGTATCCGCTGATAAAAGTTCCTGGGAAACGCGCAGGTTTTGACGGCAGCAATTTCTTTGTCCCCGATGGGCTCACGGTTGATGATACGGCGGCAGCGCTCAAGGAAATCTACCGCTCGCTCGCCAAGAATTATCTCGTCCGCAGGACATATGAGCTTGCCGATCAGTTCGGCGAAACGGTCGCTTCAGTCAAGATAAATTCCGCGAGAACGCGCTGGGGTTCATGCACCTCAAAGGGGAATATAAATCTCTCGCTGTTTCTCGTTATGGCGCCCGAGGGCGCGGTTGATTATTGCATTATCCATGAGCTTTCGCATCTTAAACACATGGATCATTCGGCGGCGTTCTGGCGGCTTGTCGGTTCGCGGTGCCCGGATTATGAAAAACGCAAAGAGGATCTGAGAGTTTTAAATCTACGCCTCATGCGTGAAAAATGGTGAAAAACAGCTGTGATCGGGCAATATATTTGCTCCGACCGCAGCCGTTTTTATTTTTGAAAACCGATTGACAACGGGAATAAATTCCATATATAATTGTCTTGTAAACGGCGCGTTCGGAGAATAACCGCCGACAAAAACAATGAAAAAGGGATGGTCATGTGGCAAAAATAATTTCATTTATCGTATCTGTAATTATGTTCTGCTTCCCCGCGCTCAACATTCCGCACGTTAAGGTTGACGATACGAAGTTCAACACCGAGTATGCCAATGTTTTCGTTCACGGTCTTGCGGGCTGGGGCAGCTACACCTGGTATAACGATTTCCTGCCCTATTGGGGTATGTTCGGCGGCGATCTGATGCAGTATCTCAACGCCCGCGGTTTCGAGTGCTATTCCGCAGCGGTCGATCCGACGGGAAGCGCATGGGACAGAGCCTGCGAGCTTTACGCCCAGCTGACCGGCACCGTCACCGACTACGGCGAGGAGCATTCAAAGCGCTGCCGCCACGACAGATACGGCGAGGATTATTCCTCCGATCCGCTTATCGATGAGTGGAGCGCCGAGGATAAGATAAATCTTCTCGGTCATTCATTCGGCGGCGTGACCGTCAGACTTCTGGCTGAGCTTATGGCAAACGGCAGCGAGGCCGAGCGCGAGGCTTCGGGCAGCGATGTCTCCGACCTGTTCACGGGCGGAAAGGCAGATTGGATATATTCCGTCACAGCGCTCGCCGCTCCGCATAACGGCACGACCGCCTATCTCGTGCGCGATGCTATAATCAAAGATGTCAACGCCACCGCCGAAGAGCGCGCGGTTGTCGCCATGCTCACTATTGCCACCGCTCCGCATCTCGACAGGGCGCTTTCGGACAGCGCGGAATATGATATGGACATCGACCACGCTCTCGCGATAAATGAGAATATCTCGACGCTCAAAAATGTCTATTATTTCTCCTATCCGTGCAGCGCGACCGAGCGCAATGCGGACGGCACTTACAGCCCGGTTGACGGCAATATAGATAGGCTTTTCAGAGCGTGCGCAGTCAGAATGGGCAAGTTCACCTGTACAACCAAGGGCGGCTATGTCATCGACGAAAAGTGGTTCGAGAACGACGGACTCGTCAACAAAATCTCCGCTCTCGCTCCGTTCAATGCGCCCTCTGCCGTTTACAGCGGCGGCGAAGTCGCAACGGGCGTCTGGAACATCATGCCGACATTTAGCGGCGACCACCTCTCGATAAACGGCGGTCTGTTTGTCAATCATAATGTCCGCGTGTTCTATGTCGACCTGCTCTCGATGATAAACGAGCTGTAATATAATTTTCCCCATGTCTTGCATGGGAGCGAAAAACAGAAATCCTACCCACGGTTTTCCCTTGGGTAGGATTTTTTGCTTGATAATCGCCTCGGCGACTCAACACATCGCTGCCGCGCGAGCGGAATGAAATTTCAGCAAAGAGTTATTCTGCCGACTGTCAATATCCCCAAATGTCCCGGCTTCCAATTGTGCATATTGCAAGAAATTTTTAAAATACATACAAAAAGATGCGATGAAATAAGTGAATATGTTGCAATATTGCTAATATAATGCTATGATTAGAAAAAACAAGCAGGAGGGTAAAGATGTATAACACAGAAAATCCGTACAAAAGCGCGGGGGAGTATCTGAAAGCACCGCTGTTTGAAAAATATCAGCTCAGACGCGCCGCGGTCAAGACCTCGACCGCGCTGTTCCCGTTCATGCTCTTCGCCGCGATATTCGCGTTTATAATACTTATTCTCGGAAAAGTTTTTCCGTCCCTGCTCGACGGGCTCTATTGGGTCTCGTATATGTCCGTCCAGCTTTTCGGCATAGGTATGTCGATATGTATGGCGTATTATGCGGGCGGATTTTTCTCCGCGCTTGTCTCGGGCGTTCTCGCAGTGTATTTCGGTCTCTTCTGCACCCAGGTCGCGGGCGTTGAAACAATAGGCGGCTCGTCTGTTATCGGCTTCATGGGCTATTATGTGATAGCCCTGCTGAGCACCGTGTGCGTGACCTTCCTGCACAAGGTCTGTGTCGTCGTTATAGAATGGGCGTTCGGTCTGCTGTTGAAGCTTGCCCATTCAAAGATAAAAGACGAAGCAAAGCGCGAGGAGCTTATATGCACATTCCGCCCGCAGCTCAAAAATATGACTCTGCTCGGCGATTCGCTCGTTGTTATCGGACTCTCTGCGTTTGCGGTGTTCTTCGTTATGAACTATGCCTACGCTCTGCCGATGACCCTGCTCGCGCATAAGCTCGCCGGAATAGTCGCCTCCTCCGCAAATATCATTCTCAAAGGCGCCGTGATAGGCTTCGCGCTCGGCTTCGATGTCGGCGGTCCGCTCTCGCTTGCGGTGTTCGATGAGATATTCAAGGGCGTGCTGGCGGGCTCAATGGAGAGCGCAAGACTGCTCACAGTGTTCTCCGCGGTGATGATAACCCCGTCGTGGATATGCATGATTTATCTCTTCGTCGGCAAGAAGTTCAAGTCCTGGCCGATGGTCGTCTATGATGAAAACCTGCTCAACACGGGCTTCATTAACGAGGTGTTCCAGAATGTCAGGCTCATGGCGATGTCGCCGATGGTCTATTGCGTCAGAGAGCCGCAGACAACGCCTTTCGCGCTCATCGGCGGTACAACGCTCACTGGTATTCTCGCCGCGGCATTCGGCATCTGCAACGAGTCATTCTTGACTGACTATGCCCGGAAATACGGGCTTCTCCGCACTTCCACAATCGTTGTCACCGATAAATACGACGCCTTTGCGGGGCTGCTGCCTCCGCTCTATGCCGGCGGGGGAGCGAAAGTTATTCTGCTCTCGTTCGCGGCGGCGCTCGTCGGTTCGCTGCTCGGCGTGGGGATTGTAGTTTCGCTCAAGAAAGCGCGCTATTCAAAGCAGGAGAAGCGCGGCGAGGATCTCTTCCTTGCATACGGCTATGAGTTCACTCAGCAGGAGTGGAATGAGACATATAAGAAAAAGTCGAAGCTTGAACAGAAATTAGGTCTCGCGGGCGATATAGAAGAAAACGAGCCGGAGCTCGAACCGGCGGAATAAAACAAAAAAATGGGATTGGCGGTCAGTCCGTCAATCCCGTTTCGTATAGCTTATTTTTTTACATAT
>OJRB01001011.1_pt1 | contig 14908 bp, 12 predicted proteins | sample 1599061 | NCBI WGS metagenome assembly OJRB01 (sample SAMN03922522, study PRJEB24848) | human gut metagenome | isolation source: stool sample | host: Homo sapiens | place: Germany | collected 2010-02 | reverse complement strand
ATCTACACACTGCATATCGTCGGCAGCGTCAGATGTGTATAAGAGACAGCATCAAAGTTTCTCCATCTGGACAGATGCAGCATCAGGCTGTCCAGCATCTGCATCATGGCGCTCCGGCTTACGCTGTCGATCATGATCTTGTGAAACTCTGCATCCAGTTTCGGAAAACGGCCAAAATAATCTGCCTCATCCCTGTATTTTTCCTGTTCCTTCAGATTTTCCCTCAGACGCTCCAGCATCTGACTGCGTTCTGCTTCTCCCAGTTCGGTAAAAATCTCATAGAGAACTTCCTTTTCCACCGCCGTTCGCAGCATTAACAGGTCCGCGATATAGCTTAAGTCCATGAGACTGACGTAAGTTCCGCGCTGCGGATAAATCTCAATAAAGCCAAGCTGGCGAAGTCTTGTAAACGCGGTGCGGATGACGGAGCGGGACACCCCATACTCTGCAGACATCTGATTCTCACTGATCAGCTGTCCCGGTTCCAGGCGCAACTGGATGATCCGGTTCAGTATCTGCTCAAAGATTTCGTCTGACGTAATCGGATGATTCTCCTCAGACTTTGCGTAAATCATGCTTTTTCCTCCCCGCTGCTCTCATTTTACACAATTTTACGCCAGAATCAATCCGCTGTCAACCGCGGGCCAAAAGCAATTTAAAGAGTATTCCTATTCACGAAAGGTCCGAAACAGGCCGGGGTGGTATCCGGGTTCGTCTGAATGATCTCGGCCGCCTTTTTTTTCAGTTCTCCCAGCATAACCTTCCCGCTTGCATTCATAGGGAATGCTTCCATACGCACGATGTGTGCCGGCAGCTTATAATACGCCAGATGGTTCTCCATATATGTCATAAGCCCCGCATTGCCAATGGTCATTCCTTCCTCCGGGATGATACAGGCCACGATCATCTCCTGCAGAACCTCTGTCGGAAGACCGATCACCTTCACATCACGGATGCCCGGGTAATGCCAGATCACCTGCTCAATTTCCCTCGGAGAAATATTCTCTCCACCCCGAATGATCATTTCTTTTATGCGCCCTGTGATATACAGAAAATTCCGTCCGTCCAGATGTCCCATATCGCCGGTATGGAGCCATCCGTCCGCGTCAATGGTCTTTGCCGTTTCTTCCGGCAGATGATAATAGCCCTGCATGACATTGTAGCCACGCACGCAGATTTCTCCGTCTTCCCCTGTTTGCAGGCTGGCTCCGTCCGGCGCCAGGATCCGTACCTCGCAGTGGCGCAGTACCCGTCCTGCCGTTGTGGCACGCTCTGTCGCCGAATCTCCCACATCACTGATGCTGACGCAGGGTGCGGTTTCCGTCTGTCCGTAAGATGCATGAAGGAGCAGCCCCGGAATTTCCCTGCGAATGGCATCATATTCTTCCTCACTGACCGGCGAGCCGGCAATGATGCCGTTTCGCAGGCTGCTTAAGTCATAGTCCTTATGGGCCGGATTCCTGGTGATAGCCAGGAACATGGACGGCACACCGTTTAACACCGTACAGTGATGCTTCTGTACTGTCTGCAGCACAGTTATGGTCTTATAATACTCCACCGTATGCATGCAGCAGCCGGTATGGATACTGGTCAGCAGACTGGCTGTTAAGCCAAAACAGTGAAACAAAGGAACGGCAATCATCATCTTATCGGATTCTTCCCAGCCCATATGGCTGCAGATTTCCAGCGCGCTGTTCACCAGACTGTAATGACTCAGCATAACCCCCTTTGGCATTGCCGTTGTTCCCGAGGTAAACAGGATAGCTGCCGTATCCTCCGGCCCCACCCTCCGGATATAGCCGCCAATCTCCCGTGTCACCTTTTTCATGCGCTCCGCGAAAACAAAGCTTTTTTCTGTCATCCACTGTCTTGCGGTATCCCGGCCAATGTAGATCCAGCGCTTCACCGTTCCCTCTAACTTCGGCGTGAGCTGTGCCACCATGTCCTCGTAAACTAGCTTTTTGTAGCCTTCTCCATAATACACAAACTCTACATCCGCATAGCGGAGCACCTGCTCCAGTTCCTCTGTGCTGTAGCAGGTATTCAGAAGGACCGGAACTGCCCCAATCTTGCTCAGGGCCAGAAATACAATGATCCAGTTGGGTGAGTTGGTACTCCAGATCCCCACATGGGTGCCTTTTCTGATTCCACAGGAAAGCATTCTTCCTACCATATAATCACTCAGCGTATCAAGTTCCTTCCAGGTATAGCGCTGCTCATCTGCCTCTAGCGCGATACGGTCCGCGCTTTCCCTGACCCGGTTTCTGAGACATTCCGCAATTGTCTTTTTAATCAGCCTCATAACAAACAACTCCTTGCGTACTTGTCGACAAGTTTTTCTGTTAATAACTTAACACCTTTCAGACTGATTTGCAAATATTTTTTTCGTACTCACGGACTTTCGTCAATACTGCTGATTTTCATTTTGGGCCTTTGTCTATTTTTAGTGGTAGATAAAATATTCCTGTGCCACCTTTTCGCGAATGTAGCGCAGACGGTTCGTGGTGTTTAAGTGCAGATGCAGGATCTCGTGGGCTTCTTTCGTCTGATTCTTCATCAGCGCATTCATCAGTGCAGTATGCTCCTTTATAATTTCTGCCTGCCTTCCGGTCCTGACCACATCAAAGTTTCTCCAGCGCCGGAAATGAATATAATCTTCCCGGATGATCTCCATCACATCCTTCTTTCCCACTGCGTCCAGAAGACATCCATGAAATTCATTGTCCAGGGCATAAAACGCATCCATATCAATGTTCTCCGATATGGATGCCCGCTGACGTTCAATACAGTCCTTCATGGCTTTCCCCATCCGTTCCCGGACCTCCTGTGATTCAAACTGCAGAAGTCGGGTTGCCTCCTGCTCCACCGACTCCCGGATAAACAGGATCAGCTCCACCGCCTTCATGTCAATCAGGCTCACAAATGTCCCCCTCTGGGGATACACAGTCAGAAGTGTCCGTTCCTTTAACCGGCTGATGGCGGTCCGGATGATATGCCGGGATACCCCGTACTGTTTACAAAGCTCATTCTCACTGATCTTATATCCCGGCAAATACACCAGTTTCTCTATTTTATTGCATAAATCCTCATAAATTTCTTCGCTGCTCATGGTTTCCTGCAGTATCATAATTCTCTCTCTCTTGCTCTCTGGATTTTGGGTTCATATATACGAATATTCTGTCATTTCTATCACAATTATAACAGATTCCCTTTTTTTCTTTCACTTACCCCAGGAGCATTGCCCAGATTGGAATGGATACCAGGGAAAGCAGGGTGGAAATAACAATGCATTTGGTTGCAAACTTATAGTCGCATCCATACTTCGCCGCAAGAATTGCGGAGGTACTTCCGGCCGGCATGCCAGTGATGATGGTGCATACACCTGCAAGGAACGGATCGATTCCAGTAAAATGGCATGCTGCGAATACAATCGCCGGCATAACTACCAAACGGAGTGCTGATATGAACATGGTATTCTTATCAATCATGCTTCGCAGGGACATTCCTGAGAACATCATACCGATCAGAACCATAGTCATAGCCGTGGTACAGCCGCCTGCGGAACGAATTCCCTTATCCAGTGCGCCAATCAGCACCTTCACAAGCTCTGGAAGCAGCGGGATGCCGCAGCCTAACACTGCGCTATAAATCTGATTTAACGGATTCTGGAAAATCATCAGTCCCAGCCCGATGTAAACCGCAACAATGCACGGATGGAATACCAGCTTCTTCACAACGCTCTTCATATCCGGGCTTTCAGTGAAGCATGCAATACCCGCAGACCACATCATGACACGCATCGGAATGATGAATACGGATGCATACATCATGCCCTCCGCACCATAGATGCCCTGGGCAATCGGCAGTCCCAGGAAACCGGAATTAGAAACGATGGTGCAGTACTGCATAACACGCTTCAGTTCCTTCGGTACATGGTTATAAAGCAGCTTGCTGAGGACATAGCTCACAAACTGAACAACCAGGGAGATACCCAGCACAACCGCAAACTTTCTTAAAATATCCAGATTAAATTCCATCCGGAAAGAATTGATGATATTGCAGGGCAGAAAAAAATACAGAACCAGATCCGTTAAGATCCCTTTGGCGTCATCCTTCAAAATTCCCGTACTTTTTAAAACTGCCCCTGCAGCCACCAGAAAAAACATCATGACCTGCAGGGTCCATAAGTTACTGATGTCCATTGTGTCTCTCCCCTCTTCTGTCAATCTCATAAATATGGCCGGTCAGCAGGTGACCGGCCACGCACAAAAGCCTAAATCTTCCGGCTTCTGTATTTATTTTAATTCATCTGCATGCCTACACGGATCATGCGGAAGGTTCTGTCTGCAGCGTTTGCGTAAAGCTCCTCCGCGCGCTCCAGAGCCTCTTCGATATCCATAGCACCGTTGATGGTCGGAACAATACTTTCTACGCCAAACTCATAGATTTTCTCTGCTCCATCGCCCATTCCGCCTACAATGGCAACTGCCGGAACGCCCTTTGCCTTACAGCGCATACCGATGCCGCTCGGTACCTTACCGAATGCAGACTGCCAGTCAATGCGGCCCTCGCCGGTTACAACCAGATCCGTGCCCTCTAACAGGCCATCAAAATCAATCAGATCCAGCACGGTTTCGATACCGGACTTTAAGTTTGCCTTTAAGTAACCGCACAGAGCTGCGCCCAGTCCGCCGGCCGCGCCTGCGCCTGCCTGGTTTTCTACATCCATGCCCTTCTCACGCATGAGTGCTGCGTATTTCTTCATGCCTGCCTCCAGACGGTCCAGGATCTCCGGAGTGCCGCCCTTCTGCTTGCCGAAGGTGTAGGTTGCGCCGTCCGGTCCGGTTAACGGGTTGGTTACGTCGCACATAACCGTAATCTCAGCTTCTGCTACTGCCGGATGCAGACCGCTCATATCAATATCAGCAACCTTCTCCAGATCAGAGCCAACGCCTGTCAGCACATTACCCTCTGCGTCCAGGAAACGAACGCCCAGCGCGCTCATAGCGCCCATGCCGCCATCGTTGGTAGCGCTTCCGCCAATTGCGATAGAAAGCTTGCGGTAACCGTGATCCAGAGCATCCTTAATCAGCTCTCCGGTGCCGTAGGTGGTGGTATTTAACGGATTTCTCTTCTCAGTCGGAACCATCGGAAGTCCGGAAGCTGCTGCCATCTCGATGATAGCAGAGTCACCATGGAACACACCGTAGGAAGCCTCGGTCTCCTCCATGAGCGGTCCGTGTACCTTTACCTTGCGGTAATCACCCTTGGTAACAGCAATAACAGCGTCAACGGTACCCTCACCGCCGTCCGCAACCGGAACACCAACTGTCTCGCAGCCCGGGAAAATGCGCTGTGCGGACTCATTTAACAGTTTAATGATCTGGTCAGAAGATAACGTTCCCTTGAAAGAATCGGAAGCAAACAGTAATTTCATAAAGCCCTCCTTATATAGTGGAATCTCTTATTTATGATTGTAATCGAAAACGGACCGGCATTCCAGAAGAATCGCCGGTCCATCATCAATGCCGTAATGGTATTCTGTTCTGTATTCAGTTGAAATTAGAGCAGGCCAGCCTTGGTCATCTCAGCTTTGATCTTGTCTAATACCGGTCCCTCCGGAGTAGCCAGGTTCGGAGTATACGGAACACCGATGTTGCGGCCGCGTAAGTTAGCCATATCCTTTGCTGCTACCGGGAAGCTTGCGCCGTCCATGGACAGACGTACCGGATTTAATTTGAACTGAGCCTCAAGGGATCCCTGAAGATCACCTGCAACATATTTGTTGTATACATCGGTGATCAGCTCCGGCATAAAGTTTGCTGCGGTACATACACCACCAACTGCGCCGTGGCACATAGAAGCGTACAGCAGGGTATCCTTGCCGCCGAATACCTTGAAGTCTACGTCTCTGTTTCTGCGGATGAACTCAGAGGTCTGGGTGATATCACCGCTGGTATCTTTCATACCAACAATGTTCGGAACCTCATGAGCCAGTCTCTCAACCAGGTTAGCAGAGAGGGTGTAGCCTACACGGCCCGGGTTATTGTAAAGCAGTACCGGAGTCTCCGGGATTGCGTCTGCGATTGCTTTGAAGTGAGTGAACAGCTCGGTCTCAGTTGGCTTTAAGAACATCGGCTGCAGAACAGATACGCTTGCTGCGCCGTTTGCTACTGCCATCTTTGCAAGACGAACGCACTTTTTGGTGCTGATAGCGCCGATACCGAAGTATACCGGAACACGTCCAGCGGCCTGATCTACAACGATCTTTAAGCCTCTCTCCATCTCGTCCTCTTCTACTACATAGAACTCACCGTTGCTGCCGAATAACAGGATGCCGCTTACGCCGCCATCGATTACATAATCAACCTGGCTGCAGAGCTCATCTTTGTCGATCGGGGTGATCATCGGGACAACTACGCCCTTAATAAAATCTGTATTCATACTATCTCCTTCCAGCGCACATGACGCCTTATCTGACACACTGCTGCCCACGGACCCGTAAGCAGCAGTGTATGATAACTTATTTTATATGATTGATACGTTAAACTTATTTAACGATGCTGGTACCAGAAATCTTCTCGTAGTACTTAACGATGCTGGAGTGATCGTCTTTGTCGCATCCCTCAGATCTTAAGAACTGCATGATCTCCATCATCTCAGCGGTTAACGGAGCCGGAGAGCTGATTGCATGAGCTGCGTTCAGAGCGTTGTTCAGGTCTTTGATGTGAAGCTCGATACGGAAGCCCGGCTTGTAGTTGCCAGCTAACATCATCGGAGCCTTAGCATCCATAACGGTAGATCCAGCCAGACCACCGCGGATTGCCTGGTATACTAACTCAGGATCGGTGCCAGCTTTCTTAGCGAAGGTCAGAGCCTCAGCTACAGCTGCGATGTTAATAGCTACTACCATCTGGTTAGCCAGCTTAGCTACGTTACCGGAACCAAGGTCACCAACGTAAACTACAGAACCAGCCATAACCATCAGCATGTCATAGTACTTGTCGAACAGCTCTTTCTTACCGCCGCACATAACGGAAAGGGTACCGTCGATTGCTTTCGGCTCGCCACCGGATACCGGGCAGTCCAGCATATCGATACCGTGCTTAGCCAGCTCAGCGCCGATTGCCTTGCTCTCGGTTGGGTCGATGGAGCTCATATCGATTACAACAAGGCCCTCTTTTGCACCCTCAACAACACCGTTCTCGCCCAGAACTGCTGCTCTTACGTGCGGGGAGTTCGGAACCATGGTGATAACAACGTCAACCTGGGAAGCCAGGTCCTTGTTGCTCTCTGCTGCGGTTGCGCCGCAGGATACCAGGTCTGCTACTGCATCTTTATTGAAATCGAAAACAACCAGCTCGTGACCTGCTTTAACCAGGTTCTTTGCCATCGGTCTTCCCATGATACCTAATCCGATAAATCCAATTTTCATTTTGAATTCCTCTCTTTCTTTGAAAAAAGTAAATCTTCTTTTGGTTTCCCTGACAGGAGTTTTGCCTTGCGGCTCCCTCGCTATCAGCTTATGTCTGCATTATAATCAAACGGTCTGCCGCAAACAATAGGCAGAATGTCCAAATTCAAAGTTTAAAATGATGCAAATGTGATATTTTTGCATTTTTGTTTCACATTCATTGCAATTCATTTCATTTTCAAATCATTTACCATTCATTCACACAGTTCATCTGCAATTTCCGCTGCTTTTTGATCGTATTTTCTCATCAGTCTTTTTCAATTCCGTACTTCTTCATGTGGCGCCACAGCGTTGCCTTGCTGATTCCCATGGCCTGGGCGGTTTTTTCCCGGCTTCCGCTGAACTTGTGCAGCAGTTCCCGGATTTTTACCGCCTCGTCCGGCAGAACTGCCAGTTCCTTTTTCGCAGTTCCTTCTGCCTCTGCTGCCGCGCTGTCAGTGCCGTTTCCAGTGAGACGCTCCGGGTACAGCTCTTCCAGAAGCCTTCGCACTGCAACCTCATCAATAGAACGCTTTCCTGCCATCAGGATCAGACGCTCGCAAAAGCTCTCAATCTGGAACAGATTGCCCTTCCATGGGTAATCCAGCATCACTTCCATGGCGCCTTTCGTCAGCACATGATAACGGGAGTAATGCTCACAGCAGTCGTGAATAGTGTCCTCGATCTTTTCCAGTAAATCTTCCCGCCGTTCCCTGAGCGGCGGCACAAACAATTCCAGGCCGGACAGCAGATAATAAAGATCCGGACTGATCTTTCGCTCTGCCATCAGCTCGGAGAGCGGACAGCCGATGGTCACCATGACCCGCACGTCTACTTTTCGCAGGCTCGCGATATCCGCGCCATGGCAGACCCGGAAACGAATGAGCTGATACAGGCGGTACTGATTGGCCGCCGTCAGTTCCTCCACATCCCGAAGAAGCAGCGTTCCACCCTCTACCTGCAGCACGGCACCGCGGTTTCCAAAGATCATATTTTTCTGTTCCTCTCCGGACAGTCCCTCACAGGGAACATCAAGGAAGGGGCCCTGGGCACGGATGCTGCTGTTGTGAATGCTCTCCGCCAGCATCCGTTTCTCCGTTCCCGGCTCTCCGATCAGCACTACCGGATGCTCGGACAATGCGTACAGATTCGCCTTGCGGATACATTCCTGCATGGCCGTGGATTTCTGCAAAATATCCTCAAACTGTACCAGCGGCGGCAGTACCCGGTTGTTTTCCCGTTTCTGGCTGCCCCTGGATCTTTCCGGCGTTACTGTTTTTTTCTTCATTTTATGGCAGGTGATGATCGCGCCATCGACCCTGGCCTCATAAAGGACCGGTGCCAGCACCGCAAAAATAGGAGTCCCGTTCCACTCAAAAAACAGAGAATAGTCCTCGCCCTTTTCAAAGACCCGCTTCCATGCCTCTTCTCCGATCATCGGAGCCGCCTTACGGATGTTTTCCCCCTTCAGCTCCTCTTCTGTTTTCCCGATCATATCCTCCATCAGCGGATTGACCGCCGTGATCATGCCATTTCCGTCCAGACGGATGACACCGCTGTAAGAATAATCCAGCAGAGTTTCCAGCTGAGCTGCAGTCTTCTTCTCTACATTCATGGCATATTCCATGTTTTCTGCCGTGGAGAAAGCCTGACGCATGGAATCCTCTGTCATGGAAAGGAAGAGGGAAGGTACTCCCGCCTCCGTCGCAATCGAAACTGCCGTATCGCCGCCGATCACCACATCCGCGCCCTCGGAAATAGCCCGGCGCACGGCCACAGGAAGCTCCGCCCCCTGATCCGCGAAGTAGGTCTTCAGCTCAATGTTATAAAGCTCATCGAAATAAGACATATCGCAGAACATATTGCGAAAGCCAACCACTGCAACCACCGGCTTTTCCTTTCCGGCAATCTGCTTCGCACGCATGATAAGAAGCGCCATCTCCTGCGCAGTCAGAACAATCTCAACTACCGGTGTGTCGGTATATTGCTTGATGATGGATGCCTGCAGGCCGCGGGCAATGATGATGGTTGCCCCGTCCGCAATGGATCGGCGTGCCTCCATAACCGTATCCCCGGTGTGGATCACCCGCATTTCCTGGATTTCAAATTTTTTCTCCTGCAAAATGTTATGGGCCTGGTGGATCATCTCCTCCCTGGACACCAGAAGTGCTATCTTTCCCACGCGTTTTCCTCTCTTTCAAAATATGCCGCCACGCCGTGTACGGCGGGCGGCATATTTTTACTGCTGCTCTTTGATATTCTTTGATACGGTGATCTCCTGGTTATCGATGTGCTCGCGGATGGCTTTTTTTGCCTCTGCCACATGTCTGGAGCGGATTGCTTTCAGAATGTAGTCATGCTCCACCACCAGGATCTGACGCTTATCTGCATCCTTGATGTATTCCAGACGATAGCGGTACATCTGCTCGCGCAGATTGTTTAAGATCTGTACCAGGCGGTTGTTGCCGGTTCCGTTGTAAATAATATCATGGTAATGCTCATCGGTCTCTGCGATGGTCATGGCATCGGCACTCTGGATTGCACTGCGGAATGCTTCCTGTGCTTCTTCCAGCTCTTTGATGTCATCCTCGGTCATACGCTGGCAGGCAAGCTCAATGGCAAGTTCTTCCAGCGAGCGGCGTACCTCCAGCACATCACGCAGGCTCTTCTCGGAAATCTTCGCAACCTCAGCACCCTTGCGCGGAATCATGAGGACCAGGCCTTCCAGCTCCAGTTTGCGGATAGCCTCACGGATCGGGGTACGGCTGACGCCCAGACGGTCTGCAAGCTGGATTTCCATCAGACGCTCGCCTGGTTCCAGCTCACCCTTTAAGATAGCCTGACGCAGGGTGTTGAACACGACATCGCGCAGCGGAAGATATTCATTCATATTTACCTTAAGCTTGTTTTCCATGATTTTTCTCCTCTTTCTGATTGTAAAAATTCGTTAAATAAACCTGTTTAGCCAGTTCTGCTGACTCGCCATAGCGCAGCTCCTCATAAGCCTCCTGCGCAGCCTTGGGATTCGTGAAAAGTCCGAACACAGTTGGGCCGCTTCCGCTCATCAGGGAACCGATGGCTCCAAATTCCAGCATTTTATCTTTAATTTCCTGAATCACCGGATATTCCTTTACGGTAACAGTCTCCAGCACATTGCCCAGTTTTCCAGCAATTTTTTTCAGGTCCTGGTCTTTGATGGCCTGGATCATGCCGTCAATGTCCGGATGCTGCTCCGGACGCAGGTCATTGGCATGTAGATTTTCATATACAAATTTCGTAGAAACATTGATTCCCGGCTTTGCCACCAGCACCTGACACTGGGGAACTGCCGGCAGTTTGGTCAGCACCTCACCGATGCCTTCAGAAAGAGCGGTTCCTCTTAAGATACAGTAGGGAACATCCGCGCCGATCCTCACGCCGCGCTCCATGAGCTGTTCTGTACTCATGCCAAGACGAAACATCTTGTTCACGCCAAACAGAACGGCTGCCGCATCACTACTGCCTCCCGCCATACCGGCCGCCACTGGAATGAATTTGCGCAGGCGGATCTGAATTCCTTCCTGAACCTGAAATTCATCCATCAGAAGCTTTGCCGCTTTATACACCAGATTATTTTCATTGGTAGGAAGGTAATACAGGTTCGTTTCTACTTCAATACCCGGTTCTTCCTTCCGCACCAGATCCACACGGTCAAAAATACCGACGGTCTGCATGATCATGCGCACATCGTGATAACCGTCTTCACGTCTGCGCAGTACATCCAGTCCCAGATTGATCTTGCCGTATGCCTTAAGGCTCAAATGCTTTATCATTGTTTTTCTCCGATTGTATTTCCGCATTACTTTGTATACAGTATATTATAGTGCGGGTTCTTAAAATCTGCAAGATATTTTGGCATTCTTTTCGGTTTTGTAACATTTCGACAAAAGTATGTTAAGATCACGCAAAAAAATATAATTGACAATCAAAAAATCTTTGCCTATAATAAGGCACATATTTATTTCATATATCGCAGATGCAAGAACAAAGGCGTTCCGATTACTAACCGGAGCGCCCTTTTTTTACGTATCAATACACTTCTCTAATCATAACTTTGTTCTCCCCCACGCATCTGCGGTATAGGAAATAAATAGAAATCCCAAATACAGTTAAGGAGGCTGGTAAGTATGAAAAAGCTGGAAATCATCATCAAACCCGAAAAGCTGGAAGACTTAAAAGGTATTCTGGACAGTTGCGGCGCCCACGGTCTTATGATCAGTAACATCATGGGTTACGGCACGCAGAAGGGTTACACGCAAATGTACCGCGGTACCAAATACACGGTCAATCTTCTCCCGAAGGTGAAGGTAGAAACCGTCGTTGCTGAGGATATTGTAGAGGCAATCATCAGCAAGGTTACGGAACAGATCACCACCGGTAATTATGGTGATGGTAAAATTTTCGTTTACGATGTAGAAGATGCCGTACGAATCCGTACCGGCGAGCGCGGCGACGAAGCGCTCTGATGTTTTCGCATTCTGCTGATCCCCCACTTCCGGCAGAACGCAGTCGTTTTAAATTTCATACAGACCAGTGATTATCGAAGGAGATAAGGGCGTTAGCCATTATCTCCTTCTTCTATTTATAATATTATAATGGTCTGCACTACAGGAGGTCACGATTATGGAAAATATCTTAAGTGAAGTATTTGGCATCTGGTTTCTGATCGGCGCGGCATTCGTATTCTTCATGCAGGCCGGTTTCGCCATGGTAGAGACCGGTTTTACCCGGGCAAAAAATGCCGGCAACATCATCATGAAAAACCTCATGGATTTCTGTATCGGAACGGTTGTATTTATGTTCCTTGGCTTTGGAATTTTACTCGGTGAGGATACACTGGGCGGCTTCATTGGAATCCCGACTCTCGGCATCATCACCGATTACGCAAATTTTGACTGGTCTAACTTTGTATTTAACCTGGTATTCTGTGCCACCACCACTACCATCGTTTCCGGTGCCATGGCAGAGCGTACCAACTTCTTATCCTACTGTATTTATTCCGGCATCATTTCTGCTGTTGTTTATCCGATTGAAGCACACTGGATCTGGGGCGGCGGCTGGCTGGCACAGATGGGCTTCCACGATTTCGCAGGTTCCTGCGCCATCCACATGGTAGGCGGCTTCAGCGCACTGATCGGTGCCTGGATGGAAGGCCCGCGTCTCGGTAAATACAACAAGGACGGCACCCCGAACGCGATCCCGGGACATAATGTTGTCATCGGTGCCCTCGGCTGCTTCATCCTCTGGTTTGGCTGGTACGGCTTCAACGGCGCTGCCGCAACCAACGGCCCACAGCTAGCTTCCATCTTTGCAACCACCACCATTGCACCGGCGATCGCAACCGTTACCTGTATGATCTTCACCTGGGTAAAATATGGCAAACCGGATGTTTCCATGTGCCTGAACGCTTCCCTGGCCGGTCTCGTCGGTATCACCGCAGGCTGTGACACCATGGATGCCATGGGTGCTTTCTTTGTCGGCGTTGTCTCCGGGCTTCTGGTTTGCTTTGGCGTATGGTTCTGCGATTATGTGATCCGCGTAGATGACCCGGTAGGTGCTGTAGCCGTTCACTTCTGCAACGGTCTCTGGGGCACCATCGCAGTAGGTCTCTTCGCTACTACCTCTGCTCCGTCCTGTGAGATCAACGGACTGTTCTACGGCGGTGGTGTTCATCAGCTGATTTTACAGCTCACCGGTGTCGGCTCCGTCCTCCTCTGGACCGGCGTAACCATGTTCATCGTGTTCAAGGTCATTGATAAAATCTTTGGACTGAGAGTCACTGATCAGGAGCAGTTAGACGGACTGGATATCCATGAACACGGCATGAACGCCTACTACGGATTCCGCATCGACAAATAAAAATTTAGGGTTAAAACCAATAAAGGTCCGAAGCCGGGATAACCGGCTTCGGCTTTTCTGACTATTCTGCTATAATAAATAGAAAGGAAAAAGGCATTCTCTTATGAGAATGCCTTTTCAATACGTGCGCGAGAAGATTCGAACTCCCGACACCTTGGTCCGTAGCCAAGTGCTCTATCCAGCTGAGCTACACACACATATTTTATTTACTCATTCATTATAACACCCTTGTCAAGTGTTTTGAATGAATGCCGCAGACCGGAATCGAACCGGTACTGTATCACTACAACAGGATTTTAAGTCCTGCGCGTCTGCCAGTTCCGCCACTGCGGCATGAATGGGACCTACAGGGCTCGAACCTGTGACCCTCTGCTTGTAAGGCAGATGCTCTCCCAGCTGAGCTAAGATCCCATGTCGTCAACCGACTTGATTATTATATACAGTCAGCACCTTATTGTCAACAACTTTTTTTTATTTTATTAAAAAAATTTTTAACTATTCAAAAGTCTCTCCACAAGCTTCACGCACTCTGCCGCATCCTTTGAATATCCGTCGGCTCCTATCTCGTCTGCAAAGCTTTGTGTAATGCAGGCTCCACCAATTACCACCTTACTCTTACAGCCCTTTTCCTTGCAGATTTCCACTACATCCTTCATGCGCATCATGGTGGTGGTCATAAGAGCTGACAGTCCGATAACTGCCGCGTTCGTCTCAATCGCCTTGTTGACAATATCCTCACAAGGCACATCCTTTCCCATATCAATCACGTTGTAGCCATAGTTTTTAAGCATAAGCACGACAAGATTCTTTCCTATATCATGAATATCGCCCTCCACCGTTGCAATGACAAGAGTCGGCATATCATCACCTGAGTCCTTCTTTTCAAGTAACGGCTCCAGATGCTCTATAGCAAGCTTCATGGTATTTGCGCTGCCGATAAGCTGTGGCAGGAAATATTTCTTCTGGTTGAAAAGCTCTCCTACCTCATTAATAGCCGGAATCAGGCTGTTATTAATAATCTCGTCAGGCTTTGCACTATCAGAAAGCATTTTCTTTACTTCATCAATTATACTTCCCTTGTTCCCCTTTAAGACAGCCTGAAATACCGCATCCTTACTGCCTGCTGCACATGTGCCGTTTGAAGCAGACGCATCATTGTCCGACTTTTTCACAACAACAGTCTCATATTGGGCCTTTTCCTCCGCAAGCCTGCTCATGCGCTCAATGTAAGCAATATCGCTGTCAGGTCTGTCAAGCAGCATATCAGATGCAAATGCAGCATTCATCAAAAGCTCCTGTGATGGATTGGCAATAGCCATGGTAAGTCCCTTGCATATGGCCATTGTAAGAAACGCTGTGTTCACATACATACGCTCAGGCAGTCCAAAGGATATATTTGAAAGTCCGCATATTGTAGGAAGCTTTTTCTCATCCTTACAGTACGCAATGGTCTCATAGCACTCGATTGCGGCCTTTGGATTTGCACCTATTGTCGCAACAAGTCCATCCCTGTCTCTTATACACATCTGACGCTGCCGACGATATGCAGTGTGTAGA
>OJRB01001007.1_pt1 | contig 14966 bp, 10 predicted proteins | sample 1599061 | NCBI WGS metagenome assembly OJRB01 (sample SAMN03922522, study PRJEB24848) | human gut metagenome | isolation source: stool sample | host: Homo sapiens | place: Germany | collected 2010-02 | reverse complement strand
TGCCGCTACAACATGGACACCAACCGGGTGGAAGCCCGGTTCGAGGATGGCACCACCCTTGCCATCGACTGCATCGCTGTGGAGGACGAGTACGGCCATACCCCAGCGCAGCGGGCAGAGCTGGACTGGCTGCTCTACAATAAGCCCTTGGAGTATGCACAGATGGTGCTGAAAGGGGAGATGGAGTGTTATCTTTCTCTCGGCTGCGACCACGGCAGGCTGGAAGATTGAGCCTTAGAAAACGCGCGGCGAAACCGCTAATCGCGCGGCGCGCGTTTCTCAGCGTAAATTCAGCGCAAACCATACCAAGTCAGCGTATTTTCAGCGTAAATCCCGGAAAGTCAGCGTAAATTCAGCGCAAATCAAACTTTCAGCGTAAAAGTCAGCGTAAATTTTCACTTCACGCTCTTGTATTTTGTCCCTCGGCCTACGCCATCAGGCTGCAAGATGCCGTCCTTGCACATCTGGTGCAGGATATAATAGGTTTGATTCTTGTTAAACCCACACAGCTCTTGAGCTTTCTGATTCGTAATCGACGGCTTATGCTTCAGATATTCAAGAATCCGATCCTTTGCCTGAATCTGGCTGACCGTCTTGTCCTGCACATAGGCCACATCGGTTTTCACCGTTTCGTAGACCTTGAGGGACAGCATATAGGTCTTGCCGTTGAGTTCCAGAAGCCCCTCGTCCCGGAGAGCGTTCAGAACCTTGTGGGCGTTGTCATCGGTTTCCTGAATCGTCTTTGCCGCCTGCTTCAGGGTGATTTTCTGGTGCTCCCGGAGATAGTGCAGAATCATCAGCTCCGACAGCGTGAACATCTTGGAACGCTTATCCTGCGTCTCTGCGATAAAACGCACGAAGTTCTGGTTTTCCATCGTACTGCGAAGGGTCAGCCGGACAGAGTTGGGCGTGCTGGCGTACTCCGGGTAGGGTTTGCCCTCAGTGAGCATACTCTGGAACATGATGTCCACGCCCTGCCCGGAACGCTGCACATACTTCAGGTGCTGAAGGGTCATGGCGATCAGCTTATTCCGGGGAATGGACTGGTGGGTGATGATGTTGCTTTCGTTGATGTCCCCCGGAAAGCCGCCGGGGTTCTCAATCACGATCTTTGTGGGGTAGTGCTTGACGTAGATCGGTGCCATGTCCTCATAGGAGCGATGCGCCAGCGCATTCAGCAAAGCCTCCTGAAAAACCGCTTCGGAGAAATCGTACACCTCCAGCCGGAACAGCCCCACCTGCACATTGGTCAGGCGGTTATAGGTGCGGATGCGCTCGGTCAGCTTATCCAGAATCGAGATCACCGGCTCCTGCATATCCATGCGGTTGTCGTATTCCGTCTGCGCTTCGTCGCTGTAATGGAGGTAGATCACCTCCGCTTGCGGCAGCAGACGTGCAATGGAAGCTGCCTTGCCCACAAACAGCAGCCCTGCTACCGTCACACGCACTTCGTCCTTGTCCATTCGGATCAGGTTCAGGTTGTCCAGAAAGGTGGTATCTGCCAAATCCGGCAGGGCAGAGCCTGCATCCCGAATCCGCAGTTTCTCTTTCAGGCGGTACACTTCCAGCAGGTCAATGTCGCTTTCGGATGCGCCCTCCACGATCTTTGCCGAAAAGTCCGGGTTATCGGCAGGGGAGTACACATCGTTTGCAGGGTAGTCGGGCTTTGTCACGTTCCCCAGCCGTCTGTAATAGATGCCGCCGGTGGTGGCAACATGAGAACTGGATTTCTCCACCGATACCACCAGCACCACACCGTCAGAGGTTTCCACCGGCTCGATTTCGGTAAACAGGCTTGGCCGGGTCATATCGTAGATGGCTTCCATCAGTGCCTGCGGGTCGCTCTTGGGGCAGCCCGTAATGGTGCCGTCATCTTCCACGCCAAACAGCAGAACGCCGCCCTTTGTATTTGCCAGCGCAACCGCACTTTTTACCGCCAACTCTTTCCGCTGCCGGTAGTCCTTGCACTTCACCCACGACTTAAACTCCTGCCGGGTGCTCTCCCCGGCAGTAATCATTTTGCGGAGTACTTGTTCGGTCATGGTTGGGGCCTCCCCTCTTTTTTATTGTGCTTTTCAGCTTCATCTAAATATTGCTGAATGGTTTTGGGTGATTTGAATATATAGTACGTTCCAGCCGTATCTTGAACAAAGAACGGAATTTTTTTATCTCTTGGATAATTACTCAAATTTTGAAGTTGCATTATAAACTTGTCTTTTTTCCACGCGAAGGAAACGCATTGTTCTATATCTAGTTCTGCCGGGAGCTTAGTAATTCCTGCTGGTGTTGGCTCTTGGAGTATAACCCATTTATAACCATCTGGAAGTTTTATACCATAACTGCTGATAATAATTTTTCGGTTTCCAGTATTTACAACATCGAGCGATACATACTGGCATTTATCCGCAAGTTCCAAAGAACCACCAAACGCATAAATAACGCTTTCGTTGAATGTAATCTTAACCTTTTTACGATTTTGATACCTTGTTTGCCAAAGTGCTATAATTGCAGCAAAAGCAGTGGCAATCGCACTTGCAGCTTGCCAAAACATTCCCCAATCAAAAACAGTTCTTGCCGACTCCATTTTACTCTCCCTGCATTGCAGAAATCCACTTATCCCCAAATGCTATCTTCGTAATAATCCTTTATTTAATGCATAGAAAAGATCTTTTTCATCGTTAGAACTTTTCCCATCTTCTTCCTTCTTCCGAATATACTGTTCCATTTCTCCCGGCGTAATATATTCGTACTCTTCTCCACCCAGTGATTCAACAAAATCATACGGGGCAAAACCAATTTCATTCCAGCTCTTCATCGTATAGGTGCGAAAACAAGGAACGTTTTTATCTTTGCAGAGCTTGACCAGCACCTTTCGTTTATCCAAGCTCATATTCTCGCCGATAATAATTCCAACCAATTCTGACGCTTCATAATTCAAAAATCCGGCATCTTCATTTTGAATTAACCGCCATTCATTTTCATACGCCCAATCTTTATGCTTAAAGCAGAGCGATTCTTCAATCGCTTCTGACATTTCATCATCCATAAAGTCTATGTCAAACAAATCAAATGTAATATCTGTATAAATCACAGGCTTTATTTCAGAAAAAGTTTTTTCTGTTGAATAAATCAAGCAACAGCCAGAATAGCCACTCGCATAATGCGCCCACATAATAGGAGAGTTTGGAATTGCAGAAACAGAGAGAACTCTGTACTGATTTTGCCTATCTTCCACAATTGGATGTATTTTTCCACAAGCAAGCGTATATCCAGCACCCATACAACCCAAATACACTTGTAAGGCATTTGCTTCCATGGGGTCATTCAGCATAGAAGGCTTTGGCAAATAGATATGATTACTTTTTATAATATCTACCACACGATTAAAGTCAGTCTGTGTAGATATTGATTTATACTTATAAACAATCTGCGGTCGAACGTGCATAAGATTCCTCTATATTTACTCCATCACTCTAATCGTACTCTCAATAAACGCAATCTCATCTTCCGTCAGCTCATACTTCCTGTACAGTTTTTCGTCCGTCCATTCCTCCGTAAAATCCTGATCGGGCACAAAGATAAAGTTTGCTCTTGCAATGTGCATGGAAGAATAGGTCAGACGCAGCATGAAGCGCGTAAACTTACACATCAGATACTGCTTGTAGTTTTTGATTTCTGCTTCGGTATCGAATGCACCCAGAACCAGATAGGAGAAGGTGTTCACCTCACCCGGAACTTCAATTCGGGGTGTCGTGATTGCCTTATAGCCCTTGGACGGGTCAATACCAACCTCACCATTGCAGGGAACCAGAATGGAGATCGTTGCCTTGTACTTGTCGATCAGCTCTGCGTTTTTCTTGACATCGCTTCTCTTAATATAGCCGGTGCCTTGGCTGTGAATAAGTGAAATGCAACTGTCAAAGGGTTCTTTCTCACCACGAGCCGCAGAGGGGAAGCCAAAGGCATCAATGGGCTGCACCCGATCGGTCAGGAAGTGTTCCGAACGGTTCAGAACCTTATGGATGATGGACAGCGATTCATTCGACCGAATGAAGATCTCCCCAAACTCATTGAGGTTGCGCCGCATGGTATGGCGTTCCAGACCGCTGACATTTGTAACCTCGCAAACCTCCTCCTTGTCCCGATCCCACAGGAAATAGCAGATGCCGCCTGCAATATCTACGGTGCTGAAGCAGTCTTTGGAGTTCACAAAATCCGTCAGCCTGATCAGATGCGGATCGTTCAGCATCTCATTGCGGAAATCGTTCAGACCGATGCCGCCAGCATACCAGCGTGCTGGCATAATCATGGAGATATAGTGGGGCTGCATGGTTTTTGCCTGATCCACAAACAAGTTATAAACCGGGCGTGCCTGCTTTGCCGCAACATTGGCTGCGCTGCCGCCGCCTGTATCCTCCTGATACGGCGGATTGCCCACAATGGCATCAAATTTCATGGGCCGTCCCTCCTTTCCCCATGTATCGGTTCGCTGCAGCTTCTTTGCCAGACGCTGCGGGTCGTTTTCCATCCGTTCCAGCAGGTGCGGAATGTAGGTGGTGTTGACCGTCCAATCCTGATAGCCCACCAGCGTCCGCCGGGTGATGCTTTCTGCCATCCGGGTCTTGCACAGAACAAAGATCTGCTGCTCCACGGTCTCCTGCCAGAGAGCCTGTGTCTGCTCCAACGGCAGCTTGTCCTCCGGGCCGGGCAGCTTCATGGCGTACAGGCTGTATGCCATGTACAGGGGATACAGGCCGGATTTGGAGTTCATTTCCAGAATCTGTGCCTCCGGGTTGAGGAAGATGTCCTCGGTGACCTGCCCCTGATCCACCAGACGAGGCTCCTCCAGAACCTCCTGCGAATCGAACTGTTCGTTGAGGAAGCAGTAACCACCCACCATGCTGCTCAGATGAAGGTTCACCACCCGCCACGGGGTCAGAACGGTTTCCTTGTCGGGGTTGCGGAAGTGGCTGAAGATCTCGGCAATGCGCTTCACACGCTCGGTGGGCGGCAGCTCGTCCGCAGCCTTTGCCATGCGGCGGATACGCAGACCCGCCCCGCTGACCACATCCTCGTCGTAGTATTTCAGCAGCTTGCGGAACAGGGGCTTGTCCACGGTTTTGGGCATGAACTCCTGCCAGGATTCAGGGTCTACCAAGTCGATAAAATCCGCCATGTGGATTTCTTCGGTCAAATCGACCTTTGCGCCGTAAATCAACAGCGGCAGACGAATCGAAACATTCCGCAGCAGCCGAATGACCTTATCGCGCTCCTTGCGCTGGTCTTGCAGCTTTTTCAGCAGGTCATCATCCTCTTTGCTGCGCTCCCGCTTGGGCTTGTTGGAGAGCTTGGAGGCTTCTTCGTACTCTTCGTTGGTCAATCCTTGATTGTTGATGTGGATTTTTGTCTCTTTCTTGGCGGCTTTCTGCTCGCTGAGCTTGTCGGACAGGGTATGGAACAGCTCCACATCTTCCTCATCCATCACCATGCCGGTATCCTGCTTGTAGACCGATTCATCGTCAAAGCCGCTCTTGATGGCCTTGTCCACGGTCAGCCGCTTGATTTGGCGCATCATCTTCGGTACGCTGTACTCGGTCATTTGCGTACCGTCCACGGCAATCACCGGGCAGAAGTTCAGGAATTCGCCCAGAGCCTTACGGTATTCTTCCTCGTTGGTTTTGCCACGTTTGGTGACGCGGTTGACCTCGGAAAGAACATTCAGTGCGCGGTCGGGCGCAAAATCAAAGACGTAGCAGCGTTCTTTCTGCTTGCCGTCCAGCACTCCTGCCGACTGCACCCGGAAAATGGTCTGCATATAGCCGGGCGCAGCCGTGCTTGCCGACCCGGTCAGCATCATCACAGCCGTCCACTCCGGCACCGTCACGCCGGTGGTCAGCTTGCCGCAGGAAATGGTAATGGTATAGCGGTTCGCTTTGATGACCTGCTTTACCAGCGTCAGGGCGTTGTCGTAGGGCATTTCGGCATCGCCGTCGCCTGCAACGTTGGCCACCTTATAGGCTCCAAACACAGGGTGGTCTTTCAGCAGCTTGCTCAAGGCACTGGCTTCTTTCACACCCGGAACCATCCAGAGGGTATGCCGGAACATCTCCCGGTACTCCGGCGTGGAGTAAGGATAGTTGCTCTCCGGGTTCTCCGAAGAAATCAGGTCCAGAAAACTGCGCACGTCGGCCTCGTGGACAAAATCACCCACCTGTGCGCCAGCAGGCAGAGGACGAAAATCTCGTGCAGGGTCGCCCGTCCACACCCGGAAAAACTCGGTAAAGTTGAACGCCATCTCCAAGGTCTCGTAGCGGTAGGAGGTAGGCAGACTTTTCCCAAGGTCAAAGGTCAGGATGCGAAGTTCCGGCAGGTCTGCATAGGGGTTATGGTCGCCGGGGTGCAGGGTATCCCACTCCCGCTTGCGCTTTTGCTCCATGACGTAGTCCCACGTGTAGACGTTGTTCTCGTACTTCTGCATCAAATTGTACGGCGTGCCGGATAACTGCAGAACCTTGGGAGCCTTGCCGTTCTTTTCCGCTTCCAGCAAAGACTGCACCTTCTGCCCTCGCTGGGTCTGGGTGCCCTCGTGGGCTTCATCGTAAATCACAAGATCCCAGTCCATATCGAAAACGGCGTTATTCTTGTCAAACTTGCCGTCTGCCCGCTGAGAGCCGCGCAGGTCCTGCATGGAGGCAAAGTAAACAAACGCCTTGCCGGAATTCTGGTAGGCTGTCAGGTTTGCATCGTTGCGTGCATCCATTGCCGCATCGTAAACGGACGAATCCGTATCGAAACGGTCTTTTTTCAGGAAAGCACGGTTGTCTCCTTCGCCAAAAATCAGGTCAAAATCGTTGCGCCAGCCATCTTCCACCACCGGGCGGTGGGTGACCACAATCACCTTCTGATAGTTTGCTTTTTTGATAAGCGCATAGGCCGTAACCGTCTTACCGAAACGCATCTTGCAGTTCCAGAGCATCGAGTTCTGCTTGCGGAAAATCGTCAGCGTCCGATTGACGCAATCTACCTGCTCGTCACGCAGGGTAATAGCTCTCTTTTTGGGCGCAGCAGGGACAGTCTGCGGCAGAAAGCTGGTCTGCCCTTCGCTCTTTTCGGCAGCAGTCAGCGCCGTGCGGCCTTCCTTGACCGCCTGAATTGCACGGATGGCAACGGACAGCGGCACCTCAAACCATTCGCTCGTACGGTCTGAAAACCAGAAATTCTTGGATGTATAGCCGGAGCGGTATAGCACTTCATGGACACGCTTATCACGGAACAGCGATGTTTCCACTTCTCCATCCGAAAAGGTCACAACCTTACGAGCCAGTTCGGTATATTGCAGGTCGTAAGCAACCATAGCGGTTTTCGTGTAATCATCAATCCGATCACGCGCAGCCTGATTCAATTCCTCGCAGTTGGGCGGAAGCTGTTTGTAGCTCTTGGTGCTGTCAAATGTGGTGTCACCAATTTTCAGATATCCTTCATGATCCTTGTCGTGAATTGCAAAGATATAAATCAAGCGGTACGACATTGTAGGCTCATACGCCGCCATTTGCTTTTCCTCCTCTCACCATTGAAAGAAAAGTCATCGTCTGATTGGAACGCCAATCCTTTATGATGCTGTAAATCCCGTTGTGCGCCCGGATATTTCCGCTTTTGCATCCGGGGCAGAGGTCAATTTGTTCCTCACTGCCGAACCAGCTGATAATTTCAATTTTGTTTTCCTTACAGCTGCCCGGAACCACATACTTTGTGCCGTCCATCTGCCAGAGGTTCCACGCAATGATGTTAGCGATCACCTTCATCTGTCGCAGGTGGGGAAGTTTACCAAAGCGTTCCCGGTAAACTTCCACAAAGGTCACAAACAGGTTTTCCCGTGCCAGCAGTAGGCTGTCGCCCTGATACTCAAAGCCGTACACGCTCTGGAACGCCCGCTTTGTCCATGTGAACCATTCTTCTTCAGTATCCGTGTTTTCGCTGATAACACGCAGCTTGCGGTCCAGCAGGCCAATTCGCTGGGAAATGGGAATGGTTTCGCCCGTTACGGTATCGTAGCGGCTTACCAGATAGGGAGCCTCGCCGCAGGAGATTTCTAGCCGCTGTGCATCCACATATTTCTGCCATGTGTGCTGACGGTCGTCCGGGAAAGCGATTTTGTCAGCCGTTGCTTTCCACGACATCTCCTTCTGGATGTTGAAAACATCCTTCCTGCCAAACCATTGTTCATCCACCAGATTGTTCTGCGCATTGCAGATCCAGCTCGGCGTAAACACCTCGGCTTTGTCACGGGTGCGGTTGGTCTGGTGCTCCAGTGCTTTTTCCACTCTGGGCTGGATCAGGCTATCCTGTTCGCCTGTAACCAGTTCCGGCAGAATCTCTTTTTTGAAGCTGTATTGTTCGCCCAGTTCGGCGTAATCATCGGTTGCCCAGATAATATTTTTCTTGGTGGTCTTGTCCTGAAGCAAAATCTCAAGGAGGGTGCGTTCATGGTCCAAAAGTTCCTGCTCCAACAGGTCAATTCCTGCAATGCTGAACATCCGCCGCCCTCCCTTCCATTTATTGATGGCACTATAATAACACACCTTTCGGGGTTTGTGAATGTGTACCATCCACCGTTTTCATCAGGGCACCCCATTTTCCAGTGCCCTGCCGGGAAGAATCCAAAGAGCGGCGGAACGCTCGTTGGCACACGACTTTGCTTGCAAAGTCTAGTGTGTTACACCTTGGTTCCGGCTGATGCGGAAAAGGGGCTGTGAGAGGTTCCGGCAAGCACCTGTTCTGCGGCAGAAGGATGCGCGGATGGGCGTGGCAGTTGATGGTCTTTGCCCACCCAGCGCAGGCTTGCAGAGGAACCAATGGTGTACGTTCTCCTTCCTGCCGCAGCAGCGTTTTTCCCTATCAGGCGCAGGGCAAATGATCAGCGTCTGTGCTTACCCCGGTTTCCCGCAAGTGTCCCCGGTTTTAGCATTGCCGTTTTATAAAGAATCTTTTTTATCAGCTTTCTTTCATCCTCTGTCAGCTTATCGTAGTTGATGCCGATTGCCTTCAATGCTGTTCGGATCTTCTTTTCATCCGCAGACCCTTCAAGTTTCTGTGCATCCTCCAGTTCCTTCATCAAGTTATCGACCATTGCACCATCCGAAGTGGTCTTGTCCTTGCGGTGTTCCGTCTTGATGTTCTTCAGGATAGCCACCAACTCGTCATACAAAACCCGACCAAAGTACTCATCTTCATCGATCTGCCCCAGCTTCAAGGTGCTCATGTACAGATCATTTTCATCTGCTGCATACTTCTTTTTCAGCATTTGCCGGGTCGCTTCCAGACCAGCATTGAGGTTTTGAATGTTTGCGCTGACATATCCATCCACATAGATTTCCAGATCGGTCATGAACCGCCGGAAATTCTCATGCACGATCAGTTCGCACAGCAGCCGATGATTGAATTTTCCATTCCTTAATACGTCCACTGCGCCATCGCTCAGATGCAAGTCCGAAAGGACTGCATCTGGGCGTTTTTTGTTTTCCGTCACACCCAGCAGGTAGTCCGTGGTCACACCATAAAACTCAGCCAGCGTTGTCACGGCGTAAATGCTGAGGTCGGTCACATCGTCACTCTCGTATTTCGACAGTGCCGATTTGGACAGACCCGTCTGCTCTGCCAGAGCTTCTAGCTTCAGATTCCGCTCCACACGCAGGTCTTTGAGCCGTTCTCCCAGTGTCAGCTTGATGTTCATGGTCGCACCTCCGATGTTTTTTGCACAGTATACCACTTCCGGCGGTTCCTGTCCATAAGCGTGGAATTTTGCAGTTTCTGCACCTGTTTTCCGACATTATGGATATACGGCACAGCGGCCATCGTGGTGCTATCCTATAGACAGAAAGAAAACATATTAACTCCCCAGCAGCGAACATATTAAGGGCTTCCCGCGAAAGCCCTCTGAAATATCTTTCATAACAGAACCTTGAGAACAGAATGACCGTCCGAACTGCCCAGACCGCCAAGACCTCCCATCGGGGGAGCGAGCGCCCTGCATGGGGCCGACACAGAGTCCAAAAAGATTTCCTGTCGGGAGGCAGCAAGGGAGACCGGCTTTGAACGTGGCAGGGATCAAATTGATTCGTACCAAAACCTTTGACCAAAGGAGAAATTTTGAGTTTATATCAAAAGATCAAGTCCGCCATCACCGTTCGGCAGGTGGGAGAGATGTACGGCATGGAGCCCGACCGCCATGGCATGGTGTGCTGTCCGTTCCATTCTGACAGCGACCCCAGCATGAAGCTGAACGACAACTATTATTATTGCTTTGGCTGCAGAGCCAACGGAGATGCCATTGACCTCACCGCCAAGCTGTTTGACCTGAACCCCCGGCAAGCCGCCGAGAAGCTGATACACGACTTCGGGCTTGACCCGGACAAGCCACCCGCCAATGCCATCGCCCTGCTGCCGCCCAAGCGTGGCCTGACAGACGAGCAGTGGGCAGACATCGCCTACTGCCTGCGGGTGCTGACCGATTATCTTGACCTGCTGCACGACTGGCAGGAGCGCTACAAGCCCGCCACCCCGGAGGAGCCGCATGACCCACGGTTTGAAGAAGCCCTCCACACGACCGAGACCATCGAGCATCTGACGGACTGCGTTGCATTTGGGACGCCCCAGCAGAAGGCCGCTGCCGCTGCACAGCTGCTGTCCGGGTCGTACCTGCTGATGCTGGAGGAGCGCACCGACCGCCTTGCTCTGGCAAAGTGCGCCTAATAATTTATTCACCTGAAGTGGTGGGTCTCACCGTGAGACCCACCACTTCACTTTTCTAAAGGAGAACCCCCCTATGAAGAAAAACATTTCCCGCAACCCCTTATGGCCGGACTGGTACAACGGCAAGAAGATCGATGAAGTCCAGTTTGGCCGTGCCTTTCTGGAACAGTGGCCGCTGAAATGCGTCAACGGTACGCTGTACACGCTGGACGGTCCGGTGGAGGACGAGAGCGAGATCAAGCAGCGCATCTTGGAGAACATCGAGGAATATGTCACCTCCGGCCTGTCCAAAAAAGTCACCAATATTCTGGAGACCATCAAGCTGCTGGCTTTTTCCGACCCGTTCCCCATCGAACAGGACTGCATCCACCTCCAGAACGGCGTGTATCATCTGCCGGACGGCTCTTTTCAGGAGACCCGGCTGTTCTGCCAGAACCGTCTGCCCGTGAAGTACGACCCGAAAGCACTCAGCCCGGAACGCTGGCTGACCTTTCTGCACGAGCTGCTGGACGATGCCGACATCCCCACCTTGCAGGAATATCTGGGCTACTGCCTTATTCCCAGCACCAAAGGGCAGAAGATGATGCTCATTGTCGGCAAGGGCGGCGAGGGCAAGTCCCGCATCGGGCTGGTACTGAAACGGCTCATGGGAGATGCCGCCAGCAACGGCAGCGTCCAGAAAGTGGAGAATAACCGTTTTGCCCGCGCCGATCTGGAACGCCGCCTGCTGATGATCGACGATGACATGGACATGAACGCCCTGCCCAAGACCAACTATATCAAGACCATCGTCACCGCCGAAGCCAAGCTGGACTTGGAGCGCAAGGGTGTCCAGAGCTACCAGCGGGACATTTATGCCCGGTTCCTCTGTTTCGGCAACGGTGCGTTGACCTCGCTGTATGACCATTCGGACGGCTTCTTTCGCCGCCAGCTTATCCTGACCACCAAGGACAAACCCACCGACCGCATGGATGACCCTTTCCTTGTCGAAAAGATGTGTGCCGAGTTGGAGGGCATCCTGCTGTGGTGTCTGGAAGGGCTGCACCGGCTGGTGCAGAACAGCTTCCGCTTCACGGTCAGCCCCAAAGCCGCCGCCAACGTGGACACCATCAAACGCAGCAGCAACAATGTCATCGACTTCATGGAGTCCGAGGGCTACTTCCGTTTCAAGGCGGACTACTCCATCAGCTCCAAGGAGTTCTACGACATTTATAAACAGTGGTGCGAGGACAACGCCTGCCACAGCGTATCGGCGATCCGTTTCAGCGCAGAACTGCGACAGAACGACCGCCGCTACAACCTTGAAGCAACCAACAACATCTACCTGCCCGGTGGCCGCAGGGTGCGGGGTTTTGTAGGCATCGAGCCGCTTGTCCACCCCTGCCCGTAAAAAGTGCATTTTTTCACGGAAGAAGTTCGTACAACCCGTACGGTCTGTACTTGTACGCACCTGTACGGAAAATCAAAGCAAATTAAAACGCATTATCGTTTATATTTCACATTTCCGTACGTCGTACAGACCGTACGGGTTATTTGAAGTCCGTACAGATTTTTTGTACACCCCAAGAAGGAGCGTGATCTATGAAAGCCCAATACGGCATTTTAAGGTTCAAAAAGTATAAAGGGTCAGCAATCAGCCCCATCGAAGCCCACAACGAGCGCACCAAAGAGCAGTACGCCAGCAACCCGGATATCGACACGGACCGGAGCCGCTACAACCTCCATCTGGTGCAGCCGCAGGGCAGGTACCGGGAAGAAGCCGACCGCATGATAGCCGCCGCCCACTGCCGTGTCCGCAAGGACAGCGTGCGGGTGGTGGAGGCTCTCGTCACCGCCAGCCCGGAGTTTTTCAAGGATAAGACCAACCGGGAGATCAAGGCGTATTTCGAGTATGCCTTGGAGTTTCTGAAAAGCAAGCAGAGCACCCAAACTTTTATCTCGGCTGTTGTCCACATGGACGAGAAAACGCCCCACCTGCACCTCTGCTTCGTGCCCCTGACTGCTGACGGACGGCTGAGCGCGAAAGAGATCATTGGCAACCGCAAGAATCTTGTGAGGTGGCAGGACGAGTTCTGGCAGCACATGGTCAAGCAGTACCCGGAGCTGGAACGGGGTGAAAGCGCCAGCCAGACCGGGCGGGAACACATCCCGCCCCGCATCTTCAAGGAGATGACCCAACTGACCAAGCAGAAGGAGCAACTGGACGCTCTGCTGGTGGGTATCAACCCCTTCAACGGCAAGAGCCGTGCGGCAGAGATCAGCAAGGTGCTGGACAGCTATATCCCGGCAGTGTCCAAAATGCGCACCGAACTGAACCGCTATCAGGTCGCCTTTACGGAGACCACCGCCGAGAACAGACAACTGAAAAAGAAAAATAAGACACTCTCTGCCTCGCTGGACAAAGCGAAGGAAGGGAGCGTCTTGAAGCGTCTGGAGGATGCCAAGCTGCGGCAGGACTATGAAGCCGCCCTGAAAACGCTGGACAGCATCCCGCCAGAGGTCATTCGATTTTATGAGAACCGCACGCAGGAGCCTGTGGTGCGTCATGAAGTATAAGGAGAAAAGCATATGGATATGAATTTTGAGAAGAACGCATCTGTGAAATTTGAAGATTATACGAAAAAGTTCTTGCAGTCGGACTCTGTTCCGGCTACAATGGAGGTGGTCACTCGAACCAATGCCGTCAAGTCTCCGACCAACAGCCCTGAGACCACTAAGCTGGTGTACACGGTAAAGGAGGTCGCGCAGATGCTGGCCATCAGCCAGCGTGCCGCCTACAACCTGTGCAACAGCACCACCGAATTCCGTGTCCTGCGGGCAGGCGGAAGCATCCGCATCCCGAAGGACAGCTTCGATGCATGGCTCTACCGGGCAGCTTGATAAGGAGGCAAATCTATGGCATATATCACGAAACGCGGCAGCTCTTACAGCGTCCGCTACACCTATCAGGATGAGCACGGCAAGAGCTGCGACAAATGGGAGAGCTTTCCCACAAAAGAGGAGGCGGTGAAACGCCAGAAACAGATCGAGCACGAGCTGGCGACCGGTAATTTCCTGATCCCGTCCACTGTGACGGTAGCAGAGTTCCTGATGGACTGGCTGCCCAAGCAGTGCAGCAAGCACAAGTGGGCACCGAAAACTTACCAGTCCAATCTGGCGCTCATCCAGAACCTCATCATCCCCTATATCGGGGAGATGCAGATGCAGAAGCTGCGGCCTTACCACATCGAAGCCCTGTACGACACCCTGAGCAAGACCCCTTGCGGACAGTATGTAGGCGGCAAGCGGCGAGACCTCTCGCCCAAGCAGCAAAAGCGCACCCTCTCCGGCACTACCCTCCATGAGGTCCACCAGCTTCTGCACAATTCCTTTCTGCTGGCGGTGGAGTGGGGCATCCTCATCAAAAGCCCCGTCCCGGTGGAAGCGCCCAAAAAGACCACCCAAGAGCGCAGCATCTGGGAGGTGGAGGAGATGCGGGCAGCACTGGACAGCATGGAGGACCCTATCCTGCATCTGGCGGTGCACCTGACGCTGGTGGGTGCACTGCGGGAAGGGGAGGTGGCAGGTCTGACCCCGGAGGACATCGACTTTGATGCCGCCAACGGCATGGGCACCTTTACCGTCAACCGTTCCATGCAGCGGGTGCAGAAGGACACGCTGGCACAGGTGGACAAGGGCTGCATCCTCCGCATCTTCCCGGACAAGCTGGAGGGCAGCAAGACCTCCCTCATCCTGAAAGACACCAAGACCGAAGCCTCCTGCCGCACCATCTTTATGACCGCTGCCCTGCGGGAGGAGCTGAAGCAGTGGCTGGAACGGCTGAAACGGGAAGAAGCCCTCGACCCGGAGCGGTACCGCAACAGTGGGATGCTGCTGCGGCTCCCCAACGGTCTGGCGGTGGAGCCGGTGCTCATCCGCAAGAAGTTCCTGAAATGGCAGGACGCACACCCGGAGTTCCCACGCATCGTGTTCCACGGTCTGCGGCATTCCAGTGCCACCTACCAGCTGATGATCTCCGGCGGCGACATCAAGGCGGTGCAGGGGACCACAGGACACGCCAGTGCGGATATGCTGGTGAACACCTACGCCCATATCCAGCAGTCCTCCCGTGTTGAACTGGGCAAGAAATTTGAAAGCGGCTTCTATGCCAAGCCCGACACCTCCAGCCCGCAGGCTGTACCCGCCGCAGGCGAACCCACCATCTCCATGACGGCTCT
>OJRB01000992.1_pt1 | contig 15161 bp, 8 predicted proteins | sample 1599061 | NCBI WGS metagenome assembly OJRB01 (sample SAMN03922522, study PRJEB24848) | human gut metagenome | isolation source: stool sample | host: Homo sapiens | place: Germany | collected 2010-02 | reverse complement strand
ACTCATGAGAGTGCGACTTTCATCATTTCCGCGTCCCCGGAGTTGGTGATGTTTCAATCCACGCACTCATGAGAGTGCGACGCGGTGGGTGAGATGGAAAAAATTGAAAATCAAAGTTTCAATCCACGCACTCATGAGAGTGCGACCCAAGTACATTACCCTGATATGGGGTAAGGTGCGGTTTCAATCCACGCACTCATGAGAGTGCGACCGCCACCCTCTACAGCCATTGCGACAGCACCGGTGTTTCAATCCACGCACTCATGAGAGTGCGACCAATGATACCGTGTGCGCTCTGGCCGCCAAAATAGTTTCAATCCACGCACTCATGAGAGTGCGACGCATCTCACCGGGCGGGAATACAATAAACGACTTGTTTCAATCCACGCACTCATGAGAGTGCGACCTAAATCTCGCCTGCCTGACAAGCGTCCTTCTGGTTTCAATCCACGCACTCATGAGAGTGCGACTCAATAAACTGGGGCATAACAGCGACACAGGCATCCGCTTCTGGTTTCAATCCACGCACTCATGAGAGTGCGACGCCAGCGCCGGACGTGACGGGCACCCCGTCCTTGTTTCAATCCACGCACTCATGAGAGTGCGACTCACATGGCCCGCATGTCGTCGGACAGCCGGGAGGTTTCAATCCACGCACTCATGAGAGTGCGACTCCGGGGCGGCTATGGCACTGATTATCAACAGTGCAACGGGCGTTTTGCGCCAACCTCCCATGGGAGGTACAAAGACTCCAGGCCTTAAAAAGAGATGATAGTTGTCAAGATCAGAACCCCAACGGATTACGAAAATCGCCGGTATTCCGGAAATTTCCTGTGAGCTTGGGGTCGGCGGAAGGAAGACCGGGAGAGAAGCTTTTCATGCGTTAAAAAGCCTGCATCTCCGGCAACCAAGGCCTGTGCACGATGCGGAAATATCCTAGCCTGTTCCCTCTTTCCCGTCCAGAATTTTGTAGGACTCTCCCCGGAAACCGTTTTATTCTGTTTTCCACAAAAGAAGAGGCACCCCGGGATAGCCGTGGTCCCGAAGCGCCCTGCGGAAAATATCCGCGGTTTACATGATGCTTTTGCGCGTCCACCTGTTCAGGCTCAACAGCCATACCAACGCCGCGGAGACAGCGGAGGCCAGACAGGCCATCAACGGAATTCTCACGGCGGAGGGCAGCCCTCCCAGCCCGATGAAGTTCACGAAGTCATAGGAGCACTGGACAAAGAAGAAGTGGCACAGATACACGCCGAAAGTAAGCGCCGCCACCTTGCTCAGCACTGGACCAGCCTTGATTCTGAGCCGGCTGACGACGGCAAAGATGGCAAAGGTCATCAGGAATACATTGATTCCGGAGAAATACCAGAGCACTTCCAGCTTGGAATACTGGCCGGGGAAGTGCTTCTGCGTTTCCAGAAAGCCGAAGAATGTAACGGCAAAACCAATCAAAAAGAGGGGAATAGTAATGGACAGCGTTTTTTTCCAGCTCCAGGCCAGCGGGTATTTGGTCAGGTAATGCGCCAGCACCATGTATCCCAGGAATCCGGAAAAGTTATAAAACATACCGTACGGATTCCAATCGCAAACACCCAGAATACCCATGTTGCCGTAATTGCCCTCATAACCCAGTGCCGGGGCAAGCATCTGGATGTAGGGGAGAGTCATGCTGAATATCCAGATACCCAGGAAGATTTTCACATCTTTCCTCCTGGCTTGCGTCAGCCATGCGCTCATGATGGGCATGAAGAGGTACAGGCCCACCAGCATGTATACATACCACAGGGGCGTGGTATCATAGTTGAAGTTGAAGAAGAAGGTATACAGCTTGCCGACGGTGGCGCTCCAGGTATAAGTGTCCATCACGATGTTGGGGCTGGCCGTTTGAACGCCTGCGGCAAAGTATCCGAAGTAGAGCAAGGGAAGCGCCAGTGACCAGACAATGAACGGAACCAGCACCCTCTTGAGGCGCTTGGAGTAAAAAGCGCCCATTTCCAAGGTGACGGGAAAGAGCAACACTCCGGAGATCATGGCAAACAAAGGCACGCACGGCCGTACCAGACTTCCCCAGAAGACAGCGGACTTAAAGTTGAAGGAACCGTCAAAACTTCCAACGAACGGATCACAGCAATGGGCCAGGACAACGAGGAAACAGGCCAGGATACGCAGAAAATCCACCCAGGCGATGTGGCTGCCGCGGGAGTTCAATGATTGGTTGGTGTTCATGGTTACGTAGGAAAAAAAGCGCCGCGTCATCGCAAACGTTCCTGGTAATATACCCGTTTCCCGGAAACGTTCTATCATCAAATGGAGAAAAGAAACAAAAAGCACCCAATCCCTCCCTCCCGGCAACAGGGGAAAGCTCTTCGGGAAAGCCTGCGCTTCCTGCAGGCTTCCACGCCTCTTCCCCATAAGAATTCATGGAAACTTTTCCCGCACCACCGGAATTGTTCACCGTGATGCCTGGTGAAAGTTTTCTCATTCGGCGAAGTTCATATTTCATTCAACAGGATACTCCTCTTCCCTCCTTGCAAAGAAAAATTTTTTTCCTCCTTTCAGTGAAGAGCTATTCCGAAACGGAAGGGGAACACACTCAACACCCATGTTTTCCTTTTGGACCGGCAGGAGGATTTCCCTTCATTTTTATGGCTAAGATACCCGGAAGCCGGGATTCAGGCCTTCCCTACCCTTCACACGCTGTCTGTTTTAAAACTGCCTGGTGGCGGGATGAGATTGCCGTAGCGGTGAACGGTTTCGGAAACAGACTGTTCCCGGAAATACCCCAGCAGTTCCAACCGTCCATTGGCAAGCACGGGACGGTCCAGTACTTCCACATCCCGGGCACGGGCGGCATTGGCCAGAGTCTCGGAAATATCTGTTCCACGCAGGAACCGTATGCCTGGAAGGGCTTCCGGCATCCGTCCGATCAATTCCGCTTCCGTTTCCACCGTCAGGGAAGCATAATAACCATGCATTTTCTGAATCCAGGGGCGGCTCGTCCCTATGCTCAGGTGCAGGAGTACCCCGCACAGTTTCGCCCCCAGCAGCAGAATGGCGACGTCATCGTCGGACATGTTTTCCACACGGGCCAGAATTCCCTTCACCGGGATATAGCGGAAGGTATTATTTTCTCCGTAAACACGGGAGGGATCATGATCCACGCCGAATTCCTCCATCCACCACTTGGCCTGGGAACCAGCTGCGGAACGGATGCGCTTGGCGCAGTCCGGCAGCTCGGAACACAGTTTTTCCACCAGTCCGGAGATACGTTCACCCGGCGTGCGCAGCTTTTGGGGCAGCGCCTTTTCCTCCCAACTTCCCAGCATGGTAAGGTAGTTGGGACCTCCGGCCTTGGCTCCAGGCCCCATGGAGGAATGGTTCCACCCGCCGAACGGCTGGCGGCGGACAATGGCGCCGGTGATGACACGGTTGATGTACGCGTTGCCCACCTGCACTTTAGTTTTCCACAAGGCAATTTCCCGTTCATCCAGGGACTGAAGGCCGCCGGTAAGGCCAAATTCGGAGTCGTTTTGGATGTCAATGGCTTCCTCCAGGTTTTCCGCACGGATGATTCCCAATACCGGACCGAAGCATTCCGTCTGATGGAACCAGCTTCCCGGTTTCACCCCCAACCGGATGCCGGGAGACCAGAGGCACGGGTTGTCTTCCGAAGGTTCCGGCTTGAGCAGCCATTCCTCCCCGGGTTCCAGCTGCGTCAGCGCACGGAGCAGATTCCCTTCCGGCTCCCTGATGAGCGGCGTCACCACGGAGTTGACCTCCCAGGACCCGCCTACCTTCAGGCTGGCGGCGGCATCCTTCAACTGACGCAAAAAGGCGGGATTGTCATAAACGGAAGCCTCCACAATAGCCACGCTGGCGGCGGAACACTTCTGTCCGGAATGACCGAAAGCGCTTTTCACCAAATCCTTTACAGCCTGGTCCGGATCAGCCGTAGCAGTGATGATCATGGCATCCTTTCCGCTGGTCTCAGCCAGAACATGCAGGTCAGGCCGCAGTTCGCGCAGCATTTTTCCGGTGCGGTAGGATCCCGTCATGATCACGCCGTTCAATCGGGGATCCATCAAAAACTTGAGGGAAATTTCATTGCGCGGCATCGGCACGAATTGAAGGACGTTTTTAGGCACACCGGCACGCCAGAACGCCTGGACAATCTGCCAAGCCGTATAAACGGCCAGTTCGGACGGTTTGAACACCACGGCATTTCCCGCCATCAGAGCGGCAGCTACACCGCCCGTCGGAATGGCGAAGGGGAAATTCCAGGGAGACATCACGCAAATGGTACCCAGCGGGGACATTTCCACGCCGTCGTTCATTCCGTCGCGGTCCAGGCCTTCCGCGTAATAGCGGCAGAAGTCTATGGCCTCGCTCACCTCTACATCAGCCTCCGTGGGAGCTTTCCCGGCATCCCTCACCATGGCAGCAATGGCTTCCCCCCTGATTCTGGACAGCTCCTGCGCCGCCCGGTGCAGGATTTCAGCGCGTTCGCCAATGCTTTTGGACGCCCAGGAGGAGCGTGCCCTGTCTGCCGTGACCAAGGCATGTTCAACCTGGTCAAAATCCGCATAAGCAAATTTATAGGAAACTTCATTATGGCGGGACGGATCGCGCCCCACGCCCCATAGATTAGTCGTAATTTCCTCACCATCTATAACCAGAGGGATTTCCTCGCCGGATTTTTCCTTCTCCGCGGCAATCAGCCCGTTGATCCATTCCGCATTCTGCCGCAGGGACCAGTCCGTATCCCGCTCGTTGGCAAAGGCGTCCCGGTAATGCGAGGGCTGGATGGGATCCGCAGCGCGGTTCTGCGTGCGGTTGGGGCCGTACTTCACCTCATCCTTTTCCTGACAGGCCTTCAAAAACCTCTTTTTCTGGACCTCCCAGCTCCGGGACCCCGGTGTCATGCCGAAGAGATCATGCAGGAAGTTCTCCTCACTGGTATTTTCATCCAGTCTCCGAACCAGGTAGGCAATAGCGCTGTGAAAATCTTCCTTCAAAACCACAGGGGCATAAAGGAGCAGACCGTCCGCCGCCTGGCGGATGACCCGCGCCTGATGGTTCGCCATCCCTTCCAGCATTTCGAATTCCACCTGGTCACGCACGCCTTCCCGCTCACGCAGCAGCATGGCATAACACAAATCAAACAGGTTGTGGGAAGCCACGCCGAACTGCACATATCTGGCATTATCCGGCATGCAGCCGTAATGGAGCATTCTCTTGTAATTGGCATCCACCTGGGCTTTCGTGCCATACGGGGCCTGCGCCCAGCCATGCATGGAGGCCTCCACCTTCTCCATCGCCAGATTGGCGCCTTTCACCAGGCGTATTTTGATGCGCGCCCCCCCCTGCTCCACGCGTTCCTTCGCCCAGGCGCACAGCTTCATCTGCTCCTCCCAGGAATCCGGCAAATAGGCCTGGAGCACAATCCCCGCCTCCAGCTGCATGAATTCATCCTCCATCAACGTACGTTTGAACGCTTCCGCCGTCAGATGAAGATCACGGTATTCCTCCATATCCAGATTCACGAACTTGGGCTTTCTGGAACCGTCCGGCAACGTTACCGCATTGGTAATGGCCGCCCGGTACAGGATGCGCAGGCGCTCCTGAATCAATTTGACGGTTTCTTCAAAGGCTACCAGATGAATCTGGCTGAAAATGGCTGAAATCTTGACGGAAATATAGTCACAGTCCTTGTCTGTCAGCCGGTCCACGACCTGCTGAAGACGGTGGTGCGCCTCGCTTTCACCCAGAATGGCCTCTCCCAGCTGGTTGATATTCATCCGGATGCCGCCCTTGCGCCTGCGGCGCAGGTGGGGGCGCAGTTTTCCATCCTCGGCAGGAAGAATTACATTGGAGCTCTCCTGTCTCAACTGGCTGGTAATCATGGGCATGACTACACCCGGAAATTGAGCGGAAAATCTCCCCCCCATTTTCATGGCGAAACGGTCCGCCGCAGACAAATAACGGGGAACGCCATATCCGTCCAAAAGGTAGCGGAACAACTCAGCACCCCGCGCCGGAGAAGAAGGACGGAACACACGATCCGCCAGTGCCAGCGTAAACGCCTTGCCCGCCGGATCATTCATCATGCGCTCCATTTGCTGCGCCTGCCTCTTCTCTTTCCCTCTCATCCCGGCATTCGACTGCTTTAAAATGGACTCCGCCAGTTCCACAGCCTTGGCGGCCAGTTGCTGGTCAGTCCATTGGCCTCGGCGAGCCTCCGCCATCATGTCCGGGATGGATGAATCTGTCATAACGGTTCGAAGACTAGCCCCGGGCAGGGGCAAAATCAAGCCAATTTGCCCGGGCCTTCCTGTGGAAAGGGGAATCACGGAGGAAAACGCATCCCTTGATTCCGTGACGGAAGCAGGGGGGCCTTCCTGTCCATTTCCGGCAACTCAGGAAAGGACACATTAATCATACCGCGCAGCCGCCAGACGAGCTCTTCTCAGCTCTTCCCTGAGCTGGTGCGCCCGTCTGCCGCAAACGCTGGAACGGTTCATGTCCCGGACCTCTTCCAAAACCGCAACCGCCTGGTTGAAGGCATCCTCGCTTTCCGGAGTGTGGGCTTCCCGGTACAGAACCTCTTCCAGCCGCACCCAGAGGGGATGCACCATGGAGAGCAGAATTAACTGGCGCTCCTCCACGGATAACGAGGGGTCATCCGCGCAGGCACGCCACGCTTCCAGGCATGTTCGTATGGAAGAAGCTTTGCAAGCCCGGAAAGACTCGCCAAGCAATTCGGCCGTTTTCCTGTTTTTCTCCAGACGAAAGGCCGCCTCCCGGGCGTTAAGAAAAGCCGGAACCGTACAGTCCAATTTTTCCAGACGCTTCATGGTGCCAGGATAATCCCGAAACCAGGCCTCCGGAGGCACCTGTTCCAGTTCCCGGCAAATGGCGGAGGCTTCTGCCGCAGGATCCCCGCCCTTCGGAATATCATTCACCCGCGTCACCGGCCGCACGCGCTGCGCTTTTTCCGCAAGCAGGGACACTCTTTCCCGCAGAGAAGCTGCAGAGGCCCCTCCTTCCACCAGGTCGAACACACGTCCTTTGGAGTCAAGAAAAACCACGGAAGGCAGCATGCGCACACCATGCATCGCCGCACGGGACAGGCTGCCGTCTTCTTCCCAATCCTTCACGGAGGGATGTCTAGGAACCGTGACAAACTGCACGTCACGCACATATTCATCCAGCGCGCGGCGTTCTTCCGTGCCCGGCTGGAGCGCTTTCAACCAACGGGCTTCCGCTGAACCGGGTTCCTCTGAACCGTACACAACCAGAACAGGGGATGGAAGGGAGGGAGCCGCAGAACAGGAGACGGAAAGGGCATCCATTTCCGCACGTCCCGGAAACGCCAGAGCCAAAAATGCAATGACCGCTAAAGTCCTCATGAATAAACTGCCATCCATCAGCCCTTTCTGATGGTAATGCGCTTGTAACGGCTGTCCCCTTCTTCGGACTCCGTCACAATTCCTTCCATGGACTGAAGGGCATTATGCACCAGGCGGCGGTGGTAGGCATTCAACGGAGGCATCTTCATCGGCTTTCCGCTCTCCTGGACGCGTTCGGCCAGGGAACGGGCCTTTTCCAGCAAACGGGCTTCGTTGCGCTCCCGGTAATGGTCGCAATCCACCTTCACGCGGGGAGCATCCTCCATCTTGCGCTGGATCATGCGGTTGACCAGATACTGAAGGTCATCCAGCCTGTCCCCGTCACCCCCAATGATGTACTGTGAATCCGGGGAGGAAATATTCAGGCACACGATGCCGTCCGTTTCCGTTACTTCGATATCCGCGGAAAACCCCAGCGAAGCCAGAAGGCTCTTCAAACTCTGTTCAGCTATTTCTTGCACCGTCATTACTTTAAATTAATAGGAAAAGGGTTCCATACCGGAAAAACCGCCTCGCGCCGGACGGTGCGAGCCTTTTCTCCAATACCCGATTGACATAAAAATCATAACCTATTTATTCCCCTCGTCTATGAAAATTTGTGGAAGTTCCGTTCCATATCATGTACGCAATGCCGTCCCTGCCCTGCCGTTCCGGCAACACGGTTCCGTTCCTCCTTCGGAATCAGATGCAGAAAACACCGCTTAACAAGGAGGCCACTGTTTTCCGCCTGCCCGCGGCTGTACCCCGGTTATCTCCGCTTCTCCCTGCCGCAAATGAAACACAGGCTGCAGGCATCGCAGCCATGCCAATCAAACAGGCATTTCCTCACAGCCCGTTCTTTATTACATAAAATATTAATCACCAGTTTTTATAAAAATTTTTCATCCGCTCCGGAGAAATACTGATGACAAAACAGGACGGAACATACCCGGAAAAAGGGAAGTCGAACTATTACCCACATAGAAAAATCCGGTCCCTCATGAACAAGCCAATGAAAAAAAAGAAACCGCTCATGGAAGACAGCGCCGCCCCTTTTCCCAACGGAAAAGAAGCTGCTCCCCATTATACGGATACAATTGATCCGGAATTGATCAAACCCACTCCAAAACCTACGCCGCCCAATGCGGAACCTTCCGCGCCCGGTTCCATGAAGATGCCGGATAACGCTACGGAAAAAATCAGGGAGCTGGATGCCATGCGCTCCAACGGCATGGAACAGGCCCTCACAAGCAACCTGGGAGTTAAAATATCCGATGATCAAAACACACTTAAAGCAGGAAGCAGAGGCCCCTCTCTGCTTGAAGACTTCCACTTTCTGGAGAAAATGGCTCATTTTGACCAGGAGCGGATACCGGAACGCGTGGTTCACGCAAGAGGTTCCGGGGCACATGGTTATTTTCAGGTGTACAAATCCCTTTCCAAGTACACCAAAGCGGCTTTTTTGCAGGATCCGGGAGAAAAAACCCCGGTCTTTGTGCGTTTTTCCACCGTGCAGGGCTTCAGAGGATCTCCGGATACAGTAAGGGATATCCGCGGTTGGGCTACCAAATTCTATACCAAGGAAGGCAACTATGATCTGGTAGGCAATAACACGCCCGTCTTCTTCATTCAGGATGCCATCAAATTTCCGGATTTCGTCCATGCCGTCAAACCGGAACCTCACAATGAAATGCCTCAAGGGCAGACGGCCCATGACTCCTTCTGGGACTTCGTCTCCCTGCAGCCGGAAACTCTGCACAACGTCATGTGGGCCATGTCGGACCGCGGCATCCCCAGAAGCTTCCGTACGATGGAAGGGTTCGGCATTCATACGTACAAACTGGTCAATGAAGATGGAAAAAGCACTTTCGTCCGTTTCCACTGGAAACCGCTGTACGGGAAAAAATCCCTGGTGTGGGATGAAGCCCAGGTATTGACAGGACGCGATCCTGACTTCCACCGCAAGGATCTCTGGCAATCCATTGAAGCCGGAGATTATCCGGAATACGAGCTGGGGCTGCAACTCATCCCGGAAGAGGACGCAGACCAATTCGACTTCGATATTCTGGACGCTACCAAGCTCATTCCGGAAGCACTGGTTCCCGTGGAAATCGTCGGGAAAATGGTGCTGAACCGCAACCCGGACAACTTTTTTGCGGAAACGGAACAGGCAGCCTTCTGCCCCGCCAATATCGTGCCGGGCATTGATTTTTCCGATGATCCGCTGCTCCAGGGCCGCATTTTCTCTTACAGCGATACCCAGCGGCACCGGCTGGGAGGAGCCAACTTCACGGAAATTCCCATCAACCGCCCCATTTGCCCCTTCCACAACAACCAGAGGGACGGCTTCCACCGCATGCAGATAGACGCCTCACCGGCCAACTATGATCCCAATTCCATCGGGAACAACTGGCCGAGAGAAACGCCTCCGGAGAAAGGCGGCTTCACCACCAGCCCCCAGACGGTAAGCGGCGTCAAGGAACGTTTGCGGAGCCCCTCCTTCGCGGAATACTATTCCCACCCCCGGCTGTTCTGGATGAGCCAAACTCCGGTGGAACAGGAGCACATTATCAACGCTTTCAGCTTTGAGCTGGGCAAGGTGACGCGCCCCTATATCCGGGAACGCGTGGTGGACCTTCTGACACGCATTGATCCGGACCTGGCAAGCGGAGTGGCCCGCAACCTGGGAATTCAACTCACCAGGGAGCAACTCAGCAGGGAACTTCCCAGGCCCGTCTGCGGCCTGGAACAAGATCCGTCATTGAGCCTGTATGCCCATACGGACGGCAACCTCAAAGGCCTTCGCGTCTCTTTACTGGCAGCGGACGGCGTCAGCCTGAAATCCGTGAAAGAAATCTGCGATGCCCTGCATGAAGAAGGCATCCACCCCCAAATCATTGCCCCGCACATGGGAAGCATAACAACGGAAGAAGGGGAAGAGCTGTTTGTTGACGGAACCCTGTCCGGCACTCCTTCCGTCCTGTTTGACTCCGTCATCGTCCCGGAAGGGGAACAAAGCGTCACAACGCTCCTGAAAGACGGAGATGCCAAGTACCATTTGCGCCAGGCCTACAGGCACCTGAAAGCCATCGGACTGCCCGGCAACGCCAAAGCCATGCTTGAGGCAGCCTCCCTGCCCCAGGATATGGATGACGCCGGGCTGCTCATGCCGAAGGACACCAAGTCCCTGATGCCCCCCTTCATCACGGCCATGAAACAGCACCGCGTCTGGAGCCGAGAACCTAAAACCCTTGATTTCGGAGCCTAGATTCGTTTCTTATACAGGAACCGCTTCCATTTACGGGCTGCCCCGCCGAAAGGTGCGGCAGCCGTTTTTCACTAAAAAATCCGGGGGAGTTAAACAACACTTCGGGCAAATTGAAAAAGGGAGGGAGATACACTCAAAACGGGAACGGAAACCGGAATACAGCATGATGATAATGCCTTCTTAAAAGAAAACCCCGCAAGCCTTTAAACTTGCAGGGTTTATTAATGGTACACGGAGAGGGATTCGAACCCCCGACCAACTGTGTGTAAGACAGCCGCTCTACCACTGAGCTATCCGTGCGTGAGGTGGAAGGAATATATACCGGGAAAGCAGGCCCGGCAAGGAGAAAATGAAAAAAATGCGTCCTCATTTCCCTGTTCTCCATGACTGTAAAATCCGGACACCGCCAATTCCAGAAAATGGAAAGAAGGCAGACAAGGATTTCCTGTCCCTTTCCGGGAATATGTTTCCGTATTATTTCCGGAACCTGTTCCCCTACCTGACATCTACGCGCCGGAGCGCGCGGTAATGCAGGATAATGAAGAGAACGCACAATACGGCTTCGAACCAATAGAACATGTCTAACGCATCCCGACCGGAAGTGAAACCGTAGGAATGCAGCCCTACTCCAAGCATGTTGACGCCCCACCAGGCAAAGGCAATGATAACGCCGCCCACTACATTGCTGAAGTGGAGCAGCCAGGAAGACAGCCATCCGGCTTTCCGGACATGCAATACGGTCAATTGCCACAGTACAATCATCAATGCTCCGTTTTCCTTGGGATCCCAGCCCCAGAACCGCCCCCAGGATTCATTGCCCCAAATCCCCCCAAAAACCGTCCCCACCAGCGTAAACACCAGGGAAAAACACAAGATGCCGTAAGCCATGCGGTCCAGGGATTGTTCCGTTTTTCCACTGATCAGGCGCAGGGGGGAAGCCAGCAGGTATATATGGGAGAGCACCGCCGCCAGCAGCCCGGCCGCGTACCCCAGCACAATGGTAATGACATGGGTGGAAAGCAGGAAGTTGGAGCGCAGGATGGCCACCAGGGGATCCATATGGTCCACAGCCTGGGAGGCTTCATACAGAATACCCATCTGACAGGAGAAAGCCCCAAGCAAAAGCCCCGCCGCCAGTACGATTCCCTTTTTACTGAAAAGTTCCACCACAAGAGCGCAGAGCACTCCCATGCAGGCGATGAAGGCAATGGTTTCATACGTGTTGCCCACCGGGGACCTCATGGTGATGAGCATGCGGATGACCAGCGCCGCGGCCAGTACTCCGGTTCCGCCCGCGCCTGTCAGCCACGCCAGGCCGAAACCTCCGGGCCGAAGAAAACGCCGCCCAAGGGGAGCGTTGGCGGCAGGGCGGAAAAGCGCACAGAGCAGCAGGCACACGAACGCCGCCACAAAAACGGCCAGGGAAATATAAAGCGGATCCAGACGGTAGTAGAAAATTTCTCTTTCCAGGCTGTGCCGCTCTCCGGCGGAGGCAGCTTCATTGGGTTGCGCCAGCTTTTCCAGCAGCAGGCCTTCCGCTTTCATCCGCAGTGCGGAAGCCTCCGCCCCTTCCATGCCGATAGCTTTGCGTTCCAGTAGGGACGCCATTGCCAAAAAGGCTCCGGCAGCTTTATCCGGGGCAGCCGTCCACAGGCGTTCTCCATCGCGGCCGGCAGAAGGAAACCAGCGTGGGAATTCCATCCGTTCCATGGCGGCAGGGTTTTCCAGCATGATCCGGGAGACAAGCATCCATCCCCGCATTACGTCAAAGTTGCGGGAAAGGGACAAAATTTCCTTCTGGGCTTCCGTCAGATTCGTTTCTCCCAACAAACGGATTTCCCGGACGGCACGGGTCATTTCCTCCCAGCGTTCCGCAAGCTGCGCGTAGGAGTATTTTTTACGCTTGTCTTTCTGATCCGGCAGATGCAGGCGCCTGACCACCTCTTCCCGATTGACCAGGAAAACAGGGTATTGTTCCGCCAGTTCCGGACGGAACATGCAGTCCAGCATCCATTCCACCGGGGAGAGCTTCCTTTTCCCTTCCGGCGTATCAACAACAAAGCTTCTTTTGCCCAGCGTCCGGAGCAGATGGAACCCCGCATAAGTAGAAACCGGCTTCAGGCGGCCGCCGTCCAGGACGGCCATGGCCCCGGCCCGTTCCACCAAAGCGGGAGACCAGGGCACATAATTTTTCACCAGAACAGGATGGGCGGCAGGACGCGCTGCCAGCATGCCGACGCCGAAGATTGCCGCTACCAGCAGGCAAATGCCTGCCAGACGCAAATGTTTTTTCCCGCCGGGGGCGGAAGCGGCCTGCGGTTCAGCCGTCGCCGCCGTTCCGGCAGATGCCAGACCGGGTTTGCGGCGCAGGTATCTGCCAAAAACACAGGCAAAATGCCACAGCAATCCTATAGCGATGATGTAGGAGGACCATTTGGGCATTTGCTCCAGGGGATTATGGGAAGCGCGGAGAATGGAGATGAGCCTGCCCGGATGCAGGGAATCCTGGCCCCAGCTCATCTGGTACAGCGTCCAGCCGGAAAGACGCAGGGGCTCGTTCATGCGGATAACGGCGTCATATTGACCGCCGGATTCCGGAAAAACGGTTATCTGGGATTCATAGGATTTAGGCTTGGAAGTCCCCGGATAAAACTCCGGCACAAAACGGTTCAGGCGCAAATCAAACGGAAGGGAATATTCATGCACCCGGTCCCCCTGGGGCAGTTCCACCTGTTCCACGGCCACCGTCATTTTGTTGCCCAGCATGATACCGGCCAGCAGCAGCAAAATTCCCCCATGAGCCACCAGCACGCCCGCGTGCCTCCAAGTCCACCGGATGCGGAATACCCCGCCTATGAGCAGGTTGGCGAACAGCAGGACACAGGTAATGCCCATGCCGGGCAAAGGCAGGGAAATCAGGGAGTTCTCCCCGCCCAGCGGTATCAGCACATAAGCCGCCCCGAAAAAAGACTCTATGGCAGCCTCCGCCCCCATGGCAGAAGACAGTCGCACCTGGTGCAGCGTCCCGGCAAAGGTCAGCACCAGAAGGATCAGCATCAGGGCAATGCCCAAGCCGTAGCTTCCGGCAAAATTCCAGAGGCTACGTCCATATTTTTTCCATACCGCATCCGTTCGTTCCCTGTCCATCAGCGTAAGGCGTCCGTAGTCTAAAAAGAGGGCCGATTGCACGATCAGCTCGTGAAACCGGCCCCAATCATATTCCTGGGGAAAAGGTTATTAAAAGTTGTCCGCCAGTTCTTCAAAGAATGCCTGGGGATGTGCACAAGCTGGACATACCTTGGGGGCAGTGGAACCGGTATGTACATAACCGCAGTTGCGGCACTTCCACTGGATTTCCTTCTCCTTGGCAAAAACCCTGCCTTCGCGCACATTTTCAGCCAGCTTGAGGTAGCGGGCTTCATGGTGCTGCTCCACGGAGGCAATCTTGCGGAAAGTTTCCGCAATGGCGGGGAATCCTTCCCTGTCCGCTACTTCGGCAAACGCAGGATACATGTCGGACCATTCGTCATGCTCGCCGGCGGCTGCGGCCAGCAGACAATCCTCCGTAGATTCCAGGGGAGCCGTGCAGACGGCGTGCGTTACTTCAACGCAAGCGTCTTTCAGCAGTTTGAAAAATACCTTGGCATGTTCCTTCTCATTGTCGGCCGTTTCCAGAAAGATAGCGGCAATCTGTTCGTAACCGGCCTTCTTGGCTACGCCGGCAAAGTAGGTGTAGCGGTTACGCGCTTCTGACTCCCCGGCAAAAGCCTTGAGAAGATTCTTTTCTGTTTCTGTTCCTTTGATGGATTTCATAAATTAGTCATCTGGTTGCGTAAACGAAAGCATCCTAATAAGACGCCGTGAAAAAACAAGCAAATATTGAATGAATCTAAAAAATAAACATATCCGGAAAAACATACGGTAGTTCCCCATTTGGGAAAACTGTTGCCATGCACGCTTCTACTGTCCCCCATACGCGCCAGCAGCAAAACGGCATCCCGGGAAACAGGCAGGAACCCGTACCGCAACATCAGGCCTAAGCATGAACCGGATCATTTGACACCCCTTGTGCAAATAGTAAAATTAAACGGAAAAAACCATTAAGCTCCATCCATGAATTCCGCCAATACCCCCTTATTGGAAACCGAGAGATTAATACTGAGAAAATTCACGGAAAATGATCTGGAGGCCCTGTTCAACATTTACAGCAATGAAGAGGTAAACACATATTTGCCGTGGTTTCCATTAACCTCCCTGGAAGAAGCGGCGTCCCTGTTCAAAGAAAAGTACCAGGAAGTGTACAAACGGCCTTACGGGTATCATTACGCCATCTGCCCGAAAAACAGCAACCTTCCGGCAGGGTATATCCACGCAGGCACGGACGACAGCCATGACCTCGGCTACGGATTGCTTCAGGAGTTCTGGCACAGAGGCTTTGCCACGGAGGCGGCCAGGGCCTGTCTCTTATACACATCTCCGAGCCCACGAGACCGAGGCTGATCTCG